>Ga0315314_1000127_pt1 | contig 101128 bp, 101 predicted proteins | sample TDP9_MG_FD_203631 | JGI IMG/M metagenome (GOLD analysis project Ga0315314, IMG submission 203631) | Freshwater sediment microbial communities from Lake Towuti, South Sulawesi, Indonesia - TDP9 | ecosystem: Environmental > Aquatic > Freshwater > Lake > Sediment | place: Indonesia: South...
ACGAAACAGGAAGCGTTGGAGGCTTTTGAGGAACTCTACCTAAAGCCTAAGGGGATGTCTTTTAATATCAGCGATTGGCAAATACTACAAGGAAACACCTAGTCCACTTATTTATGCTACAGTACAACTTCCAAATATTAAAAGAATTTTTGTTACTTCGAGAAACCTAAATAGTCGGTTTACTTCTTGATATTTAGAATGTTTGTTGAAAGTTCCGTTAAACTAGCATTTTTGTTCTGATTTCTTGAAGTTTAGATGGAGGCGTTATTGTGGATAAGCGGAAATCGATTCTTGTTGTGGCGGGACATTCTGATGATGCCGATTACGCTTGCGGTGGAACATTGGTGAAGTTCGCGCAGGAGGGTGTTGATACTGTTTTGGTGGTGGTTACCCGTGGTGAGAAGGGGACACTTGATACTGGTACAGATATGAACGAGTTTGCCAAGACCCGAAAGAAGGAGCAAGACAACTCTGCTAGAGTACTGGGTATTAGTCGGATTGTCTACCTAGGGTACTCTGACCATGATGTGTTGCCAACGCATGAGTTCCGAGCCAAGCTCATTGATGAGATTCGCAGGTACAAACCGGACATTGTGATAACCCATGATCCCTGGAAAAGATACGAGTGTCATCCGGACCACCGCCATACGGGTATGATGGCGATTGAGGCTGCGGGGTTTGCCCTGTATAGCTTGGAGCTTACCTCGGCGAGCCCTCCCCTTGAACCGCATCTGGTGGCTGAAATATGGTTGTTTAACACAGACAATCCCAACCACTGGGTAGACATCACAGATACAATAGATAAAAAGCTGGATGCCCTAAGGCAGCATAAGAGTCAGTTGGGAGAAGAGATGGCTAATTATGCCCGGAGAGAGAACGCCAAGACCGGAGAAACACACGGAGTAGAATTTGCGGAAGAGTTTCGAATTCTAAGGCGTGGATTTCCCTACCTTTACGAGTGATGTATGCACAGCTTCTTTAGTGCTTTTGCAAAACTGTGTCGACTATAACGTTTTTATATTAAAAGTTGACTTATTTTAACTATAAGAGGAATTTTTAATGCCGAAAAAAAAGGAAAGCGAATCCAAAAAGAAGGAAAAGACTAAAGGAAAGACGCGTTCTCTGGTGACACTTGGAGCAACATATGCCGCCAACAATGCTGAGATGCAGGCGTTCCCAGTTTATTACACTTCTATGGGCAGAGATTTGCGTACAACTCGGTCCGCCCTAGGTTTTATAACTACCTCCCAAGTAGGGATCCAGGCTTTGCTCACGCCTCTCTGGGGTTTCCTGGCTGACAGGTGGTCGCGTAAGAAGGTTCTAGTCATCGGTTGCTTGATCTGGGGAATTACCACACTTCTTCTTGCGTTCTCCGGGGATTACCAGCAACTCACCATTCTTAGGATTGTCACGGGCGTGGGAATGGCTGTCATGATGCCGACCGGGTTCAGCCTCATTGTGGACATGTATCCCATGGAAAAAAGAGGTAAATACTTCGCGATTTACGGGGCCCTCGGGATTGTGGGTTTAGTTACAATTGTACCATTACTGGGCTTTATAGATGCCCCGAGTCTTACTGGCGGGTTAGAATCAGACGTATACCAACTAGCGTTATACCAAGCGGCATTTACTCTAGCGGGGTACCCGGAAATGCTTATGCTCATTCTGAGAAATCTTTTACTGCTAGACGCCTTCGCGAAAAGCACTGTTTATGTTGGAGTGTGGAGATTGGGCTTCATCATCTTGGGTGTGGCCAGCATTGTTATCGCCGGATTAGCAGCCCTACTCATAAAAGAGCCTCCAAAAGGTGCATCAGAAAAAGAGCTTGCGGACGTTATCACCGTGGAATCAGCTGAAAAATACAAGGTTAAACGTAGTGTTTTTAGAGAAGTTCTGAGTAATCGCACAATGCTGGTTATCATCGGGCAGGGAGTAATGGGATATTTTCCCTATGTTGTTCTTCAGACTTGGTTCATTCACTGGTTTGAAACCGCTCGGCAGATTCCCCCGTTACAGGCTTCTCTGATTTTTGCAATGCTGGTTGTGGGTGCGGCTCTGGGAAACTTGATTGGTGGAGTTCTCGGAGACCGTATGGAGAGGAGAAGCCCGAAAAGAGGTAGAATCATAATTGCACAGATTTCCACCTTCGCAGGCATCCCGGGTGTACTCTTGATTCTATTTACTAGAATGAATTTAATTTTGTACATAGCCGTCGCATTCGCCATGGCAGCTATGATAAACTGGGGCAGTGTAGGCTCGGTGCAGCCTATTGTCTCCGCTGTTAATAAACCGGAGGCGCAGAGCACCGCTTGGGCTCTGGAGCAGATGTTTGAACAGGTGTTCGCGGCTTTTGGAGCTGTCCTTACGGGATGGATCGCTGACAAAATAAACTTCGGAGTTTCGGGACTTGCTATGCAGTGGATAACTCCCTACCTTAGTATATGGCTCCTTTTCGTTGATGTACCGCTTCTGCTCTATATTCTGTGGCTTTCAGGTGAGTCGCTAACCTTTGCCATAGCCTTGACAGTTGCCATTCCTTGGGCTGCAAGCTTCAGCATCTGGTCACTAGCTTATAGAACTTACCACAAGGATAAAGCCAAGATTCACGAGTTTCTGGAACAGAGAAGGAAAGAAATCACCAAGAAATAGTCATCGTAGCGATAAAATCAAACTCTTTTTATTTTTTACTAATAAAAGAAATGAGGGATTTAGGTTGCTATTTAATTTCTTTCAGAACTGCTTCTATGTTTTCACTATAGCTTCCTTGGGGTACGAATTTCTTGTCGAAAATTGCTCCCCCAATTGTAAAGGCCCATATGTCTAGTTCTTTCATTTTTCGTACCCGTTCGTAACTGTTTATGCTTCCAGCCACGATCAAGGGAATTTTAACCGCTTTCTGAACAGATACCATGAGTTTTTCGACGTCTCCATCATATCGGTAGGCTAGTAGGTTGATTCCGGAAAGCCCCAGTTTTTCCACTCTTTTGGCGTCCTTTACAATTTCTTCTATTGTGCCTCTCAGAAGGCAGGGGTGGTCTACTATTTTGCCTATGTAGGGGAAGAATCTTATTTCGGTTTCATGTATGAGGGGTAGTGTTTCTTCTATGTAGGTTCCCCCTATGAGGTAGTCTACGCCTAGTTCGACTGCGTTTTTTGCGGACTGGATGGCGGCTTCCTTTGATTCGCTTACTACTTCAAGGAAAATAGTCCTCTTGTCTTCCTTCATCGTTTTTACCAGTTTCTTGAGCTGGTTTAGGGGTAAGCCTATGTCTTTGAATCCCACGAATTTTACTTTGGTTTTTCTGATTTCCTCGTAGACTTTGAGGGCGTTTTTGACCGTCACGTCATTGTACGTTAACATGAAGATGAATTTGGTCAAATGCCCATTTCTCCTCTCTTATTTTTCCCAATCGGTTATGGCTAGTACTCGAGCAGGCGAACCTCCTATTCCCTTGATTGGCAGCGGAAGCGCGATTATTGTCACTCTTCCCTTACCCAGTTTATCGAGGTTGGTCAACATTTCTACAAGGGGAATGTTTGCCTGTAGTAGATTCATGTGAGCCATGAAGGAGTAGATTATGGTATCGTCATTGGTTCCAACAAGTTTTACTCCCTTCTCTACTAAGTATCCCGCAGCATCGCCGGATATCACCGGAATGTCCGGTAGCATCATATTGGTCCAGAATAATACAATGTCGCCCTTTTTAATATCTATTTTATTTTCTTTCTCATACTGTTTGATGTGTTCTCTGGTTATCATTGGTCCAGATACACTGAAACGCTCGTATCTCTCAAATACCTTTGCCATATCGGGTTCTTTTCCCACAAAGGACATATCGATGGAGTAGCCCTCACCCACAAACGTTTCAATAGGTACGTCACCTATTGTCACCTTGCTGTTAACCAGGTATCCGTGGTAAGGAGCCTCGATGTGTGTTCCGGCGTGGCTCCACAGGCGTATCCACTCACACATGCAGCGGTCGTGTACGAAAATGTAGGGCTCAATCTTTATTTCATCTTCGGGGATTGTTGCTCCCCACTGCGCGTCCTTAGCCCATTTAGGGTCAGTGGGATTCAGTAATCTGCTCAATTCAACAACTTTTTTAGGTTTCATATCTCATTTCTCTCTCCAATAATTCATATCAAAACTTGGTTCACAATTTTCATCTTTTTTTATTTTTAGGGATTTAAATATTCGTAATATATTCTAAATAGTGGTTTTTAATCTTAAAAATAGTTATGTTATGTAACTTCCACCGCCTCTGAAGAAGAGTGAGCTTTAAGTTTAGCTAATTTCTATAAAAGGATTATAATTGAAAAAAAGGAGAGAATAAATTCAAATTTTATGAATTCCAATTGGCCTTAACTTGTGGTAATGATTCCGCCGGTTACATTGATTGCTTGGCCGGTCATGAAATCTGAATCCTCTGATGCTAGGAATACTGCAACCTTTGCCACATCTTCTGGTTGCGCTATTCGTCCTAGGGGTGTGAAGAAGATGTACTCTTGGCGTATGCTTTCGGGTGTGCTTCCATCAGCACGGAGTTCACATGTCCATTTAACCTCACGTTCTTGCATGCTTGTAGCAACTAGTCCCGGGCAAATAGAGTTCACGTTTATTTTATAGGGAGCTAATTCTAATGCGATGCTTTTCGTGTATGCTATAGCACCCGCTTTGCTTGCGTTGTAGTGAGCGTACATAGGGTTTCCTATTTTTCCTGCCATAGAGGCGGTGCAGATTATTTTGCCGCCTCCTCCCTGCTCGATCATTCTTTTTGCGACCGCCTGGGTGCAGAGGAACATGCCCTTCAGATTTACATCCATGTTGAAGTCCCACTTCGCCTCCGGCATATCCAGGACGTATTCCATTGAGGATACTCCTGCGTTGCTCATTAGAATGTCTATTCTGCCAAATTTTTCAACGGTTTGCTTTACCATTTGTTCTACTTCAGATTTTTTAGTTACGTCAACCTTAACGGCTAGAGACTTCCTTCCCACTGATATTATTTCTTGAGCGGTTTGCTTTGCTTCCTCCAGATTTAAGTCCGCTACAACGACGTGTACTCCTTCCTTGGCGAACCTTAGTGCTATCGCTCTTCCTATTCCTCTTCCCGCACCCGTTACTATTGCAATTTTGTCTTTTAGCCTAATTTTCATTCACCTCCTATCTCATCTCATAAGGACCGCTTTTGAGGTATGGTCATGTTGCGACTGAATGTTACCTCATCATCCCATAGACGGCATGTTATGTTGCTAAGGTAGTCTCCCTTTTCAGAAGCCATGAAAACCGCCATTTTCGCAACGGCTTCCGGTTCGTTATCTATCTGGCGTAGTGGTGAGAAGAGTACAATGGTGTCTTCCCCCACTGGGGGACCTCCTTTTATTTCAGCTCCCAATTTTAGCTCTCTGGCTTCAACATAACCGGGACAAATTATGTTCACTTTAATATTTTTACCCGCCAATTCTGTACCAAGGCTGCGCGCGAAACCGGTTACAGCCCCCATTGAGGCTGCGTAGTGCGACAGCTGCTCCTGCCCGCATATTCCCGCTGTGGAGGAAATTACTATCATCTTGCCCTTGTTGTTTTTAACCATCTCTTTAGCCACCGCCTTGCAGAGAAAGAACACGCCCTTTGCGTTGTAATCTATTATGGTGTCCCATTCTTCCTCCGACAGGTCGACCATTTTGACCAGTGAGGCTATTCTGGTCACGTTAACGAGTATATCAATTGTCCCGAACTTTTCCTTTGTTTTTTGGATAATGTCGTTTATTTCGGATTCTTTACGAATATCAACTTTTAGTGCCAAGGCTTCCTTATTCATTGATTTTATTTCTGAGGCGGTCTTTGTGGCGGATTCCGCGTCTATGTCTCCTACTACAATTTTTGCTCCTTCATGGGCAAAGGCGAGAGCAATGTGTTTTCCTATTCCTCCGCCGCCTCCCACTACGATTGTTGTCTTTCCAGCTAAACTCATCTCACATCAACCTCTTATAATTATTCGAACTCGAACAGCCCGCACAAATCTTCGTACAATTTCACATATTTTTTGTAGGCTTTGTTGTACACCTCAAAGTTTTTGGGATTGGGTTCGTATTTTTTCTTTATGCTCACCATTTTGCTGGCTGCATCCCTGACATCTTTGTATATTCCTATGGCTTTTCCTGCTAGTATGGCTGCTCCGAGGCTGGCGGCCTCTTCGATTTTGGTTTGTAGAACTGTTTTCTGAGTAATGTCTGCCTTGATCTGGTTCCATACGGCGCTGCGTGCTCCTCCGCCTAGAACTCTCATTTCTTTTACAGGGATTTTCATGTCTTCTAAAACATCTATGTTTCTTCTCACTATGAAGGCTATGGCTTCCATTATGGCTCTTGCAAAGTGGGCTTTCGTGTGTTTCAGGGTAAAGCCGAAGAAAACACCCTTCGCCTTGGGATTCGCTTCCGGTGCCATAGCTCCTTGGAGATGTGGGAGCATAACTAACCCATCGCTTCCTGGAGGTACTTGGGCCACTTCATCGCCTATCACATTGTAGGGATCCGTCTCTAGTAGCTCTGCCACACTCATCTCTTCATTTGCGAAATTGTCTCTGTACCATCTGAGAACCATTCCTCCCGTGGTAAAGGTATGAGCCATATAAGTGTCGGGTATACCATAGTAGTGGATGGGCATTCTACCTTGCTTATCAAAAATGGGCTTTTTCAAAACCGCACAAATCGCCAGAGCGGCTCCCGTATTTTCGGAAAACATTCCCGGTTCAACATTTCCCACTCCTATGGCACCACACACCTGGTCTAAAGCGCCGGTGGTCACCATGGTTTTCGGAGATAATCCTAGTTCTTTGGCTACCTCGGATTTAAATTTCGCCACCGGTTCTCCGGATTCTCTTATGGAGGGTAGCTGATTCTGTGTGACTCCGAGGAAGTCCAGCATTTCGTCCCAGTACTTCTTGGTGATGATGTTCCAGTAAAGTGTGGAGCAGAGCAGTGAACCCTCGGCTACCAGTTCACCAGTCATCCGGTAGATCAGGTAGTCTTCTATGAGAAGGTACTTGTCAACCTTGTCGAAAATGTTCTTCTCGTTTCTTTTTAGCCAGAAGATTTTTGATGCGGGCCAGGTTGGAACAATTTTTACTTGTCCCGAAATCTTGAAGGCGTATTGGTCGGGGTCGAACTTCTCTGATAGGGTATCCGCCTCTTCCTGGGCTCGGTTATCCAGCCAAATTATTGCGTTTCTCAGAGGCTTTCCATCCTTGTCTATGAAGAATAGTGTCTCTCCCTGTGCTGAGATTCCCAAGGCCCTTATATCTTCGGGATTGACTTTGGTTTGTTCGAGGACTTCTTTAACGCCGTCTTTGAAGGCTTTCCAGAAGGTTTCCGCGGGAAGCTCTACCGCAAGAGCGGTGGGTGTGAGCAGTGTATACTCTTTGGTGGATATTCCTAGAAGCTCGCCCTTCGTGTTAAAAAGAGCTATTTTTGAAGCGGTTGTTCCAGCATCGAGAGTTAAGATGTATTCCAAGAAGCGATACCTCCTTCCACCTGTTTTTAGTCGTCTGGGGGTGCAAGGGCCCAGCAGATTAAGGTCGGCTCTTTATACTTGTTTATCAGTTTGTGTGGTTCACCAATGGGGATGATTACAGCGTCTCCCTCTTGCAATTCCTTTTTTTCTTTTGAGAATTCGCATAAAACTTTTCCCTTCGCCACGAAGAAGATTTCTTCACCGTATTTATGGCCGGGGTCTACGGCACCCTCATTTCCGGGCTCAATGTAAGAGGTGCCGAAAACCAGTTTATCGGACTTCAAGTAAAGGTGACACAACTCGTCACCTTCCCAAAATTCTTTGGAGTCCTTCTTTTTGACCATTTTAACCCTGCTCATTTTCACACTCTCTCCAAATTTATCTTAATCTTATTTTCTATTTTGCTTTTAAGTATTAAAGTTTGTTTCAATCAATTACTTTTATCGCGAAATTTTAGTTTAATACTTATGTTTAAATTTATTAAATAGGAAGATGCTATTTTATAGCATTCGAAAAAGTCTAATACGTGCATGAGATTTATTGGAAAAGGCTTGGTTGCGAGATTATGGTTAGCTTTTCAAATGCCGCAGTGGAGATAAAAGAATTCATAAAATATTTTTGTGAGGAGGTCGGTCCTCGTCCTCCGTGCAGTGAACAGGAAGCCAAGGCTGCGAAACTGTTGAAGAAAAAATTTGATGAGTACTGCGATAAAACTTCTATAGAGAATTTTACCTGTCGTCCGGGTGCTTATCGAGCGGCTTTCAGAGGACCCATTATACTGTATATTTTATCAACGATTTCGTACATCGTCGCGGTCTATTTTGGTTTACGGGCATCGACGCTCTTCGGTGGTTATTCGGTATTTGCTTCAATTTGGGATGCGAATTTGCTGTTTTTCTTCTTATTACTTCTTCTGGTAGCGATTAGTATTTCTCTGTTTTCCGTAGTGGTGGTGATAGTGGGAAGCTTGATGTATACCAAGGAGACGATTGACATATTTTTCCGAGAGAAGAGTTCAACCAATGTTATTGGTAAAATGAAACCCAAAGGAAATGCAAAGAAGCTAGTGTTGATCAGCGGGCATCATGATGCGAATTGGGAGTTTCCAATGATAAGGAAGTTTGGAAGCAAATTTACTTCGCTGCAGGCGGTCTCCGTTATTTCCAACTACATGATTCTTGCTATACTCATAATTAGACTTATACTGTATCTTCTTCGAATACCGCTTGGTTTTCTTATAGAGATTATCCTCTTATTAGTACTGGTAGCTCCTATCCCAATTCTGGTGTACGTTTATCCAAATTTGATTTCTGACACTCCAGTTATGGGTGCCAACGATAACCTCACGGGAATGGCTGTCTGCTATGAAGTGGCGAGATACATTTCCACTAAGGAACTCCGTCCAAAAGAAACGGAAGTCTGGGTGGTATCCTTTGGATGCGAAGAGATAGGAGACAGGGGAAGCAAGCGATTCGTAAAGAAATATTACGATGAATTAAAAGACGCTTACAACGTAAACCTCGACATAGTCGGCGAGAAGGAATCCTCACTGTACATTGTGGAAAAGGAAGTGAGATCCTTAATTAAACTGTCACCGGAAGTCATTGATATTCTGAAAAGCATAGCTGGAAAGTTGAGAATAAAAGTTAACAGCGGCTGCGTTGACGCCTACACAGACGCCATGTCCTTCGCACAGAAAGGTATAAAGTCAGCGTCAATAATTGCTGTGGGTTCCTCCAAATTTCCCAAGTATTACCACACAACCGACGATGTTCCAGATAATTTGGATTATAAGCTGGTAGCTGATGCGCTAAGAATCTGCCTAGAATTCATCAAGCAAATTGATCAATCTTTATGAATCATCATCAATCAGTTTTCAGTGATTATCTCTAGGTAACTAGGGTTATGGTATTTTTTTCGTTTAGTAAATTTTCAGAGCTTCCTGAATGATATTAACATTTTTATCTCTCTGCATATTATTTGTATTTTGAGCAGTCGTTAAGTTCCTTATGAAACCGATTAATTAACCGAGGTTTTGGGGCAATTGCAGTATTCCGATTTTCATGAAGTGATTATAGTTGGGGTGAGATTGTGAAGTTTTCTACTCTTGCGAAGTGTTTTGAGGATTTAGAAAATACTTCAAGCAGGCTTGGAATGACCGACATCTTGGCAAGTCTCTTCAAAGAGTGTACGGTTGAGGATATAGACAAGGTCGTTTACATGCTTCAGGGCACTGTGGCTCCTCCCTTTAAGGGTATAGAGATTGGTATGGGAGAGAAGTTTGTTCAGCAAGCGGTATCCAATGCATCTGGTGTCTCAAAGGAAGAGGTGGTTAAGGAGTATAAAACATCCGGTGATCTGGGAATAGTGGTTTCAGATCTTCTTCCCAAAAAAGAAGGAACTCTTACGGTCTCCCAGGTTTATGACGCCTTCATGAAAATTGCGACGGTTTCGGGTAAAGGCACACAGGAAGTGAAAATTAAAAGCTTAACGGAACTCTTAAAGAATTCTTCCCCAAAGGAAGCGAGGTACTTGGTCAGGATACCTTTGGGGAAGCTTAGGCTGGGTGCAGGGGACGCCACCATAATAGATGCGTTATCCGTCAGGACTGTGGGTGATAAGTCTATGAAGGCGGAGATTGAGAGGGCTTACAATCTCTGCTGCGACATGGGTTTGGTTGCCAAAACACTATACACGGATAGGAAAGCAATTACAAACTTTGGTATTAAGGTGGGTAATCCCATTAAGCCGGCTTTGGCTGAGAGGCTCTCCAGTGTGGAGGAGATAATTGATAAGATTGGTGAGTGCTACGTGGAAGCCAAATATGATGGGTTCAGAATCCAGCTCCATAAAGAGGGGGACAAGGTTGAACTTTTCTCGAGAAGAATCGAGAGAATGACCCACATGTTTCCTGAGATAGTCCAGGCAGCCAGGGAACAAATCAAAGGAGATGCCATAGTTGAGGGAGAAACTATAAGTTATGATGAATCCACAGGCGAATTTCTACCATTTCAGTTCACTATTCGAAGAAAGAGAAAACACGGAGTGGAAGAAATGGTGGAGCAGTACCCTGTGGTGTACTTCACCTTCGACATGCTTTACAACGGCCAAGACCTCACAAAGAAACCCTACATCGAAAGGAGAAGCATTCTGGAACAAAGCATTAGTGAAGGAGAAACAATAAAAGTTTCAGAGAAGATAAAAACCAAAGACCCCGAGGAGTTGAAACTATTCTTTGACGAGAACATTGGGAGGGGACTTGAGGGAATTGTGGCAAAAGATTTGAACGCACCGTACACCGCCGGAGCCAGAAAGTTTGCCTGGATAAAATTGAAGCGATCATACAAGGGGGAACTAGCGGATACGATTGATGTCACAATTGTAGGATATCTCGCCGGGAGAGGAGCCAGAGCAAAAATGGTGGGTGCCCTACTAGGAGCAGTCTACGACGAGGAATCTGAGACCTTCAAGACCGTAGCCAAAGTAGGCTCCGGAATGACAGAGGAGCAGATGAAAACTCTGAAGCAGATGTTAGACGAGATAAGGGTTGAAAACAAGCCCAAAAATGTGGACGCTATCATAGTTCCCGATGTCTGGACCCATCCTCAATACGTGATTACGGTGTCTGCGGATGAGATAACACTATCGCCGTCACACACCTGTGGCAGAGTCGATGAACTGGGATACGCACTCAGATTCCCTAGAATGGTAAGTTGGATAAGGGAAGATAAAAAACCGGAGGACTCTACCACCGTAAAAGAGATAATCGAGATGTACGATATGCAAAAGCATGCAAAAACTTCTTGAAACGGATTAATAAAAATAAAAAAAGGAATAGAAGGCTATAAGCTTCCGAGAAACTGTATGAGGTAGGATATTATGAGATAATTTATGCCGTAATTCATCCACCAATAGCTTCCAAAGAAAAGTTCGTTCAAAGCCACACCTATTGTTACCAGAATATTTGTCCCTGAATATATTTGAATACTAAAAACGATCGATAAAAGTGCCATTAGGGGCTTACCATAGAGAGGCCCTCCGGGTAGTGTTGCTGTTAAGGTAATATTTATAACACCCAGTATTTGCGCCTGTGTAATTATTAGGAAAGTCATCAGTCCTATTGCTATGCCTATTAAGATCAGAATTGCAAGAGCTAATCTTGATACTGCTTCGGGTTTCAAGGTTTTCGTCCTCCAGTTTTAAACTGATGTTTTATATTGATTGCAAGATACTAATAAATTATTTGCTTATAACATAGGTTTAATAAATTGTTAAATATTCTAAAAAAATCAAAATAAAAAGAGCAAATCCAAACTCTCGATGAAAGTTTACTTCGCTCCCTCTGTACAATTGAAAATAATAGAAATAAAAAAAGAAGAGAAAGGAATCCTGCTTTTTTAAATTACACTAGTTTACCCATGAAAAGGATTCCCGGGCTATGAGCTGTAACAGGGTTACATTCGAGATGAATAATATTGATTTTGAGTGGACCCAACTCACCCCTGCATATATAGAATTCTAGTTTCCAGCATTGCCAGTGTTTAACAATATTCCACATAGCAGAAAACTCGTTCGCTTTTATGATTATTTGTCCATCCGAATCAATGTCGTCCAAGGTCTTGTAAATAATAGCATCATCAAACAGTTTCCAACAGCTATCAACGCGTAGCCAAAGTTTTCCTTCAGCCATCGGCGTCACCATATTAATTCTATGTTGAGGAGCACTGTAGATATCATCTACTTCTCCCTCTTGGTCATATACGAGATAATTTACAAGACTAAGCCACTCAGGAATAGGTTGTTTGGTTGATGGATCGAAAACTAGAACTTTTGGAATATACTGGGCGGGGTCAATCGGTAGAGGGTATCCAGTGGAGTTCTTCGGTATTAGTTCAAACATCGGATACATTTGACCAATCTGTGGAATTAAGAGAGCTCCCTCTAGGTTAACGCCTACGCTATAGAGTTTGTTGTCATCCAAACTGATCCAATAGCCGTCTTTTGTCAATTGTTCAACGTAAACCACCTTCATGGTTGGAGGTGCAGCATCATCATACCAGAATCGAAGCCCTGAAACTTGGAGGAAGAAGTCTCCACGTAGGGTCACCGACATCTCCAGTGCCCTTTTAACTTCATATCCGTACAAATAGAATTTGCATTCAAGCCAACCTAGGTAAGGTCCTTGGTAGGGTACACCGCCAAAAGGTACCACGCTGATTGCATCGTAGAGGGTGATATATCCATTCTCGCTGTAAAATCCGTGTCTGATAACTCCATCCGGTATGAACGCAAAGTCCAATTCTCCGGTAGCAACCTCAATTTGCCACCTTATGGAATCCGCTAACAGGTCACCTATTGCACTTTCACCAGAGGAACTCGGAACATTGAAGCTGGAATGAGCAATTATAGTATTATACGGAGGCAAACCTATTCCAGCAAGAATCATGTTCAAAGCAGCGGTGTATGGATCAAGAATACCGGGAGATTCTGCTATAGAGTCATCTATGCTTATTGCATTGTAACTCCTGATTCCAATTCCTTGCCCCGCATTACCACCCAACGCAACACTTAATTCAAGTTTACCTAAATATTCGCCGTGAGCTTTCGCATCAACTATGGTTGTATTTCCAGATGGTGTGGACAAAACAATAGGTTGGGTTAACAATGCGTGATCGTGACCACTGATTATCAAGTCAATGCCATCAACCTTTGAAACGAAGTACATATCTTCCTTGTAACCATTGTGAGAAAGCATGATAATGAGATCCACACCCTGATTCTTGAAGTAAGCAACTTGTGCTGCAGCGGTTTGAATTGGATCTAAAATTTTGTATGGAGCTTGGAAGAACATTGTTGCATTCGCTCCGTAGCCCACCACAGAGAAGAGACCAATTTTCACTGTTTGGCCATTCGTGATTACGTTTATTGTTTTATTATTCTGTATGAATTTGCTAAGACCATAGGGATCAAAGGTCATATCTAAGTTGGAGCACAGTATAAGAGGCATATTCCCGTTCAATGTGGAATTGGTGTTTTTAAGAATCAATGATAGCCCATGTGGACTGTAATCAAATTCATGGTTTCCTATAGCTATAGCATCGTATCCGAGCATCTTCATTAGTACGAGTTCAGGAGAGGATCCACCTGGAAATGTGCCTAACCATGAGAATGGGGTGCCCATCAGAAAGTCACCAGCCATAAATGTCAGAACTGATTCGTTCATTGCCCCCTTTCCAGTTTTTATTTGATTTATCAGAGTAGCTATACGGGCTATCCCTCCCACAGTATCATCATTACCTGTACCAGTCTTATAGTCGGCTAATGGACAAGGTAACAGTTCCGAGTGAAAATCGCTATGGTGTAAAATTGTTAAATTCACTATACTTCCCGACTTGCTCTGCATCGGATTATTGCCCTGTATCCCGAAATTGTAAGCCGCAATAAGTATCCCAGGATTTATTGTACTAAATGTGGCTGTTACAGCAGGAGACACAAAACCTATAATAAAAAGCGCTGAGAAAACAAGGGCAGCAATTTTAAATCGCTTCGTTTTTACTCTCCCCTATTTTTGCTATTTTTCGAGTGCCGTCGTGACACAGAAAAGGGCGTGCCGGTGAGAATATACCAAGATTTTTAATATGTAAATAAGGAAATCACTTTTTCCCGCTGGAGCATAAACAGTATTTTCCAGCCCTTCTCCAAAATTTATTACTTGTTTACTTTATATTTAAAACTTTAGCTTTCACCGAACCCATCTTAGCTTCATGCCCCATTGATGGTAATGCTATAAATTGCTCCCCAAAATTTAATCATTATCAATTAATAAAAAGGAGAAGATTTGGGATTTGGTCAACTCTGCTAAGTTTGAGGAATAAAATTTCATCTATCTTTTCGATTTTATTCCCACCAAATCTTTAACTTAATTTTTTAAGGGCTTCGAATATTTCCTCGTTTTTAGGGATGTCCTTCATTGAATCACCGTAATATGCGTACTGTATGATTCCTTCTTTGTCTACCACTAGTAAAGCGGGCATTCTTCCTAATTTCAGAGGGTTAACCTCTTGTTTCAGTCTTGGGAACCTTTTTAGTCTGGTCATAGTATACGGGGTACCTTCCTTTTGCGTATTTTGTCTCCATTTTTTGAGCGTTTTCTAATTTGTTTGCAGTAATAGGGTATAACGCTGCATTTAACTGCTCAAATTCATTGATGTGGTTTGCTAGTCGGGCGATGTGTCCTCTACAGTATGGTCAGGAGATACCTCTCAGCAGAACTACTACCACGTTTTTCTTTCCCTCAAAGTCCCTTATGTTAACTGTCTCTCCTCTGGAGTTCGGCAGGCTAAATTCTGGAATTTTTGTGCCCACCATTTGGAACTTATCCTTCGTCTTGTAAACACCTCCTCCATTCTTTAAAAAGATAAAATAGTATACCCTTTTGTTATTCATAATTGGGGTATTTATTACGTGCAGTGAGTGTTTTTAAAGTTAAGGAAATGGTAACTGTTGTTTTCTATTTTTTACGTTTTGGGCATGGCTCATCTAGGAGTGCTATTACTTCTCGGTATTGTTTCAAATCCGCGGGTACGTTTAGTTGCATCTCCTCTAGAAAGTCTGAGTACATTTTCTGGTCTAGGACATCGCAGAGGAAGTCTTTTATTTTGTGGGCGGCTCTTAACCCCTCTGAGCCACATTGTTCAACTAGAATTAGGAAAATATCAGTCATCGAGTCTTGGAAGGAGCTTTGGAGTTCTTTGCCTTTGTCTGGGATCTTCTTCCTCATCTTCCAGACGGTTTTAAAAAGCTCTAGTGCTTCCTCTGTTTTTTTAACCCTCTTGTCGCAACTGAGTTGGGAGGCTAGGTTTAGGAGTGTTGCGCCTTTGCTGTAGATGGCTATCGCGTAGTCCGGGACTATTTTTATAGTCGCATCGTAGCTCCTTATGGCCTCTTCGTACTTGCCTAGTTTTCCTTGGGCGATCCCCTTGTTGTAGTGGGTTACAAAGTTGTTGGGATTTATAGTTAAAGCTTCATTAAAACATTCTATGGCTTCCTCGTATCTATTCAGTTTTATAAGAGAGCTACCCTTATTGTTTATAGCCTCTGCGTCCTTGGGGTTTATTTCTAGAACATTGTCGAAACACTCTACAGCATCTTCGTATCTGCCCAACTGGTCCAGTGCCGTGCCCTTGTTAGTCAGAGCCACTACGTCTTGAGGATTAATCTTCAGAGCCTTATCATAAAATTTTATAGCCTCTTCATATTTGCCCTTATCAACTAGAGAGTTGCCTTTGTTAATAAGTTCGTCTACAGACTCAGAATTCATAATTAACCCTCCTTCTAAGCTAACATTGTTAATAATTACAAAAACTTGGTTTTTATCTCCGTAATTTCCTCCAGTCTGGATTAAATAAGACTTTCTAGGTTTTATGTTTTGTTTTTTAAAGAACAGTTATTTAACTTGTTAAATTTGGATTTTGTTTCGCACTTATTTTAGAATATCTCTGTATATTGCGGCTTCGGGGTGAATTTCCAGATTTGTTTTTTTAATGAAGTCCTGATATTTCTGTTCCCCCAAAATCCTAATCAAAAGTTTTTTTATGCTCGCAACGGTTGTTGAAGCCTCAGAACCGCAGACTTCAGCCAGATTCTGTATGACCGGAATCATAATGTAAGGAATGTCTGCCTTGAATCTTTGGACAATCTCGGGAGACAGTTTTTCTTCATCCCAAACCGATTTCAAGGTTTCAAGAACCGCACCAACCCTGGAGATTGCATCTTCACAACTTAACGTCTCATGGAAGACCAGCAGAGCTAAGGCCTTATTAAGAGAGGCTTCAGCCATTTGAGGGTTCAAGGCTAGAGCCTCATCAAACAGTTTAGCCGCTTCCTCAAATCTGCCCAAACGAAGGAGGAGATTGCCCTTATTGTATATGGTTTCCGCATCCTTAGGATTTATCTCAAGTGCCCTATTGTAACACTCAAGAGACTCATTAAAGCAGCAAAGGTTTAACAATGCGTTGCCCTTGTTGTGTAAGGCTTCCCAGTCCTGAGGATTTATCTCCAAGGTCTTATCAAAAAGATTAATCGCCTCCTTGAGTTTACCCAGCTCACAGAGAGCGGTACCCTTATTAAACAAGGCCTCTGAATTTTCCGGTTTCAGAGCTAGAGCTTCATCATAGCAGTGAATAGCGTCCTCAAACTTGCCCTGATGAAAGAATTCGTTGCCCTTGTTAACGAGATCCTTAACCTTCTGCGAATCCAAGCCTATGCCTCTCCAATAAAAAAACATCAAATGATACCCTTTTTTTCTCTTCCTATATGTTGCAATCAATAAGGCTTTAATTGCCCATCCAAATAAATATTAACGCTTGTGAAGCAGCATTTAGCCTTTCCCGAGTAGTTTAGTTAATTTTAAATAAAACATATAAAATATAATATATACAACTGTTTAAAGTAGAAATCTTTTTTTAGAAAGAATAGAGGAGAGAGGTTTTCAAAATGAGTAAGAAAAGTAAAGCCAAACCTAGCAAAGCAAAACCTAGCAAGGCAAAGAAGATAGCAAAAGAAGTTGCTAAACCAAAAGAAATAGGGTTACCAGACTATATAAAAAACAAAATTTGGCTGAAGAAATACCCTAGTGACTTCCCCAAAGAGGTTAAAATACCCACGGACAAGTCGATACCTGAACTGGCGGAAGAAGCCACAAATAAGTGGCCTGATTCTGTAAACATAATATTCTACGGGAGAGAATTCAAACGGAAAGAGTTTAAAGACCTCATCGACAGGCTCACTACAGCCTTCCAGAAAAAACTGGGAATCAAGAAAGGGGACAAGATAGCGATATATTTACCCAACTGCCCCCAATTCATAGTCGCGTACCTAGCTGGACTGACAGCCGGAGCAACCATGACCTGCATCAGCCCACTCTTCGTACCCCGAGAAATCGCGTACCAGATAAATGACAGCGGAGCCCAAACCCTAGTAACCATGGACATGTTCTGGAAAAACGTAGAACAAATAAAAAATGAGGTTAAACTCAAAAACATCCTCCTAACCAACATATTTGGACAGACACCCAACGTACCAGAAAACAAGGAACAAGGAATATACCATATGACCAACCTGATCAAAGACACCGCCCCCGATGTAACAAGAATAAAATTTAACCCCATGAAAGACATTGCGGTAATTCAGTACACCGGAGGCACAACGGGTATGCCCAAGGGTGCGCTTCTCACGCACTACAACCTCATAGCAAACGCCCACCAGATTATACCCATATCTGAAACATTAAAGAAGAGGTTCCATGAAGATCGGATCAAGTCTATCAGCGTGCTCCCCTGGTATCACATATATGGTCAGACCTGCGAGATCGTGGCGGGTAACTTGATTGATTCATGTGCAGTGCTTTTTGCAAATTTCGATGCTGGAGCTGTTCTTGACGCCGTTCAGAAGTATAAACCGTGGATGTTCTTAGGAGTTTCCGCTATGCTTATCGCACTCATGAATCACCCCAAGGCGCAGGAAACGGATTTCAGCAGTCTCAAATACATGAATATGGGAGCCGCACCGACTCCGGATGAGGTCGCGAAGCAGTGGAAGAAGCTCTCAGGATGGCCGCTCAGCGAAGGCTACGGTTTAACTGAAACAAGCCCTGTCACCCACACCCGACCCGCAGAGCTGTTCGGTGAAAAATTGGGCAGCATCGGTCCACCCATTCCCAATACACTAGCAGGCATAGTGGACCCGGAAAGCAACAAGTTCCTACCCATTGGAGAGATGGGTGAGCTGGTAATCAGCGGTCCTCAAGTGATGCAGGGTTACTGGAATAGGCCCAAGGATACTGAGGCAGTCTTCTTCGAGGCCGGAGGGTACAAGTGGCTCAAAACAGGAGACCTAGCCAAAATGGATGACGAGGGATACTTCTACATCGTTGACCGTACCAAGGACATAATCAAGTATAAGGGTCACAGCGTTTATCCCAGGGAGATCGAGGAAGTCGTCTTTGAGCATCCTGCGGTGCTGGAGTGTGCAGTGATTGGTATTCCGGATCCCGAGGCCGGTGAGAACATAAAGGCGTTCATCTCGCTTAAACCGGATTACAAGGGTAAGATAACTGAGGAAGAGATGAAGAACTGGATAAAGGAGCGGGTAGCAGCCTACAAGTATCCCAGATACGTGGAGTTCATTGACAATATTCCCAAGACCATTGTGGGCAAGGTTCTGAGAAGAGTGCTAAGAGAAAAAGAAGCTGCAAAAATGGGGTAATCCTACCCCTATTCTCTATTTTTCTTTTTTTACTTTTTAGCCTTTTATAAATAGAATACGATACAAGATAATTTACTTGAAAAACCCCCTTTTTCTAGAAAGAACAGGATGGAGAGGTTTTAAAAAAGGAGTAAGAAAAAGAAGCAAAACTCGGGAAACGGACATACTCCCCGCCTCGAAGGGAGTTGGAGTTTGTGTTTGAGTTATACGCTAGAATGTGGTAGCGTTATCGCTCAAATTTTTAATCATCTCCGTGTCTATTTTTAGGCACCACCAGGTAAGATTAGTTAATTTTAAATAAAACATGTGAAAACATAGTGATAAGACCTATTTAAAGGAGGAATCCTTTTTAAGGAATAATTAGAAGAGAGGTTTCAAAATGAGTAAGAAAAGTAAAGAAAAGCCTAGCAAAGCAGAAAAGGCAGCAAAAGAAGCTGTGAAACCCAAAGCAGCAAAAGAAGTTGCTAAACCAAAAGAAGGAGAGTTACCGGACTATATAAAGAACAAAATCTGGCTGAACATATACCCAAAAGACGTGCCTAAAGAAGCTACAATTCCCACGGACAAGGCGATACCTGACCTGATGGATGCAGCCGCAGAAAAGGATCCTAACTTTGTAAACATAATATTCTACGGAAGAGAAATCACCCGAAAAGTGTTTAAGGACAGAATTGATAGGCTCTGCACAGCCTTCCAGCAGAAACTGGGAATTAAGAAAGGGGACAAGATAGCAATATACCTGCCCAACTGCCCCGACTTCATAACAGCGTACTTTGCTGGACTGAAGGCTGGAGCTACCCTGACCTGCATCAGTCCACTCTTCGTACCCCGAGAAGTTGCGTACCAGATAAAGGACAGCGGAGCCCAAACCATAGTAACCATGGACTTATTCTACCCCCGAATAACCGCAGACGAGGTAAAAAATGTAATTAAACTCAAAAACATCGTCTTAATGAACCTTTTTGGAAATCCACCCAACGTGCCAGAGAGCAAGGAGAAAGGAATCTACCATATCGAAAACCTGATAAAAGACACCCCGCCCAACGTGACCAAAGTGAAAATAGACCCCATGAAAGACATAGCAGTAATCCAGTACACGGGAGGCACAACCGGTCTACCCAAGGGTGCACTTCTCACACACTACAACCTCGTAGCAAACGCCCACCAGATTAAAGGTTCAACAGAAGCAATGGAGAAGAGGTTCAAGGAAGATAAGATTAAATCTATCAGCATACTACCCTGGTATCACATATATGGTCAGACCTGCGAGATCGTGACTGGCACAATACTTAATTCAACCGCCGTGCTTTTTGCAGATTTCAACCCCCAACTTGTTTGTGAAGCCATTAATAAGTATAGACCTTGGCTCTTCTTAGGAGTTTCCGCTCTGCTTATCGCACTCATGAACCACCCCAAGGCGCAGGAAACGGATTTCACCTGTCTCAAATACATGAACATGGGAGCCGCACCGACTCCGGATGAGGTTGCGAAGCAGTGGAAGAAGCTCTCAGGATGGCCGCTCAGCGAAGGCTACGGTTTAACTGAAACAAGCCCTGTCACCCACACCCGACAAGCAGTGCTTTTCGGCGAAAAATTAGGCAGCATCGGTCCACCCATACCCAATACACTGGCCGCCATAGTGGACCCAGAAACCAACAAGTTCCTACCCATTGGTGAGATGGGGGAGCTGGTGATTAACGGTCCCCAGGTGATGCAGGGCTACTGGAACAAACCTGAAGAAACCAAGAAGGTCTTCTTCGAAGCCGGAGGATACAAGTGGCTCAAAACCGGAGACCTAGCCAAGATGGATAAGGAGGGATTCTTCTACATCGTTGACCGTACCAAGGACATAATCAAGTATAAGGGACACAGCGTTTATCCCAGGGAAATCGAGGAAGTTATGTTCGAGCACCCCGCGGTGCTAGAGGGTGCGGTTATCGGTATACCCGATCCTGAGGCCGGTGAGAACATAAAGGCGTTCATCGTGCTCAAACCGGATTACAAGGGCAAGATAACTGAGGAAGAGATGAAGAACTGGATTAAGGAGCGGGTGGCAGCCTACAAGTATCCCAGATACGTGGAGTTCATTGACGCTCTTCCCAAGACCAATGTGGGCAAGGTTCTCAGAAGAGTGCTGAGAGAACAAGATGCTGCAAAAAAGAAAAAGTAATCCCATCCCTCTATTTCATTTTTTTCTTTTTTTGAACTTTAAGATTGAATTATGTTTGTTTATATTTATTTCTTTAAAATATTATACGACTGTTTAATAATTACTGTTTGTGATAGCATTTATAAATTTGTAAACCGATAAAGAGTATAAGAAACAATGCATTAGGGTGGATTCTTAATATGTTTAGTTTAAAATTTGTGCTGTTGCCTGACTATGTTAGGAAGAAAATCTGGCTGAAGCACTATCCAGAGGGTTATCCTAAGGAGATTAAAATTCCCAAAAACAAGTCTTTACCCGATATATTCATAGAAGCGGCGGAAAAGTGGGGTGATGCAGTTAACTTCATTTTTTATGGTAAGGAATACAACCGTAATCAGCTTATGGACCGGGCTAAGAGGTTTGCAGCAGCTCTCTACAACCTGGGAGTGAGAAAGGGTGACGTGGTGGCGATTTACCTCCCTAACAGCTTCCAGTTCCTAGTCTCGTACGTGGGCATTCTATTAGCGGGGGCTACGGTTACTGCCATCAGTCCACTGTTTGTGCCCCGTGAGGTTGCCTACCAGTTGAAGGACAGTGGAGCAGAAATCCTAATAACAATGGATCTTTTCTACAACAACGTGAAGCAGATTAAAGGTGAAACTCGGCTCAAAAACATTATCGTGACCAACATCATGGGAGAGAAGCTCGGAGTCGAAAAAGAAGACTTGGACAAAATATTGAACTACGACGAGCTAATAGAGAAAACTCCGCCCATCCCGCCGAAGGTAAAGATAAAACCCAAAGAGGACGTAGCGGTGCTCCAGTATACGGGAGGCACAACCGGCCTGCCTAAGGGTGCGATGCTTACACACTACAACATTATTGCGAATGCTTATCAGGTGAAGCCTATTACAGAAACCTTGAACAAAATGTTGGGCCTTGATAAGACGAGGACGATTTCTGTTTTGCCGTGGTATCATATTTATGGTCAGACCTGCGAGATCGCTACCAGTGCTTTGCTGGATTCAATCGCTATTTGTTTTACTCAGTTTGATCCGGTTCCGATCCTTGATGCTATTCAGAGCTTTAAGCCGAACACTTTAATTGCGGTTCCCGCTATCCTGATCTTTTTACTGAATCATCCGAAGTCTCGGGGTGTTGATTTCTCCTGCTTGAAGTATCTCAACATGGGTGCGGCTCCCACTCCAGTAGAGCTTGGTAAACAGTGGAAGGCTCTGTCGGGTAATCCTCTCAGTGAGGGTTATGGTTTGACTGAAGCTAGTCCGGTCACTCATACTCGTCCTGCTCAGATTTTCGGAGAGGAGTTTGGTTCTGTGGGTCCCCCGGTTCCGAATACTCTTTCGGGTATTGTGGATCCGGAGACTAACGAGTTTTTGCCCCTGGGTGAGCTGGGTGAGCTGGTGGTGAGCGGTCCGCAGGTTATGAAGGGTTACTGGAAGAGGCCTGAGGAGACTGCGAAAGTGTTCTTTGAGGCTGGTGGTGTGAAGTGGTTGAAGACCGGCGACCTTGCGCGAATGGATATGAAGGGCTACTTTTACATTGTGGATCGTACCAAGGATATTATCAAGTATAAGGGTCACAGTGTTTATCCGAGGGAGATTGAGGAGGTTTTGTTTGAGAATGAGGCGGTTATGGATGCTGCTGTGATTGGTGTTCCTGACCCGGAGGCGGGTGAGAATATCAAGGCTTTTATTGTGTTGAAGCCCGATTTTAAGGGTAAGGTCAGGGAGGATGACATTTCTTACTGGTGCCGGGAGCACATGGCGGCTTACAAGTATCCCAGGTACATAGAGTTCTTGGACGGTCTTCCTAAGAGTATGGTTGGTAAGACTCTGAGAAGGGTGCTGAGAGAGCGAGAAACACAGAAAACAAAGCCTGCGTAGCATTTCCCCTCTTTTTTTAATATTTATTTTTTTGAAAATTATGGTTTGCAAAAGTTTTTTAGGAATTGTTTCCTTTCATGAGTTGTAGCTTCTTTTTTGTTTAGTTTGCTTGGTTGTTTTGGTGTTTGAGTGTTTGGTAATGTTTTTGAGGTGGTGTGGTTTAGGTGTCTTGAGTTAGATTGTTCTTTATGAGAAGAACAGTGTGTGGCGTTTAAATTGATTTTTCCTATAATTACTTCGAATATTTCAAAGCAATTTCTGCATAAGCAATTTGTACTTGATTAATGGATGTTACAAAATTTGCACGGTCAACACTACCAACCTTTTCCCGAGTAAATATATCGACTCCTTCTAATTTTTCTACATTGAGTGCATATACCGTAAAATAATAAGTTTGCTCACCTTTCGAAGGGCATGGACCCGTATAACCGAGCCAGCCAAAGTCATTTAAAACCTCTATACCGGGTACTGGTCCGTTTTGAGGAATTTCCCGAACATCTTTGGGTATATTGTAAACCAACCAATGCTTATGACTAGGAACTGGTTCGCCCCAGCTTTGAAATAGAATCGCAAAACTCTTAGTTCCCTCGGGAACATCGGACCATTCAAGATGAGGAAAAATATTTTCTCCATCGCATGTAAATTTTACCGGCAATTTCCCCTCATTTTCAAAATCATTACTTCTAACTATCAATTTTAAACCGTCTCCATAACATATTATTATTCGAAATACCAAGTTGGCATTAAAATTATTTTCCAGCTACCTGTTTTCTTACTTAATATTAAAGCGCGGGCTATTCCTTTAGCTCCTTCCGCATCAATAACTGCAATGCCTCGATCATTGGAAACTTTAACACACCTAATCTGGAATTTTTTATCCCACTTTTTAAACACCCATTTTAGACCACTCTTGCCTTCCTTTTCATAATCATTTAACGACATTTTTCGTGCTTGACTCATTTGCCCCATAAATTCTTTGTCAAATTCATAAGCTTCATTAAAATCAAAGTTTTTCTCCAAAAATTTAAAATCTCCCTTTTGAAGGGCTTTAATATACTCTTCAGCAATTTTTTTGATCTCAGACATAATAACATACCACCTCACAATTTGATTAAAAATATTTTTACACTATGCCTCATCAATAATTAGACAAAAACATCTAAAAATTCTCTAGTTTCCATAGACTATGAACTTTTTGGACTGCCAAAAAATGGTTTATTTGTAGGAAGACGATCTCACGGCTATCCCCTGAGACTGCTTGACATTCAGAGATTCACCCCTTTACAGCATAGGGGCGTTGCACTCATACCATAATTGCCTTGGTCGGCAGGATTATCGCATGGCATTTAAGGAAGTCTAAGGAAGCATGGAAGACAAAGGCTATTGTTCTTCCCCTTTTTAATTTCTATTTTCGGCGGGTTAATACGCACAAAACTTGACCCAGCTTTATGCCTCGGAGGATCACAGAGAAGCTGCAGTATCATTTCTAGAAAAAAGAGAACCTGTTTTCAAGGGAAAATAGTTGTTTAGCGGCTACCTTATTCCTATCTTTATTTATTTTTGTTTGTTTTTGGGTTTAGTTTTGGATGCCTAGAACTTTGTAGAGGGTGGCTTTGAGTTCGGGGAATCCTTTTGCTACTACAATAGCTCCGTACTTGTTTCCGTTGGGATCCACCTGCCAGTCTATCCATACGGCGTCTATGCCGGCTGCCTTCGCTCCTTTTATGTCAGTTTGTTGGCTGTCTCCTACATGAATGGCTTGTTCGGGTTTAATGTTTAATCTTTTCAGGATTTCTAGGAAGGGTTGAGGGCTGGGTTTGGCTTCGGGGGTTGTTTCTCCAGCGACTACGTAGGTGTCAAAAAATTTCGCCAGTCCAGAGGCTTTGAATCGGTTCTCTTTCCATCCTGGTGCGAAGTCGGTGTCGCTTAGCAGCCCAAGCTTGTACCCCTTTTGTTTGAGCTCCTTTAGAAGCTCTGGTGCACCTTCGTAGACTTTAGATGTGTCTCTCAGTATTGTCCAGTAAGTATTGGTTAGTTTGGTGACGAAGTCTGGGGAAATGTTGGTTACATTTAGCTCTTTGAAAATTTTTTTCCACCACTCGTCTCTGTTTCGTATTAGCCTTTTCTCCTGCTCAGCCTCCGTTTTTATTACTATTTCAAGTATAGTTTTGAAGTTGGCTTTTACTCCCCTTTTTTTTAGGAAATCGGTTATGAGTTTTGCCACTTTTTTGTGTGATTCTATGCGATTCGAGAAGGATTCTATAATAGTTCCATCAAAATCAAAGATTATTCCCAGCCTTTTCAATTCATAAATCCCCTTTGGAATCTCGATAAAATAATCAGTATATTTTATGAAGAATGGAGTTGCCTCCATTTAAATTTTTGCGCTAAATGTTTTTTTGATTCTAGTAGTTTTTCGGAAAAGTTAACCTTAAGAGTGTAGCTTCTAATGTTATTTTGCTAGTTTTTTTATGATTATTAAGATGTGATGAATCAAGATGTCAATGAAGAATGGTAAACTCCTTCGAGTAAATCTCAACACGGAAAATATTACAACAGAAAAAATAGATTCAGATGTTGCTAGAAATTTTTTAGGTGGAAAGGGTTTAGCGGCGTACTACCTTTTTAGGGAACTGAGGAAAGGAGTGGAGCCTCTGAGCCCTGAAAATAAGCTTATCTTTATGACTGGGCCGCTAACCGGTACTAGGGCACCCTCGTCCTGCCGATTTGTGGTTTGTACCAAGTCTCCATTAACTGGTAGTTGGGTGGATTCCAGCTGCGGCGGATTCTGGGGCCCGGAGCTCAGATTCGCAGATCTTGATGGTATTATAATCGAGGGGCGAGCGGAGAAGTCGGTTTACATCCATATAGATGATGGTAAGGTTTCAATAAACGACGCGGGGTTTCTCTGGGGGATGGACGCCGTGGACACTATAAGCTATCTAAGAGAGAGACATAAGGCGGATAGAACTGTGCGAGTGGCGACCATCGGCCCCGCTGGTGAAAGGAAGGCTAGGATAGCAGCGGTCATTGCGGACATGAGAGCCGCGGGGAGGGGCGGAACAGGAGCAGTTATGGGCTCCAAGAACCTAAAAGCAATCTCAGTTATAGGCCATGGAAAGATACCCATAGCGGATCCTCAAAAATTCAATGAGCTGGCAAAACAAGCACACAAGGACGCGAAGGAGGACAGCGCAGGAATGGCGGCGACCGGCACCGCAGGGAATGTAAGAGGGGTAAACTCTACTGGGGGCTGGCCGACCAAAAACTTCAGCGAAAGTCAGTGGGATGAGGCGGAAGAGGAGTTGGCTGGGGATGTATTCCAGAACACTCTCTGGGGCGGGGGTAAATATGTGAAGCCCTGTTATAACTGCCCCATAAGATGCGCCCACCTAGCGGTTATAAGGGAGGGGGAGTATGCGGGTGTTTCGGATGAGGGTCCGGAGTATGAAACCATTACCATGTTTGGACCCAACTGCGGAATAAAGAGCAGAGAATTAATCACAGTGGCGGATAAGATGTGTGATAACTACGGCCTCGACACCATATCATTGGGAAACACTATCGGTTTCGTGATGGAGTGCATGGAGAAGGGACTGGTGATTGCTGAGGATATTGACGGGGTTGATTTGAGATTTGGTAACGAGCAGGCTTTCCTCAAAGCGGTGAACATGGCGGGTAACGTTTACGGCAATCTCGGCTCACTTCTCGCAAACGGAGTTAAGAGGGCGACGGAGAGAATTGGAAAGGGGTCGGAAAGATTTGCTATGCATGTTAAGGGATTGGAGATACCTGCATACGTACCTAGAGCTGGTCACGGGCATGCATTAGCTTACGCGGTTTCGGACAGGGGAGGCTGCCACACTAGACCATGGCTCTACGGGGCGGAACACTATTGGAACGAACTGGATCCAAAGACCACCGATGATAAGCCTCAAGCGGTGAAGCAGGGACAGCAAAATAAAGCCCTCATTCAAAGCGGTGGACTCTGCCAGTTCGCCTCAACATATGATACGCCCTACGACTCTCTACTTCAAATGATAAACGCTGCCACAGGCTTCAACTATACGGAGGAGGAGTTTCGCCTTGTCGGAGAGAGAATAAATAATCTTACCCGGAGCTTCAACGCCCGCGAAGGATTCACGAGCAAGGATGATACGCTTCCTTATCGCTCCACGAATGAGCCGCTGCCCAGTGGACCGTTTAAAGGTCAGGTAATAAAACTCGGCGAGATGCTACCAAAATACTATAAACTCTGCAGATGGAACGAAAACGGTATTCCCACGAAAGAAAAATTAGAAGAATTAGGTTTGGACTTCGTTATCAAAGAACTCTACTAGAGCAGCAACCATTCTTTGAAAATTTTTTATTTTTTTAAAAACGGGAGGGATTTAAACCTATTTTTTAGAAAAACAGTGGTGAGGTTACTTGTAGTTGTTTTTGAGGGGGGTTCTTTATTGGTTGGTTTTACGCTGTTTGGGGAATATATTCTCTATATTTAGGCAAAAATTTTTATTCTAAAAGCTCTACTGAATAGCTAATGGTTTTATGAGGTATGGAGATGTCAAAAGCTGTTGCTATTGTTGGTATTGGTCAAACGGAAAGTAGGGCCTTAACCCCGACTCAAGATTTTAGGGAACTTATTTACTCTGCAGCGAAGAGGGCCTACAATGATGCTGGGCTGACGCCACGAGACTTGGACGCTCTTATAACTAATGAGTACGACTTTCTTGCGGGCATAAGTATTGCTGACGAGTATACGCCGGACCAGGTTGGTGCTAGGCTTAAATTTGACAACTTGGTGTGCAATGATGGGACAATCGCATTCATAAACGCCTATTTGCTGATTCTTAGCGGTGCTGCGGATATAGTGGCTGTTGAGTCGCATTCCAAAGTCGCAACTGATGTTGTTAACTATCCAGAGGTTTTGCTTGCGGCTCTTGACCCTGTCTACAATAGGCCGCTTGGGGGGCATCCGTACTACATCGCAGGCATGGACATGATGAGCTATCTTGATGGCACCGATACGACAGAGGAGCATTGTGCTAGAGTTGTGGTTAAGAATAAGGGTAACGCTCTCCTCAACCCGGGTGCGGGCTTTGGTGCGAAGCTCACCGTTGAGGATGTGTTAAGGTCCGAGGATGCGTTCTGGCCTATTAAGCTTTTAGAAATTGCTCCATTAGCTGACTACGCTGCCGTTGTTTTACTGGCGGCTGAGGATAAGGCGAAATCCATCACGGATAATCCTGTTTGGGTGACCGGTGTGGGTCACGCAACTGACTCAAGCTACATTGAATGCTGGTCTTGGGGTGAAGCCCAGTGGATTAAAACAGCGGCGCAGGAAGCCTATAAAATGGCGGGAATAAGTGAGCCCGGAAAGGAAGTTAACATTGTGGAGGTATCAGAAGCCTTCTCGTATCAGGAACTTCAAGCTCTTGAAGCCTTAAATATTTGCAGTGGCACCGCAGGTAATCTACTCGAATCAGGTACCTTTGATTTAGAGGGCAGCCTACCTGTGAATCCTTCAGGAGGCTGTCTAGGCATGGGTTACGCACCGCAAGCCACGGGATTACAGAGGATAGTTGAGGTTGTTACTCAGCTGCGCGGTGAAGCAGGTAAGAGGCAGATCCCCGATGTGGAGCTCGGCGTTGCTGTGGGAAGTGATTCCGAGATTATAAAGTGTGGAGGAGTTGTTGTACTTTCGAGGTGATGGAGAATGGCGTTTGGGAACATGGTTATGTATCCTAAAGGTTTTTTGAGGAAGAAGAGAGTGGCTATTGTTGGTGCAGGTATGACTGATTTCCGCTCAATATTGCCTCACACAACAAGAGAGTTATGCTTCGAAGCTTCAAAGCGGGCTCTTGACTCCTGCGGCCTAACACCGAGGGACGTTAAGGCGGTTATAGGTGCCTCCGCTCCTGACGCTTTCGATGGCATTCACATTAAGGGCTGGAATCCAGTTGACGCTATGGGCGCAGTTGGCAAGCCTTACGCCCGTGAGTTCGTGGGAGGCGGTACCGGTGTCGGCTGTATCGTAAACGGCTGGTACTACGTAGCCTCAGGCCTGTACGACATAGTGCTAGTTTGTGCATTCGAAAAAATGTCGCCCCCAGTTCCACACGCTCAGAAACTGTTCACAACAATATTCGAGCCTCTCCTAGAGTGGTCTCTGGGACCCAACTTAGTTTGGATCTTCGCTCAAGAAATGAACAGATACATGACCACCTGGGGAGTAAAGAAGGAGACCATCGCCCTTTCAGCGGTGAAAAACAAGGGCAACGCTATGGACCACCCCCACGCACAGCTACCCATGAAAATTACAGTCGAGGACGTTTTGAACTCACCCATACTCGTTTGGCCCGTGAACAGGCTTGACATTAGCCCCTCATCAGATGGCGCAGCAACCGTTATACTCGCCTCGGAGGATGTTGCCAAAAGGATTACCGATACACCAGTCTGGATTGACGGCGTTGGTATGTGCCTCGACAGTCAGTACTGGACAAACAGGGATCTCGCTTTCCCCTACTACGTGTACTATGCTTCCCAGCAGGCTTACAGGATGGCGGGTATTAGCGATCCGCTGAAGGATATTGATGTTTGGGAGCCCTACGATCCCTTCGACTATAAGGAGTTGCACCACTTAGATGGGTTAATGGGTAAGAAGGGCTATGCTCCAAAGCTCCTCGCGGAGGGACAGCTAGCGAGGGACGGTGACTATCCCTCTTGTCCTTCGGGAGGACTTCAGGGTGTAGGGAATCCCATAGCCGCTGCGGGAACAATGAAGGTCTGTGAGATATACTGGCAGCTAAGCAACCAGGCAGGGAAGAGGCAGATCGACAACGCGAAAACGGGGATAGCGCAAGCATGGGGTGACCTAATGCAGGTAGGAACTGTTGTCGTGTGTAGAACATAAGGAGGATTATGATATGAGTGAAAAATCTGTTGAAGTTGTGGCTATGGTTGACCAACTGAAGAAGTTTTTCAAGCACCTTCCACCAGACCTTAAGAAACTCTATGAGAAGATGGAGTTAACTGAGGCTCCCACGAAGAAGACTCAGACGGAGAAAGACCTTAGTGAAAAGGGGCTTATGACTTATATTCCGAACTGGAAACTCGACAATGGCATTTATCTGGGTAACTGGAGGCTGATGTTCAATTATTCTAGAACCGCGGGCTACGCTATAGGAACCTTTCTAAACGGTTTGAAAGAGGGCAAAATACTCGGTAGAAAGTGTAACGTGTGTGGCAGAATTCTGGTTCCACCCAGACTCTTCTGCGAGTGGTGTTTCAGGGATACCGACGAGTGGGTTGAGGTAGCCGACACAGGTATTGTGAGCACCTACTCGGTCTCGTATATAACAGCCGACCCCAAGGTGAGGCTTGAGAAGCCGATAATAAGCGGGGTGGTTTGGCTTGACGGAACAAAGCTTGAGACACCAGCATCAAAGACGGTGAGGCACTGGGGAGGCTTTATGCACCACTTCGACGAGGTGAAACCGGAAAAAATGAAGATAGGGATGAAAGTGAAGGCGGTTTGGGAGCCCCCAGAGAACCGGAAGGGCTCAATACTGGACATAAAATACTTTAAACCCATTTGAGGTGAATGAAAGATGGCTGAACCGAACAAACCTCCATACACTGGAATGAACACCCTCCACTGGAACGAGAGCAATATAGACAACTACTACGAGTTCCCAGCAGGATTCGCAGGCTCCAAGTTCTTCTACGAGTTAAAGGAGAACGGAAAGATAGTTGCCAGCAGCTGCAAAAAGTGCGGGAAGATTGAGCTTCCTCCGAAAGCCTTCTGCGTGGACTGCTTCGACACGGAAATCGAGTATATCGAAGTGGACCTGCCAGGATACGTCTACACCTACAGCATATCCTTCTACGACCTGGACGGCTCCAAGCTTGAGAAACCAATAATCTGGGCTCTCATCGCGTTTGACGAGGTGGAAGGCGGAATAATACACAGACTCGGCGAAGTGGATCCAGAAGACATTTACATAGGAATGGATGTCGTGCCCGAGTTCAGACCAAAGGAAGATAGGACAGGAAGCATACTGGACATCAAATACTTTAAACCAGCTCTCTAAAATTCCCATCTCCTCTTTTTATGGGAAAACCTTTTTACATATTCAAACTTTAACGATAATAGAGCCGAAAGGCTCCGCTACAACATAATTTGTGCGAGGTTTTTTGGTAAGAATTGAGATCCAAAGAGATTATCGTCTGCGTCGAGAATACTGAGGGTGGCTACAGAATTTTCCCGATGGAAAGAGAGGAAGCGCACAAAAAAAATGTTAAGCATCTGGTAGTCAGGATACTTGGATTCAATCGAGAGGGAAAGTTACTGGTTCAGAAAAGATCCCCCATCAAGAAGAGCCACCCCGGAATGTACACAGACAGTGCCAGTGGACATGTTCTGTACGAGGAAAATTTCGGTTTCGAATCCATTATTAAAAGTGCAAGGAGAGAACTCTGGGAAGAAATGGGAGTAAAAGGCGTGCTAAAGCCCTATCTGAGCCTGAAATTCGATGAAGAAGACCTAGAACTAAACTATGTTTTCCTCGCACTAATAAGGGGACAACCCAGATTCAACGAGGAGGTAGACGCCGAAAAAAGCGGATTCAAAACCGTGAAGCAGTTGAAATCAATGCTCGAAAAAGAGAAGTTCGTCGCCTTTGCCAAGGAACTCTGGGAGAAATTCCTAACAGATTACCCAACAACCGAAGCAGTGAAACGCCTAGCAGGAACAATGAAAAGTGAATCTCTAACAGAAACCTAAATCGGAACACTTCATTTAAAATTTAGCCTAGAAAGAGGAACCGCAACTGTTTTGATGGCCCATGTTTAATTTCAACCTGATAGGAAGCCCAGAAACCGGAAATGCTGGTTAGGCAACGTTGCCGGGACTATTAAATATTTTTTGCATCAAGTGTACGTCTAAGAGCTTTCCAAACTTGCGTCCTACTTCTCTCATAGTCCCTATATGCGAAAACCCCAAAGTTTCAAATAGATGAATACTTGCTTTGTTGGTTTCTTCAATTCTAGCAATGATGGTGTGAATACCAGCATTTTCTCCTTTACTCAAAATAGCTTCAGTTAGCTTTTTACCGGTCCCTTTTCCTCTATATCCTTCCTTAACGTATAGTGATATTTCTGCGGTATCAGAATAAGCGCATCGATCGGACCACATGCTTAAAGACGCCCACCCAGTAATTAAGTCATTATCTTCTGCTACTATTAAGGGAAATTTAGAATTATGATTGCTAAACCAAATTTTTTGTTCCTCTACTGTTCTAGGTTGAGTATCAAACGTCGCAACTGTATGAATAATGGCATCGTTATATATTTCAGTAATTGCTGTTAGATCATTTATTTTTGCGTCCCTTATTTTTAGCATATCCAACCTTCCAGCGGTTTCGCTAACACACCACACATTTGAAGCCAAACGAAAAGCGATGAGCATAATTATTTCATAGATAAATCAATATGCAGCAAGACATAAAAAGGGTAATTCATCTGCCTCTTTCCAGATTTAAAGTCTTTAAAAAATACTAAATTGAGCAATTTTAGTGTCATAAACTTAATCCTTAAATATCTCGAAAACAATAGTTTTACTATCAAATTCCTAAAAAACATTGTGAGTGAGATGGAAAGTATGGCTGACGAATATGTAGATATCTTCATGTGCATAGAATGTAGGAATCCAAGAGTAGCAACAGATTCGAAAGTGAAAAAAGACTACGCCTTAATTTCAGGAAAATGCCTCAAAGGACACCCCTTCGACCTGAAACTCCCAATGGATCAAGAGCACAAGTGGATCGGATATCTCAAAAACAGCATATACAAGTGTCGATGTGGAATGCCCCTCGAGGACTTCAAGGTAAAGGAAGGAAAAAAGGAAACCCAACTCACACTCAAGTGTACAAAACACAAACAGACAAGAAATGTAGACACAGTACTCTGGCTCACCATATCAACAGACAAAGAAACAGAAAAAACAATGCAACAAGAATTGGGACCAGAACCGGGTACAACAATTCCGAAACCCAAAGAACTCGAGAGAGAAAAAGCTGACAAAAATGAGGAACAATCGGCACCACAAAAGTGGTCAAAATAGTAAACATACACATACAACGCATCATAAACTACACCCAACCCTCAAAAAGGATTAATTCCTACACAAAATCAGAGAAAGATTAAAGAGAAAACCAAAAAGTAAATTACAATCCATATTATTCCACATCTTTACATCAAGTAATGCCAGGAATAGAAACGGTTAAAAAATTATAAATGTTAAAAACCCACCTTCCAAATCTTTTACTCAATTTTCCTTATTAGGGTTAGATTAATCATCTTTTTCTCTTCTTTTATTCACTTTTCTCCACTTAGCAAAAAATACCAGAACAGAAATTTATGCTCTGTCCCATAAAATACTTAACAAACAGGCTTAAACACACCACTTAAAGCGTTTTTTTAGAAAGTTCAATTTTTGAGGTTATATTTTTATATAGATTAAACACACGTTTCAATGATAATGATTATCATGTTTTTTGGAGGTGCCAAGAATAAAAGAACTAATTAGCAGAGAAAAGGGCAAAAAAGTCGTAATGCTAGGAAACGAAGCCATGGCAAGAGGTGCACTAGAAGCCGGAATAGGATTCGCGAGCACATACCCAGGAACCCCCGCAAGCGAAGTTGGAGACAGCATCGCCGAAATAGCCCAAGATTTACCGGGACTAACGTTCCAGTACTCAACCAACGAATACGTAGCACTGGAGAATGCAATCGGAGCCAGCTGGGCCGGAGTCCGATCACTCTGCACCATGAAGATGGTCGGAATGAATGTTGCAGCCGACCCCCTGTTTACATTAGCGTACAGTGGTGTCGTCGGGGGGCTCGTTGTAATTAACGGTGGAGATCCCAGTGCATCGTCCAGCACGAATGAACAGGACAACAGATACTATGGATTGCACGCCCGCATTCCGGTTGTGGAACCCTCAAGTACGCAGGAGAGCAAGGATTTTGTGGTTGAGTCGTTTAACATATCTGAGAAATATGATGTGCCAGTAATTGTGAACAGCACCGCTAGGGCTTGTCACGCGGTAGGGGTTGTGGAACTCGGAGAACTTAAGGACCCGCCAAAGGAGGGATACTTCAAGAAAAACTGGGCAAAATATTACAACGCCCAGGTGCTGACGGTAATGAACCATCAGAAACTAATTGGTAATCAGAACAAAATGATACAGGAATATGCCCCAGTCACTAAACTGAATAAAATACTTCCTGGCGATTCTAAAACAGGAATAATAACATCGGGAATGTCTTACGACTATACTCTGGAAGCCTTGAACAGTCTTGGAATTCACGATGTGCCCATCCTTAAACTCGGATTAGTGTATCCTCTCTCACCTAAACAGATCACAGATTTTGCATCAAATCTAGACCAAGTTGTTATAATGGAGGAATTAGACCCCTTCCTTGAGGGAGAAGTCAAAAAGATAGCTTATGACCAGGGGCTAGAGATCCCGATTAGAGGTAAGGAGCTCTTCCCGTCGGCAGGAGAACTAAATACAGATATAGCGATGCAGGCCTACGCTAAGGCGTTTGACAAAGTACCGCCCATAAACATGGACGAACTAAACTTGAAGGTATTTGGGGCAGCGGTAATACTGCCTATGAGAACCCCAGCCATGTGTCCGGGCTGTCCACACAGAGCCACGTACTACGCTATCAAAAAGGCGGTTGAAGGCAAGGGCTATGATGTGGTGTGGTCTAACGACATTGGTTGTTACGCTATGGGAGCTTTGCCTCCATTCCAGATGGGTGATTTGATGACCTGTATGTCTGCGGGTGAGAGCATTGCTTCGGGCATGAGTTATAAGACTAAGAAACAGAAGACGGTGGCTTTTATCGGGGATTCAACCTTCTTGCATACGGGTATTCCAGGACTTTTAAACGCTGTCTGGAATGATGCAGATTTACTTTTGGTTATTATGGATAACCGGTGGACAGCTATGACCGGTCACCAGCCTACTCCCGCAACGGGTATTAACTGGTCTGGTAAGAAGGCCAAGTCTGTGAATCTTAGGGACATCGTAACCTCTCTGGGTGTTGATTATGTACGCATGGCCGATCCATTTAATGTTAAGAACACGATTGCGATATTCGAGGAAGCTCTGAAGAAGACCGGCGTCCGTGTGGTTATTTCTCAGCAGGAGTGTCTTTTGGAGACTAGGAGACGCAACAGGGCGGCTATAGAAGAACGTAAGGAGAAAGGTGTCAGACAGTATATCGATGTTAATGAGGATGCCTGCATCTTCTGCGAGGAGTGCATCAAGGAGTTTGGCTGCCCAGCGATGACGGTTACAGAGTTTGAGGGTGAGAAAGTTTCCCACATTGATATGTCCAGATGCGTAGAGTGCATGGTATGCAAACATCTCTGCAAGGGTTGCGCTATCAGTGTCACTAAGGTTTACCCAGGTAAAACTATTCTGGAGGAAAAGAGTAAATGAGAAAGGTCAACGTTTACATCTGTGGTGTAGGTGGGCAGGGAACCATGACTTTGGGTCTGCTTTTGAAGCAGGCTGGTGTGCTTGAGAATATGGTGGTTACTGGCACGGAGTCTCGAGGTGCTTCCCAGCGTGAGGGTGCTGTGGACAGCCATGTAAGGTTCGCAGTTTTTGAGCCTGATGAGGAGTTTGATGAGCGTAAGTCGATTCACTCGCCTCTCATTCCCACCCGCCAAGCTGACCTATATTTGAGCATGGAACTGGCGGAAACGCTGCGTAACATTAAGTACGTTTCCGAAGACGGCACCATTGTAATGAACAGGTATGAGATCTGGCCCCCCACTGTGAGAACTGGTGAAGCACAGTACCCCACCATTGAGCAGGTTCTAGAGAATGTGAAGAAGTTTAACAAAAACGTGTACGTGGTTAATGCCAACAAGTTGTCAGAGGAAAAATATGGGGATTACTCCGGGGTTAACATGATCTTTCTAGGCGTCGCTATGGCTACCGGAAAGATTCCGGTGAAAATAAAAACCATTGAGAAAATTATCAGGGAGCAGATGTGGAAACCAGAGAAGAGCATCGAGCAGTTCAGGTTCGGCCTTGAAGAAGGAAAAAAGATTTTAGCCGCAGGACCCGCATAATTCCATTTTTAAAGTAAAAATTTTATTGGGATAATATCCCAGCCTTATTTTTTATCGCGAACTGATAGAATATCCTACTTTTATTAGTTATTTTTGATTTCCGGAAAAGTTGATTAAATCATATTTTTCGAGTTCTATTTTTGAAAGAGAATTAAAATTAATTTCCAACCCGAGAGTATGTGATTTTCAGTTTAATGTGTGGGGCTGATTTCCATTATATGGATTTCTCTTTTCTCGAGCTCCTTCACTAATTTGTTGATGTCTAGGTCGGGACAACCTTCAGGTGGGAAAACTCCTGCTGTGCTTATTTCTCCCTTGGCAATCAGCTGGGCTGCTATGGATGCGGGTGCTGAGGTTAATTTTGCAACCGCTCCCACAACGGCATAGGACAGATGGGTGGGTTCTCTTTTCTTTAAACCTGTGACATCGCTTCTGAATGATGAGAGGATTTCTCTCTTCTCTGTCTCGCCGGTGAGGAGAGGTAGGATCTTCAGAAAGAACTTGCTGACAAGTTTAACAAGTTTAACGGTTTTCAAAGGAAGAATTTTATCTATAACTCTTGTTAATTGCACATCAGACTCGGGGAGTATGCCTCCCTTGCACACGGCTACGTCTGTGCTTATGTACCTCGGGATTGTTACTGGTTCTGGATGTCCGACATGGTAAACGGGAACGAATCCACATGGGTCGGGGAATCTGGCAAGCTCCCTTTCCGTGAGGGCTTTAAATTTTGTCCATTCCCCATTTCTGTAGGTGGGAATCTTCCCCATAGCAATGTGTGCCCAGTGCATCAATTGGCCGAGACCAATTGTTTCACCAGTATCCTCGTACCATAAGACCCTTACTGAACTAACCTCGTCCAGCTTCTCCGCCCCGATTTTCGCCATAATGTTGGTCAAGCCGGGAGAAGCACCCATATTGATGAGGAATGTTAACCCTTCCCTTTTCACTATTTTATTCAGGTTAAGGAGACTTAGGGTCACGTCGTGGTCATCGCAAATATCTAAGTAGTTTATTCCTGCCTGGATAGCAGCCTTAGGAACCAAATCACCGAACTCAAAGTAGGGCCCAATGTTATTTACTACCAATTTGTGACCCTTGAGAAATTCTACAAGTGTATCAAAATCCCTCACGTCAACCTTCAGGAAGGAGGCTTTCTTACCCAAGTTTTTAGCAAGCAGTCTTCCTTCTCTCTCCCTGAGGTCAGCTATTGTAACACTAAAACCACTGTCCACAAGATCTGCGGCAATAAATTTTCCAATCTCTCCACAACCACCCAAAACTGCGATACTCATATCCACACCCCAAATCGGCTGAAAAGATATCATCTCATGTGATAACTTAATCAGTATTCCTCTTTTTATTGTTTTGTTCTAAAAAGTTTATGTTAACTTAGCGGAAGCTAAGGGAAGAGTTGGGGCAAACGTCTTTAAAGGAGTCAATTAATTGCTTATCAAATTCTATTCATTCTCGAATCATTTCGCATAATCCGGCCTGAAACTTGTTTTTGTTAGGTTGCATTCACTAGTTGCAATGATATTCCCGTCCATATCGTGGATTTCCGCTGTTGCGTGTACAATTTTCCTCCCTTCGCGTGCGATACGTCCCTTAACTCGAACATTCTCGCCCACTTTTACCCTTCCTAAGTAGTCTGCGTGAAAATCGATGCCTATCAAAAATCCTTCGTATCCTAGGGTTGCGCATACTATTCCAATGGTGTCATCCATTAGAGCGCATTGCATTCCGCCGTGTAAAATTCCAGTAGGGTTAGCCATTTCGGGGCGAACAACGAATTCTAATTCCATCTCTCCGCGTTTGACATCTATGATAGTTCCATTTAACCATTTTGTAAAGGGCGGAACAGGAAAATCTTTTAATTCTTTACCCTTCATTGCTATAAAGAATTCCACCATCTGCTCGGATCTTTTTTTAACTTCGTCCTGTTCGTTTGGCATAGATATCCCCTCTATTATTTTTACACTTAAATTTCTAATGTTAATAAGCAACTAAAAAGTATTTTCATAGGACATTATAAAGATTTGAGCTAGAAAATAGTCAAACCGCTTTAATTGTTGATCTTTGTATCCTAAATTTTTCGAAGCCCCTTATGGTTAGGGCAGACCTTTCGACAAATGTTGCACGAGAGAACCCATCCACCGCCATCCGTGCGAGAGATAGAGCGTTCTCTGCAAAGTTTTTGATTAATGGTTACCCCATCAAGAGCATGTTGTGGGCATGAGTCTATGCACAATGTGCATTCAGGAATACAGCCCTCATAAGAAGCAAGGGGGTCCTGCTCTAGATTTATGGATACCAGAATAGCACCGAGCCAGATCATGTTTCCATATTTATCATTTATGAGAAGGGTGTTCTTTCCAATTACTCCAAGACCCGCTAGTTGCCCCGCATGTTTCAATGAGAGAATACCTCTCCCATGTTTTTTATCTGGATCCCAGTATTCGTAAGGGTCAGCGGAAGGTATGGGAATTGATAGAATATCTTCTCTTTCTAGCCACTGGGATAGATGAAACGCGATTCCGTCTAGTTTATTCACCATCATGTTTCTTATGAAGGTGTATGGAACGTTAGTTCTTGCTTGGAGGGTGCTCAGGGGAAAATGGGATGCAAAGACGATCACTGACTTGCAATCAGGATAGATATCACAGGGATGGAAACCCTTTGGAGCATCTGCGAACCGGGCTACAGGAGCAATCCCACAGATATCTGCTCCTTCTTGAACTGCTCTCTCCTTAATTATTTTGGAAGTGATCATAGTCCAACCTCTGGGCTATTTGAGTGGTGCAGCCCTAAAAACATTGTTTTAAAAACTGCTTTGGACGTATCAATTGTAGTACTTTAATTTTACGGGCTGGGCGCCGTCCATATTGCACCCACTAGGGTTTAGGGCCGGAGACCGCTTAAGGGAGGCCCGCGTCTTCCAGAACTGAAGGAGGGAGGTAGATACAGAATCGAGCATAACAATCACGGGGTCGTCACAACTCGAAACATTTAGGTTCTCAAGGTTCTCCGATTCGGTGGAAGACGTAGGGAGCAATATGTTGAAGCCCACTGCGAGCTGAGGAACAGGAAGCGGGCATTCAGACCCGCCCGCATAACCTCAATCACCCCCTTCACTAACAAGGAACATAGAGTCTTCTCAATTTATATCAACTCAAGATGAACTTGAATATCATTTATCAATGTTAAGACAAAGTTTAGATATTATAGAATCTCATGAAGGATGGAAATCTACACTTAGAAGTATAGGTTTCTAAGAAAATGCCAAAATGGGAGATTATTAAAAAAAGGGAATGAAGCGAATTTGAACAAATAAACAAATTTATTAATTATGTAATATTAAGAAAATTTGAACACATTATGAAGCTGGTTATGTTAAAATGAAAGTACTTGCAATAAATGGTAGCCCTCGTCCAAGGGGAAATACCTTTCAGTTAATTGAAATGGTTTTTGACGCAATAAAAGAAGAAGATAATACAGTAGAAACTGAAATAATACAATTAGCGGGAAAAACAATAAACTCATGCTTGTCTTGTTTTCAATGCATTAAAAATAGAGATAATAAGTGTGCTCAAAAAGATGATCTTAATGAAATATACGCTAAAATGGTCGAAGCAGATGCAATTATACTTGCAGCACCAGTATATTTTGGTGATGCTACAGGAAAAATGAGATGTTTTATTGAGAGAGCAGGTTTTGTCGCTACGGCAAATGATAGACCATTAACAAGAAAAATTGGTGCCGCAGTCGTAGCAAAAAGGAGGCAAGGTGGAATTCAAGCTTTAAATACGATGAATTTCTTTTTTTATATAAGCGGGATGATTATTGTAGGTTATGGTATAGGAATTGGTACATTTCCTGGTGAAGTTCAAAACGATTCTGAAGGAAAAACAGATATGAAGATGCTGGGAAAAGATATTGCGTGGCTTTTAAATAAAATTCATAATTAATTTTTTTGTAACTTTAAAAATAAATAAATTATTAGAGAGCAGGAAGTCCACTAAAAGGATATGCAAGATATAATCTAGGGTGTAGAACATTGGTTTTTATCGATACGTGGGGTGGCACCTCAAAATGTTATTACTTCTAAAGGGATTTTTTATGTGAAGCAGTATTTTGTTTTGCTGTATTCTTTTTTGAATTGGATTACTTCTTCTCTTACTTTTTCGGGTTTTTCACCTTTTATTATTACTCTGGTTATTAGGTTAGCGATGTGTTCCATTTCGCTTTCATTCATTCCGGTTCTGGTGCATTCTTGGACTCCTAGTCGGATGCCTGAAGGATCATCAGTGTCTTCGTTATTGTCCCAGGGTAGGAGGTTTTTGTTGCAGATTATGTTTGCTCTTTCAAGTGTTTCAGCTACGGTTTTCCCACCCTCGTTTTCTCTCACGTCAACTACCACTTGGTGGGACTCTGTGAAACCCTTATGTTCGCAGAGAACCTTGAAGCCCATTTCGTATAGGCTGCTGGCTAGTTTCTTGGAGTTCTTCACTGTCTGATCCGCGTATTTTTCTCCGAACTCCAGCATCTCAATTAGGGTTATTGCCAGGGAGGGAAGTCGGAATAGGTGGTGATTGGAAATCAGTCCCGGTAGAATGGCTTGTGCCACTTGCTTTGATATCTTTTCGTTGTCCGTATAAACCATGCCGCCCTGAGGGCCGGGAAATGTTTTGTGGCTTGATGAGGCGACCACGTCGGCTCCCTCTCTCAGGGGGTCTTGAAATCTCTTTCCTGCAATCAGTCCTAAAACGTGGGCTGCGTCATACAAAATTTTGGTGTCGTCTAATACTTCTTTAATCTCTTTTACTGGATGGGGGAACAGAAACAGGCTTCCTCCTAGTACGACTAGTTTGATTTTCTCCTTTTTGACTTTTTTTAATTTTTCTGCATCAATGTTCATTTCTTTGGAGTCGAATGGCATGTTTAGGGTTTTTAGGCCTCTTACTCCTGCGGTTCCAACTATGGAGTGGCTGATGTGTCCTCCATCAGGAATTTTCAGGTTTGCTATTTTGTCTCCGGGTTCGGTTAGGGCTGCGAAAACACAGAGATTCGCAATCATTCCGGATATTGGTCGGGGATCGTAATGTTTGCATCGGAAGAGTTTATTGCCCAAATCTATTACTAGGGTTTCTATCTCATCCACGTACTTTGTTCCTTGATAGTGTCTTTTGTAGGGTAAGCCTTCGGCGTAGCGGTGCATCATATCGGAACTAAAAACTTCTATGGCTAGAGGACTCATTATGTTCTCGCTTGCGATTAGATTTATGCATTCCTTTTTTCTCCAAGTGTCCTGTTTCTCTACTACTTCCAGAACTTTCAGAAGCTGTTGCTTGCACATGTTTCATTTCTCCAATAAAAGAGTAGTGAGACTAAATGGAATAGATATTAAAAATATATCTCTTATAGAAATATGCTAAATCAACGGTTGTAATTAATTAAAAATATAAGGTTTCAGAATAACATCTTCCTAGTTTATAATAGATGATGAAACCGGATAATGGCTTCATTAATTTTTAAAAAGAGGTTTTTTCAAGAAAAAGCAGATTGCACCTTATATTTATATTACGTGGGGATCGAATATCCGGTTTTATCTAAATAAAAAATAATATCGTTCTAAGACTGCTTTTAGCGGAGTTGACCAGAATAAGGATATTTTAAATTTCATCTATCCATGCGACAGAATGAGGACATTACTCTGGTCAATTTTTCCGCAAGCATCTTAGGATTTTGATTGATTTACGGTTAACCTTAAGCTTCTTTGAATGATATGATAATTCTATTGGTTTGCAACTACTACTCTATCTACTTTTAGCGGACCTTTTCTGTTTCCGTTTTTTAGAGGTGGACTATTGTTTGTAAAAATAAGTATTTTTATTTAGCTAGTTTTAATATGTCGTTTCGGTTATACTGATTAAAATTTCCGCAGTTATTACAGATGAATCCTCTTGTATAACATTCCTCACACTCGCAGTTTAATTTGTTATAGGTTAGACATTTTTTACAAATCGCGTAGATGATTTCCATACACGAATCTCCTGTGTATTTTTTATGGTTGTCCCGAATTGTTTGGGAAGACTTCTTTTCTGGTTCAAATGTCATAGAGAGAAGTGGGACATTTCTTGAGGAATAATTTCCTTCGCTGTCCAACCCTTTAATGTGGATGTATCTATTTTAATTGACGAAAAACTATTTAATAAATATTCCTTATATAATTTATTACTATTCTGATAAAATTCATTATAAATTATACGTTTTAACGGCAATTACACAATATTCTAATAATTTTAACAAAAAACTCCATAATCGGTATAGTATTTTTATGACTTCCCAGAAACGAGAATCAGGAAGAAATGGTTCTCCTTAAACCTCTATCGTCAGCGGGTATAGCCTCTAATTTTTGCATTCCTCTAACCATAGTCATTTCCGCTGTCCAACCCCCGATTCCCCGTATTTCACTAAGTTCATTAATAATTTCGTTTATATCCTCATAGCTTTTTCTTTCTCAAGTTCTTTGGGTTTCGGAATTGTTGTACCCGGTTCTGGTCCCAATTCTTGTTGCATTGTTTTTTCTGTTTCTTTGTCTGTTGATATGGTGAGCCAGAGTACTGTGTCTACATTTCTCGTCTGCGTGTGTTTTGTACACTTGAGTGTGAGCTGGGTTTCCTTATTTCCTTCCTTTACCTTGAAGTCCTCGAGGGGCATTCCACATCGACACTTGTATATGCTGTTTTTGAGATATCCGATCCACTTGTGCTCCTGATCCATTGGGAGTTTCAGGTCGAAGGAGTGTCCTTTGAGACATTTTCCCGAAATTAAGGCAAAATCTTTTCTTACCTTCGAATCAGTTGCTACTCTCGGATTCCTACATTCTATACACGTAAAGACATCCGCATATTCGCCAGCCATACTTTCCATCTCACTCACATTGCTTTTTTTGTAGTTTAGCGATAAAAATATTGTTTTCGAGATATTTAAGGATTAAGTTTATGACACTTTTAAACTGCTTAATCTATGCGGTTTCCTATCCAAGAAATCGTAATCAAGCCTAAAGGCTTCTTTAAATGGTATGATAATTCAACAGTAAAGATGAGGAATTCTTCTTTTGGTAATCCCTGATTTTTGTTTTACACAACGCCATGGAGACAAGATTACAATCGAGACCCTCCACCGACTCACCATCACATTCACAAATGTGTTTAAGCAGTTTTTTACTTATGTAAGGACAGGGAATTCGTGACAACTCATCAATTATTAAGTCACCCACAATCCTATTAATATCATTGGGATCCGCAAAAAACTTTTCAAACAACTCCTTAGTTTCTCCCACAATCTTCAATATGCAATCCTGAACCTCTTCAACAAGCCCCGGCTTCTCAGCGTCGGTTACCAGAATCAGATACCATTCCTTTTCCTCTGTAGAAAAAGGCTTAATGTAAGCGTTCATGTTTTGAAAGGAAATGGATTTTGGTGCTTCCCCCGTAACCTCTTTCCAGAACATCTGGGAGGCGGTGAAAATTCCCGCGATTAGGTCGGGGTCTGCCTCAATAGAGCCCAGTTTTAGGCTCAGTGGGCAAAGTCCGTTATTATTTATTATGTATATGTTGTGTATGACCATTGTACTCACCTGGGTTTACTTTAAGTTGTTTTAATTGATTGGGTGAAACTTGTTTTACACCACTTTTTATTTCTATTTGTGAAAAACTATTTAATAAAAATATCCGTTATGATTTATTGTTATTTTAGTAGATTTCATTATAAATTATACGGGTTAATGGAAATTGCAATATTCTTTATAATTTAAAAAGATTCCACAATTAGTAAAAAATGGCAAGCATATTCTTAGACTGGAAGAAAGGAAACTTGAGATATTAGCTCTTAAGCGAAAGCCCAAAAATAACCCTTAAAAAAGCTCTAAGAAGAAAATCTTAGTTTAGAGGTAATTTATTTTAAAAAAGTAATTTATCGTAGTTTGAACCTTTGCATCTAAAAATAAAAGCCGAGTATACGCTTTGAGAGGTGCTTTACTTGAAAATTGCGATGGCTCAAATAAATTCTACCGTGGGAGATTTAGAGGGAAACGTAGAGAAGATAAAAAAGTTCATAGATGATGCATATAGGTACAAGGTTGATCTGGTAGTGTTTCCGGAACTGGCTGTCCCCGGTTATCCACCTCAGGATTTGTTGCTTGAGAAAGCATTTGTGGAAAAGAACAAGGAGTTACTTTTGAAATTAATCGAACAAAATAATGTTGACATGGCTGGAATAATTGGCTTCGTCGATTATAAAGGAAAAAAGCTGTACAACGCTGCAGCCATTTTTCGCCGAAATAGGATTGTTGGTGTAGTCTACAAAACTCTTTTGCCGACGTATGATGTGTTTGACGAGGACAGATACTTCGAACCACTAAAAGAAGAGGAGATTAAGCCCATATCAATGCGCGCCAATGGTGAGAAACTCAATCTTGGTGTAGAAATTTGCGAAGACCTCTGGGATGAAAGTTATGACATAAAAGTTACCGATCTACTTGCAGAGAGAGGAGCGAACTTGATTGTTAATATTTCTGCTTCTCCTTTTTATGTCGGAAAGAGGTTTGAGAGAGAAAGACTGCTAAGAGAGAAGTCTACCAAAAATAGGATTCCATTTTTTTATGCGAATCTGGTTGGTGGGCAGGATGAACTGGTCTTTGATGGGCAAAGCCTTGCAGTGGATAGCTCTGGTAATTTGATAGCCATTGGTAAACAATTCGAGGAGGATTTAGTAATAACTCAAATTGACCTAAATAAAGGTAGTGCTGAGAAAGTAAAGCCTCCGCCTTATCATAAAGAAAAAGAAATGTTTGAAGCCTTAGTGTTAGGAATACGTGACTATTTTAGAAAAACTGGTTTTGAGAAAGCCGTCGTTGGTATGAGTGGGGGAATCGATTCATCACTCACAACCTGCATAGCGGTTGAAGCTTTGGGCAGAGAGAATGTTGTCGGCGTTTCTATGCCTTCCAAGTTTTCTAGCGGGCACAGCAAAGAGGATGCTCAGAAATTGGCTGAAAATCTCGGGATATGCTTTGTTCGTGTTCCTATTCAGGAAATTGTAGACGCTTATCATAGAGTCTTGGAAGACCCTTTGGAGGAAATAAGAAAATACTTCGGAGTGACAAAAGAAAGTGACGATTCAGTTGCCGATGAAAATATTCAGCCCAGAGCTAGGGGAAATTGTTTAATGGATATATCTAATCGGCTGAAAGATTTGAAAATATTAGTCCTGAATACGGGGAATAAGACTGAGCTAGCTCTTGGTTATTGCACTCTATATGGAGATATGACTGGGGGAATCGGAGCCATTGGTGACGTGAGCAAGCTTGAGGTCTATAAATTAGCAAGATATGTGAATGAAAAAGAGGGTAGAGTAATAGTACCTGAGAATGTTTTTAAGAAAAAGCCCTCGGCGGAGCTTAAGGAAGGGCAGTTCGATCCTTTCGATTTTGAAATTGTTAGCCCATTAGTAGATGAGATCATAGAGAATAGGAGAAGTAAACAAGAATTAATCGATATGAACTACCCTAAGGAAGTTGTGGAAGATACTTATAGAAGGATTAGAAGAGCGGAGTATAAAAGATGGCAGGCTCCACCTTGCATAAAGATTACACCAAAAGCGTTTGGCATAGGATGGAAAATGCCCATAGTCAATAGGTATAAGGGATGATACCGTAAAAGGAGAGTTTCCGAGTTATCTTATACCAAAAATTTGGACCGATATGTTTGTACCGGCATTTATTAAGGTGAGGATGAATGGTATGATAATTTCAATAGTTACGATGAGGGATTCTTCTTTTGGTAATCCCTGATTTTTGTTTTACACATTGCCACGGAAACAAGGTTACAATTGAGGTTTTCCACCGGCTCGCCATCGCATTCACAAACGTGTTTGAGCAGTCTTTTACTTACGTGAGGGCACGGAGTTTGCGCTAACTTATCAATTATTAAGTCACCCACAATCATATCAATATCCTTGGGCTCCGCATAAAATTTTTCAAACAACTCACCTTTTTCTCCCACAACCTTCAATATACAATCCTCAATCTTTTCAACAAGCTCCGGCTTCTCCGCCTCGGTTATCAGAATCAGATACCAGTCCTTTTCCCCCGTAGAAAAAGGCTTAATGTAAGCGTTCATGTCTTGAAAAGAAATATACTTGGGCGCTTCCCCCGTAATCTCCTCCCAGAGCTTCTGAGAGGCTGTGAAGATCCCCGCAACCAGTTCTGGATCCGCGTCAATAGAACTTATCCTTATGCTTAGTGGGCAAAGTCCGTCATTATTTATTATGTATATGTTGTGTATTATCATAGTACTCTCCCAGTTTTCTTTCTAAGGCCCTAATTTTTTGATTATTTATGCTCCCATAGAGAATGCTGATACATTTCTTGAGGAACAATTTCCCTTCTCCAAGACATTTTAATGTATATCTAATTTATATATTTTATGAATTGGTTGTAATTTTTTTACTACATTTTTGTTGTTTTAATTTCGGTACGACCATTTAATAAAAATATTTGACATATTTGTTATTCTAGCAAATTTAACTATAAGTTATATGAATTATTCGAAATTGCGTAATATTCTTAGAGTTAAGGAAACGCCATAAGTAATATAGAAATCAAAACGATTACATCAAAGGCTTGTTAACCGGCAACCGAATTTCTTTATAGTCGACCCTTCAGTTGCTGCCTACGCTTTCTACGGTTACTTACAGAAATGCGGCAACCACCTCACAACAAAAATTTTATTTAGGGGTGGTTCCTAATTGCCAAATCAAAAGTTATGTGCTGAGAAAGGCGTGAAACGATTATAATTTTTAAATAAGGTAAAATAGGGACCTATTATGAAGATTTTTGTCTTCGAATCTTCAGCGGGTTTCCGAAGAGGTTATGTTGAGTATCGTGTGTAGGGAAATTTAGCAAGAGGTGATTTGTTCGATGAACGCTAGGGAGCCGTTGGGAACCAAAGAGGAGTTAGACTTTCTTAAAAGACTGAAGTTAGAATTTCAAGATGCTATTCAGTTTATCAATAAAGAAGTAGAAGTCGTAGAAAAAGGATTTATACAGTTATTAGAGGGACCTTTCAGGCAATTAATTGTTAGATTTCCAGTGCAAATGGATGATGGGTCAATAAAGATGTTTACAGGATACAGGGTCCAGCATAGCCGAGTATACGAACCCACTAAGGGAGGTATACGTTTTGCTCCTGATGTGGATTTGGATCTAATTACTGCCCTTGCATTTGACATGACACTGAAATGTAGAGTTGTTGACCTTCCTTATGGAGGAGCAAAGGGAGGAGTTTGTTGTGACCCTAAGAAAATGTCGCGAAGAGAGCTTGATAAATTAACAAGAAGATATGCTTTCGAAATTTTTCCCATGATAGGCCCGGATGCCGATGTTCCCGCACCAGATGTCGGTACTGGCGAGGTAGAGATGGGGATTATTTACGATACTTATAAAATGTTCCACCCAAAATCTCCACATGCTGAGGCTGTCGTGACTGGGAAACCACTCAATTTAGGGGGCTCTGAGGGCAGAACAGAAGCCACAGCATGTGGCGGGGCATACGTTCTTGAAGAGGCTATTAAACAAGGACACATCAAAGGATTAAATTCCTTGAAAGATGCTACTGTCGTTATCCATGGATTTGGGAACGCGGGATATTACATCGCAAAAATTCTGAACGAAGAGTATAGATGTAGAATTATAGGGATCGCTGACTCAAAGGGAGGAATTTATAGTCAAGAGGGATTGAATCCCAAGGATGTACTGAATTATAAAGAAAAAATAAGTGCTAAAAAATCTGTGGTGGGATACGATGGACTTCAACAGTTAAACGAAGAACAGCTGTTTACAAGCCCTTGTGATATTTTAATACCCGCTGCGAAAGAGACACAAATTTTAGGCGCATTTGCCGATGACATAGAAGCAAAAGTGATTTTGGAACTCGCAAATGGGCCTACCACTAATTTCGCCCACGAAATCTTAATCGACAAGAAAATCTACGTGATACCCGATATACTTGCAAACGCTGGCGGAGTCACGGTGAGTTACTTCGAATGGCTTCAAAACAAAGCAGGCGAAAGCTGGGAATTAAGCCAAGTTAAAGAAAAGCTTCGTAAGAAAATGATTACCGCTTACACAAATATATCCAAATTTGCTAAGGACTACAACCTCGATATGAGAAAAGCCGCATTCGCCTTCGCAATCTTGAAGGCTATAAAAGTTTTACAGAATAGAGGAATCTTTCCCTAACCTTCTAAATTTAAAGTTAAATTTTTCCTCTATACAAGTTTGTCGTGGGGCAGGCTACGCATTTCTCTTCCTTGTATCTATCACAATTTTCACAGTCTACCCCGCATGGCGGTTTTTCATGTTTTTGTGTCGGGGAGAGATTTACATCGAGGTAAGAGTCATAGTAGACTTCGCTTATGGGGTAGAAATCTGATCTGCGAACGCCTTTCTGGCTTCTTATTGAGCATTTTCCCATTGATATGCATTCTAGGGTGCTTTGATCCTCAGCAACTACTAAGGCGACTAAGTTGTACCCACCTATAGATGTGAACATTTTCGCTACTCTGGGGCATTTTTGGAATCTTTCTATGATGTTTTTCATGTCTTCTGCAGTTTCGATTTCAAGAAGAACTAGTGCTGGCATGAGTTTTGTCTGGGAAATGTTAAGTAGTGCCGTGATTTTGATTGCTCCGCTCTTAGTTAGTTTGTCGAGCCTTTTTTTGATGCCCATACTGGTGTAGCCAGTCTTTTTACTTATCTCCTGAAGGGTGGATCTTCCATCAATGCTTAATTGCTCAACTATTTTTTTATCGAGGTCGTCCATTTTTCATTCCCGTAGCCTGATTTGTGATTGGAAGCGGGTCAATCTTACACTATTCCTAGAGTGAAAGGTTTTTAGAGTTTTTTAGATAAGTTTTCTACTTCCGCTTCTAACTCCTCAATTTTGTTTCTTAAAAATTCTATTGTTTTTTCATTGTTTAATGCTTGTAGGGGATTGGAGCAAACTGGACATTTAAACTTGGATTCCGCGGCTTCCTCAAAAGTGAGCTTTGGGCATTCTTTCGTGCCGCAGTGGAAGAAAACATTATTTCTTTCATATTCTAATCTCTGCTTTAGCTTCTCTATTGTAAGCAGAGCTTTTTTCCTATAGGCTAGGATACTGGATTTTACTGGTAATAGTTTCCAAAAGTGTATAAAGTAACTTGTGTTAAGGTCCCGGACTCTGTGATAGGTTGCAATACGAGAATCGTAAAGTTTGTATAAGGTCTTTCTAACTTCGTTAACAGTCATACCAGTCTTTGATGCGAGTTCTTCGTCAGTAGATTCGTAATCAAAGGTGAGATGTTCTATGACCCTGAGAACATCTTCATCGAATTCTTCTCCAATGAGTGTTTTGTAGGGTATACTTACGGTTTCTTGTTTGACACTTGAAGTCATTCTTCCAGTCCCTCCTTTTTTAATACTTTTATTGAAGTGATTTTAAATTTGTTAGTATACAATTGTAAACACTTCTCTACATAATTTATAAAATAAACTATTTTTATACTTTGTGGTTAAAATATAAACTTTTTTCTTTTTAGTCGGGCGTAAATTGTATGTCTCAGGTTTAGCAAGTTTTTATTTAATAGTAGCTGAAAGATTGGGGATAGAAGTATAAAATTTTGGCAACTCTTTCGCACTCCCAACTGATAAGTTTGTTTGTTGGAGGATTAAAAAAGAGGGGGTGGTGTATTTTTCTGTTTTTCATCGTGTTATTTTCTTGGGAATGGGAGTTATTTCTTTTTTGAACAGTTTCTTTTTGAGCCAGAAGGAAACGTTTACCAGGTTTATGAGTACCGGAACCTCTATCAGTGGTCCTATAACTGCAGCGAATGCCTGACCTGAGGCTATGCCGAAAACTCCTATGCAAACCGCTATTGCCAACTCAAAGTTGTTACTTGCAGCCGTGAAGGATATGGTTGCTGTTTCTTCATAGCTAAACCCTAGACGCCAAGACATTATGTAAGACACGAGGAACATTATAACGAAGTATATAAGCAAGGGCATCGCAATTCTCAGGACATCGTAAGGCAGATTAACGATTTTTCCACCTTGAAGTGAGAACATCACAACTATGGTGAAGAGTAGGCCCACCAAAGCTGTTGGAGCAAGTCTCTTTACAAAGTAGCCATCGTACCACTCCTTTCCTCTTCTCTTGATCAGAGCGTACCTAGTGATCATACCCGCAAATAGGGGTATGCCTAGATAAATTAGAACACCCTTAGCTATATCAATAATTGATATATTTACTACCGCAGCGCCTGTTAGGTTCAGGATCCAGGTGGGTATACCTAGGAGTCTTAGGATCGACATTGATTCTGCAAGCCATGTTGGTGTTCCGGTGAGCCATGAGGACAGTACGGTGATAAACAGGTATGCCAGTATGGAGTACATTATCATTTGGAAAACTGAGTTTAAGGCGACCAGAACCGCACAGAGTTCATTGTCCCCTCTTGCAAGTTGGTTCCAAACAAGAACCATTGCTATGCAACGAGCGAGACCAACAATTATAAGCCCCATCCGGTATTCGGGAAGATCCGGTAGGAAAATCCATGCCACTATAAACATTAGTATTGGACCGATAATCCAGTTTTGGACAAGGGAGACTCCGAATGCTTTCTTGGCTCCGAGGAGTCTTGAGAGTTCTTCGTATTTTACTCTAGCAAGAGGGGGGTACATCATCCATATGAGGCCTATGGCGATGGGTAGTGAGACGGTGTCTAGACTCAGTTCGTTAAGAAATCCAGAAATCTCGGGAAAAATGGCACCTAGTAAAACGCCTATAGCCATTGCAAGAAAAATCCACAGGGTTAGAAATCTGTTTAGCAGTGAGAGCTTTTCAGCTTGTTGCCCCGACATAACTGTTTCCTCTCATTTTTTGGAATACTATCGTTATCTCTTTTTGGGCTTATAATTACAGGGTTCAGATTCAGTTTATTTATCGATAAATGTAGATATAACTATATTAAGGTAACTTTTTGCGTTACAGTATTTAAATATAGTGATGTTCCTCTTAGCCATGAGATTTTAACCTCAAAGACTTTAATTTTGGGCTGTAAGAATAAATTGATAGGGGAAGACTTTTGTTGACTCAACCATTTCCTTATCTTCAATCAACATGAAGAATGAAAGATTGAGTTGGAGCGTTTCAAAATTGCATTTTTGATTTTCCCAAGTCTCTAATTACCTACATTTGTACTTGAAGTCATATCGAAAGTCAAACATTTAAACTTATAAATTTATAACAATATATATACAGAGAAAATGTTGAAAACAGAAAAAGATTAACCACTCTAATTCTTTTATATTAAGAATGCCAATCATTGTTGGAGGAGTTCATAACCCAAATTTTATAAAAGATTTGAATGGCAGGAGGTGTAAGGACGAGCGGCATAACCCCTTCGGTAGAGGTTTTAAAATCTACTATTGATAACAGATTTGTGCGTTTTCTTTTAAGACGGCTAACCAGTAAGTGCAAAAAGGATGGCAAAAGCCGACTGGGTGTCGCTCTAGAGCTCTTCTCAGGCGCGAGAGAGAGGGGTTGTTTCACATGCAGCCATGTTGCCCTACCTATTGTTCGCTGGGCCATGGGCAGGGGAGGATCGGCATTTGGTGTTTCAGGAGAGGACATGAAGAACAGATTCAAGGATCCTTACTGGTGTACTGGTCTTATAGATGTGATTAAGGGAATCGCAAAGTATGGCATAAAAAAACCATTCGTTCCCGGTGCACCGTTCCTAATCGTGTGGGATTACACAAACGCCTGCAACCTGAGATGCAAACACTGCTACGCCTCCGCTGGAAAACCCTTACATAACGAGCTGAGTGGGGAAGAAGCACTGAGAGTTGCTGATGAGCTTGCCGATGCTGGAGTTACCGCTGTTGCCTTTTCGGGGGGAGAACCCTTGATGCGAAAAGACATTTTCAAAACCATAAAGCGTCTGAGAGATAACGGAGTCTACCCAGCCGTCGCCTCAAATGGGACTCTCATAACCAAAGAGGTTGCTAAGAAACTCGCGAATTGTGGTGTGGGTTTTGTGCAGATAAGCCTCGACGGTGCAAATTCCAGTACCCATGACAGTTTTCGTGGTATACCTGGAGCATATGAAGAAACGCTTCTAGGAATAAAGAACTGTGTTGAAAATGATTTATTTGTTGAGGCATCAACCACGGCCACAAAGCTGAACTATATGGAGATTCCAAGAATCGCAGACCTATGCGAGGAGCTTGGCGTAGACTGGTACATGGTTTACAACTTTGTGCCGACGGGTAGAGGACAATTCATTGTAGAAAACGACCTCACCCCAGAAGAGAGAGAAGACCTCCTCAAAACTCTGTGGAAGAGGCTCCTTAATGGTGGAAAAATGCAGTATCTGTCCACCGCTCCTCAGTTTGCAAGAGTCGCTCTGCAAAATGAAAATGGCTCAGAAAAGAGGATTATACCAGGACACTTCTACAATCCTGTTCTTGCGGATCAGCTCCAAAACTTGGGAGATTTTATCGGTGGATGTGGAGCTGGGAGAATGTATGCAGGTCTTGAACCTGATGGCATGCTTAAGCCATGTGTTTTCCTGCCATTGGAATTGGGAAACCTTAGAAAGCAGAGACTTGAAGAAATATGGGACACCCACCCCATTCTCCAAACCCTCAGAGACAGAAACCAGCTAAAAGGGAATTGCAGGAACTGCCAGTATAGAGAAATGTGTGGAGGATGCAGAGCTAGAGCCTATGGATACTTCGGTGACATCACCGCTCCTGACCCGGGATGCATAAACAACATAGGCGTTTACGAAAAAATCGTAGAAAAAGAAAAAGAGATTAATATTTGAACATATTACTGTATGTCAGCCTGAGCTTCTCTTTAGGAAGCCACATCTACTTTGTCTTTGAGCTGTATTTTTTGCAAGTTGTTGTGTTTTATGCTCAATTGTTTTCTTTTTTGTTTTTTTTTTTCAAAACGTGTTTTTGAATATTGGTATATTGTCATAAAGTGATAAATTTATATAGCTCACATAAATTGTATAAATTGCAGAAGATCCGTTCCCTAACCTGAATGTAATAAGAGGAAAATCTCCATCGGAAGTAGTAAATTTCAAAAAACAAGAGGTTTGCGCAATTATAAGCACCCATAGCAAAGGTGGATAAAGCTTATGCATGTAGAAGTAATTGGTCCGTATCCTCCGTGCATTCGGTGCCGCAGGATATCCAAATTGTTCAAGGAAATAAAGAGAGAGGATAATGCAAACATAGAGTTAACCCATGTTTTTGCGGGATCCGAGGAGGCGGAAAGGTATGGTAAGATTGTTGATACTCATATCTTCCTCGATAGTATTGGAGTCGAAACAGAGGAGCTTGATGCACTTTTCGAGAAACGTGACTTCAAAGCCATAGATGAATGGCTTAAGCCCTATGTTGAAAGGGCGAAAGAAAAAGGATTAATCTTAACTCCTGTGATAGTGATGAATGGTAAGGTGAAAACATTCGGAAGAGTTCCTAAGAAAGAGGAGTTAAGGAAAATGGTAAGGGAGGAAATGGGAGCTGACTAAAAAAGTCGTGGTTCTGCCATGCAGTGGTGTAGGAAAGGTTTATGGAACGATTGCCCGTGACGCAGCCTACAGGATTATTGAGCAGTTGAGACCGGAGAAAACATTGATTACTTGTTTACCCTTGCTGGTGGTGGGAGAAGAGGATGCTAGGAGGATTGTTCAGGAGAATCCGTGTATCGTTATTAATGGCTGTCCAACAGGGTGTGCAGAGTTGGCTGTCAAGAACTCTGGTGGGAAAATAGTTCAATCAGTTAATGTTACTAGTTTTCTGAAAGAGAACAGGGAGTTGAAGCCTAGTCAGACTGCTATAAGAGATCTTGACTCTAAGGGACAAAGGTTGGCTGAGGTAATAGCCGAAAAAATAGCACAGGAAGTTGATAGGATATTAGACTTGGAAGGAGGGAGTTGAAGGAGTGGTGATTATACCTTTGGTGGGAATAGTTCCTTGCAGTGGTGAGGAAATACCTGAAGGAACAGTTACTAGAATCGCTGCACGCATCGTTTTGGAAGAGCTAAGACCAACCCGAACCATAACAATCTGCTTACCGCTCTACCTTGCTGGTGGAAAAGAGGATCAGGAATTTGTTACGAAACAACCCACAATCGTTGTGGATGGCTGTGAAAGGAGATGCGCTGAAAAGAGTATTAAGAAGTATAACGGAAAAGCGGCTGCGGTGATTCGGATTCCCGATATAATGAAGGAGTGTAAACTAAAAGCAGGATGTAGAGTGAAGCTGGACGAAGAGGGCGAAAAGCTGGCTCAGAGGGTTGCGGAGAAAATAGCAGAGGAAGTAGACAGAATACTGAGCGAAATGAAACGGAAGAGCAAGGAAGAGGAATAGAAAGCGGATAAAGCCCGTGGCAAGTTAACCTGCAACTGATTTTGTGGAGGTAGATGTTTGTGGATGATGTTATTAGAATATCTGCTGGGAAATTTTTTGTGAAAATTCCTGTTGGACTCTTTTACTCGGAGCACGATACTTGGGTGAAGCGGGGTTCTAAGGTCGTTATTGGCATAACCGATTTTTTCCAGCTACTGCTTGGTGACATCCTTTTTGTAACCCTGCCTGAGGCGGGAAGTGAGATCGATACCGTTGAGGAAATCGGGGAACTAGAGTCAATAAAAGCGGTCTTGGAGATTTATTCTCCGATTAGTGGAAAAGTTTTGGAAGTAAATTCTAAACTGGAGGGAAATCCTGAAATTCTGAATAATGATCCCTATGGCGAGGGTTGGTTGTTAAGTATTGAAGCCTTTGACCTTGAAGCAGATTTATCTAAACTCCTGAACGCTGAGCAGTACGCTAAGCTGGTTGAGAAGAAGATAGAAGAGCAACAAGAAAGAGCTAAAAGACAAAAAGCGGATTGGAGAAGTTTGCAAGACTAAACTGTCAAATTTTGAGTCAAGGGTTTTTATGCCTTTATAGCTTCTTGTGTTGCATTTATAGCGTCTTGTATTGCTTTTTCCAATTTTTCTGGTTTGAAAAACTCAGGGAACTTTTCGGTGCGGTTTACTATTAATCCCTTGCTACCTATGTTGAGTTCTCTAGCCTCCTCTGATGAGGAAGATTTTATATCAAATTCTACTTGGTTTCGGTATTTTGTGAGTACGTTAAAAACCCGATCCATGAATGCGGAGAATTGACAGGAACAGGAGCCTATTGGAATGAAAATATCTATTTTAACTTTGGACACAGAACCTTTCCTCCTACCTATCTATTACATATTTTTTAGGACGTGGTAACTATACGCAATTTTTATTTTAATCAATTCTTGATGTTGTAATTTAATGCTCAGCGTCAGCGTTTCAGTTCTTTCTTGTGTTTTAAGTTAATTGTACGTTTTTAAGTTTATTGTTATATGTTAATATATCAATATTCGGGCATCGCTTTTTATAGGATTTATAAATTCTGCGTTAGAGTGCTTGCTGATTTATCTACTCACAAAATTCAAAATTTATGTGAATATTACCATATTTCAATAATTTTATAATAGTTAGGTATACTAAATATTATTTAGAGAATCGACAAAGAAAGATTAGAAAACTCCTACCAGATTATCCTTGCACATATTGGTGAAGACTCGCAAAAATATGTCAATGGGTTAATGCTTGCCTTAAATTAAGGAGGGATTTTATTGGCTATCGAGGAACTCATTGGGAAAAAAAATGTCGAATTATTGAAGGCGTTGGCGGATGAAACGAGATTGAGAATACTTCAGTTTTTAGGGACGGATGAAAAGTGTCAGTGTGAAATTGTCCCTGCTATGGAGAAGTCGCAATCCACTATTTCTCAGCACCTTCAAATCCTAACATATTCTGGAGTTCTGGATTACCGAAAAGACGGACAGAGAAGTCTCTATAAATTGAAGGATGAAAGAATACGCAAAATAATAGAATTAATTGGCAGCATTTCCAAAGATTCCCTTTTAGAAATATCCAAACTAGCAAAATCAATCAAAAAATAAGAAAGAAACAATCTGCTTTACCATCGCTCATAATGGATAGGAAAATAATCCCTAATAGAGAGAGTTTTACGTTTTTTAAATCTAATTAGTTTAAAAGTATGAGTAAAAAAAGGATGGAAGATGTTTTATTTCACCATAGGTTTGTAACCCATTGGATAAGAGATGGCTTATTGAAATGATGTGTTTTGTTGGTTGTTTTTACGCGGCTTTCAGCCATGTGGTGAATTTGTAGTGGTGATCCTCTTCCTGTTGGAGTATTCCCTCGAAAAGGTATTTAGTTGTGTAATCCTTCTCTTTTAAGGCCATCTCGATTATCTTTTTGTACATTATGATTGCTTCTTCTTCAGCTTTGACGTCCAGTTTAATCATTTCTTCTAATTTTTTACCTACGGTGATTGGGGCTGGTTTAGTTGTTGGGTCCCCTTCAAAATAGTCGAGTCTTTCTGCGATGCTTTCGGCATGTTTCATTTCTTCAATGGCTATCTTCTTTAGCTCATCAACTACTGCTACACTAATAAAGCCAGAGGCTTTTACGTGTTGCCACATGTATTGAATAGCTACTTGTAGTTCTCTGGCTATGGCTTGGTTTAACATATCTTTTAGTTCCTCGCTCGCCAATTCTTCCACCTCCAATTCAAAACAAAATTTTTTATGACTAATATAGACAGAAGCAACAATTATAAAATTAACTGTAAATATAAGTGTATAACTTGTTAAATAAGTAATACATATAAATAGTTGATTGATATTCATTAGTGATTGATATCCATTTTAGATGGTGGAGTTTATATGACTAAAGTGGGCGAAGTCTACCTGTGCGGAGTCTGCGGAAATAGGGTACAGGTATTGAAAGCGGGAAAAGGAACTCTAGTTTGCTGTGGCAAATCAATGATTCCACAAAAATAGTTAAATTTCAAATACTATTCTTTTCTATTTTTTATGTAGCGGAAAATACTAATTTCTACTGGGGAGCTGAAAATTTGAGGCTTGGAAATCTGTTTTTTATCTTTTTATACGTTTGTATATTTTTATAATATGTTATAATTTAAGTAGAGAGAGTGGAATTAAATCTTTAAACCCTATAAATGTAGGAATTCGATTATAGACGAAAACCATAAATATATTATAGATAAACTTTCTAAAAGCATTAACCCTTTGGCATAGGCTATGAAGATAGCTTAAGCCCATACCTTATAAAAATGAAATTGAGAGGTAATTAAAAATTGAGTGAACGGCCTGAACATGTAGCTGGTTTTGTTATAATAATCATGATTCTCGGTATACTTATAATAGTTGGAGGTATCATAGCCCTCATTTTGGCAGCGCCTACTCTTATGAATTTACAGGAGGGTTTTTCTCCTATTATAGGAATAGTCGGTATAATCGTTGGTGCGATCTACCTGATGTTAGGTTTTGGTCTCTGGATGTTAAAGAACTGGGCGAGAATTTTGACCATCATCCTCGCAATCCTGACTATTATTGGTAGTATTTTAGGTCTATTTATTTTCCCAATTGGTACAGTGGCGGGAGTCATCGGATTATTTCTAAGTATAATTATTATCGTCTACCTGACAAGAGAAGACGTTTCAGCCTATTTCAAAACCCTAAAAATATAATTATTTTTTATTTTATTACGGATATTTCAGATGGGCTGTACACCTGTATCACTCGAGCTAGAAAGAGTTATCTTTTCTTTAATCTCCCAATTTAAGATTAGAAGCTGAGGGTACCCAAAAGCATTCATAAGGCGTGTGATGTAGACCGGGAGAACATTCAACTTATTTTTTAAAGCTTATTAAACTGTTACTCGTTCTTGATTTCCTGATTTTTTAATTTTTTGTATCTCGGTATATTTTATTTTTTAGAGGAGATTAAGGGCTACAAGTGTTCTTTTAGGGTTTTTATTGCGTCTTCGGTGCTGTTTTTAAAGCCCAAGTCTTTAAGACTTTGGTTTAGAGCGAAGATTGCGTGTATTGTTTTGTGAGCGTAGGCGTTGTAGCCCATGTGTCCTAGGCGAATTACTTTTCCTTTGAGTTCTCCCCAGTTTCCAGCTATCATTACTCCGTATTTTTGCATTATGTGGTTTCTTAGTTTTTCGTCTTCTATCCCTTTGGGGATTTTAATGGCGGTGACTGTGTTTGAACAGTAATCTTCCTCTTTGGGGTATAGTTCCAGATTCATGGCTCGGATAGCATATCTCGTAGCTGTTGCATTTTTTTTCGTGTCTTGCATAGACCTTTTCTATTCCCTCCTCTAGAATAAGGTTACATGCTTCGTCTAGGGCGTAGAGTAGGGAAACGGTGTGCGTGTAGGGGAATTCCCTTTTTTCGAACCAGTCCCTTTTCCAGGATAACAGGTTAAGATAGAAGCCTTTTATTATGTTTATCTTGTTTATTTTTTTCCATCTTCTCCCAAGCGTTTTCGCTTACGGAAACTATACCGACGCCTGGTGGTGCACTAAGGCATTTCTGGGAGCCCACAATACATACTCCTACATTCCCTCATCTGTTTCTACCGGGACGCCGGCAACACTGCTAACTGCATCGACTATAAGGATAAAAGCCGTGGTCGCTACAAATTTTGCCGATTTCTCTGAGGGGATTTAGAGTTCCACTAGGGGTTTCGCAGTGAACTAGAGTGGCTACTTCGATGTCTTTTTCCTTTTCTAAGACTCTCTCTACTTCCTCTGGTTTAACTATATCATTGTAGGGAAATTTGACGATTACTGGTTTTCCTTCATACATTCGTACGAAATCCGCAAATCCGTCTCCGTAGATTCCTGAGGAAATTGTGAGAACCTTTTCTCCTGGGCTAATCAGACTCGCCACAGCAGCCTCAAGACCGATGATCCCCTCCGTGGAATGCAGTATAACATCGCTGCGGGTTCTCAAGATTTTCTTAGTCTTTTCGCATAGGGCGTCGTAAAAGGTGAAAAAATCTGGATCCAAATCTGGGTTTTGCAGTGGACGAGCCATTGCTTGGAGAACCCGGGGGTGAACCTCTGTGGGTCTGGGTGTGAACATTAACAAGGTAGCAAACTCCTTTTGAGGATGAATCCAACTTGTTAACATAATAAAAATGGCTTAATAATTTTCCCAAAAGTAGACCAAAAAGTCTAAAAAATGGAGTGGTGAGAGTTCATTCTCATGTTAATTAGTTAGTATTTGAAATATTTTCAGGTTTAGGAGGATTCTTCTTTGTCGCGAATACTTGTTTTTGGTGCGCATCCCGATGATGAAGTTATAGGAATGGGTGGAACTATCGCGAAGCTAGTTAGAGAAGGTCACGAGGTTCGGATAGTTGTTTTTACAAGGGGAGACGAAGGTTACCCCAAAATTGAGCTCAAGGAGGCTATATCGGAAGTCCGCAGAGAGGAGTTGGAAAATGCGGCTAAAGTTCTGGGCGTTAAAAGTCACGACATGTTTGACATAGAGGATATGGGTCTCATAAATGATAAAGAAACCTTCAAAAGGGTCATAAAAACAATAAGGGAGTACCAGCCGGGAATTATTTTTACCCACAGATTTGAGGATAGACATAGGGACCATGTGGCAGCTAATAGAATTGTGAGTGAGGCTTGGTGGCAGGCGGGACAAAACGTGTCTATAGAACTGGGTGAGCCTTGGAGGGCTAAAAAGTTGTTTTATTTTGAAATATTTTCACCGTTCACCTTTCCTTCTCACATCGTCGACATAACCGACACATTTGAGTTTAAAAAGAAGGCTATGGAAAAGTTTGCATCGCAGCTTAGCGTTCTACCTAATGTTCTACGGGCATTAGAGGGCTTAGCGATTTTTAGGGGGAGCCTAATTGGAACCCGGTACGGAGAAGCGTTTCTAGAGTCAAGAATAGTGCCAGAAAAGGGACTCGAAGTGTAGAATTATTCAAACTTAGTTTATGCTATTCTTTTCTCAAATATTGAATTTTTGAGAGGGGATTTATCTGATTTAAGATTGGATTGAAGGATGGTGTCAAGCATTGTGAAAGTTGAGCTAGTGTATTTTTGCTCCCTCACCTATTCCCGATATCCAACCCTGTTTTGCTCCTGCGGATATTCCTGCCTCCAGAATCGCTTTACTCTTTTGTGGGTTTACTAGTGAGATTAGACTGCCACCCATTCCTGCTCCCGAAATTTTTGTTCCGTAGGCTCCTGCCTCTAATGCTGCATCCCGGATCTTTTCCAGTTTTATTATACTTACCTTGTAGAGTTCTCTTAGTAGTTCGTGTTGGTAGTTCATGATTTCACCTAGAATCTCGAGTTTTGAGGATTTATTCTCAATTTTCTGCCGTATCTGATTCATATGTTGTCCTTTTTCTTTGAGTTTTGGCTTTTTGCCTTTTAGGATTTCTAGAGCTATTTCGGTTGATCTTTGCATTCTCAGGGTGAAACGTAATCTATCAGCTACATCATCATATAGCAGGTTTAAGTACTCGCTAATTTCCCCCTCCATTATGTTTTCCCAGTCCGACTCATCATATTGGTACCCTAACTTGTTTTTTATTTTATCGGGAACTTGGCTACTTCCCATGAGCGTTTTGAGACCGACATTGATTTCCTTTTGCCTCTGGGGGTGGATTTCTGCTGTTGAGTGTTTGACGCCTGAATCATGAATTACAAAAGTGAGGTCTTTTACAGGAAGTTTCTGGACTTTATAGGGGGGTTTACATTCTAGCTTTATTATTCCACCGAATGCTGAACCGTACTGGTCGAGGCGTCCGCAGGGTATACCTAGCTCCTTGTTCTCTGCTTCGTAGGCTAGTTCTGCTAACTCTCTTTTGCTGTAGTTTATTTTACACGCTTTGTTCAGTAGAGTAGCGAAGGCAACCTCCAGTGCAGCACTGCTCGCGAGTCCTGACGCTATGGGAACCTGACTCTTAACATGGACGCGTAATCCCCCAAGTTTTTTCGAAAGACCTCTTTTTTCTAGAATTTTTACTATGGCTCTGAAGTAGTTTCCGAACCATCCCCTCTTGAGATACTCTATTTCACCTATAGAGAATTGGTCTTGAAACTCTTCTCCGGCTCTTTGAAAATCGAGCGACCTTATTTCAAAAACATTATCATTTCTAAATTCGCCAGACATGTAGGTTCTCAGGTTTAACGCGACAGGCACTACAGGTAATCCCTTGTAGTCCTGATGAGTGTTTAGGAAGTCCGCTCTCCCCGGAGCTGAAGCAATAATATTTGAACCACTCTTAGTAAAGGGTACCTCTGAGGTTTTCAATGATGAAGGAGTATTCATTTATAATCCCTTTTCCCGACATTCATCGTTTTTTGATTCATAAATTTTTTTCAAGAGTAATGCGTCAAACTCTATGTTAGGACTCTCTGAAATTACAATCCCTTTTATCTTATAGTCTTTCCAAGATTTTGTGAGCTCCTCATAATTTATATCAGAATCCGCCAGCGTAGTGTGTCTTCTCTCCCCCTTTGGGGAGTATTCTATTCCCGAAATGTGGATATGCATGTTATTGAGAATTTCCCTTCCCAGACCGGTCTCTAACGTGTTGAGAACCGATTCAAAGTGTTCATATCTGTTTGATTCACCGTTTGTGCGGGCATTAAGATGCGCGAAGTCAACAGTTGGAAGAACCTGTTCTATTTCTTGGCTCAGTGTTATTATCTCCGCAAGGGTTCCGAACTGACTCTTTTTGCCCGTAGTCTCCGGCCTTATCCAAACATTATTCCCCTCTTCTTGAAGAACCTTAACAATTGGGGAAAGATGATCCTTAACGGTTTTATAAACGGATTCTGGTTTGGATCCTCCATAGGTTGCCACATGAAAGGTTATGGATTTGCCCCCCGCGATCTTTGCGGTTCTAGCCGTTTTTAGTATCCTATCGATACTAGCTTGAACAGTTTCTCTTTTGAGAGAGTTTAGATTGATGTAGTAAGGTCCGTGAGCTGTGAGGTAAACATTCTCTTGTTTTGCCACCATTTTTATTTTCTGGGCAAGGGTTTCACTCATTTTTACTCCGTAAACGAATTCAAGTTCCATAGCATCCAGTCCGAGTTCTCTCACTCTCTTTATACCGTTTACGGAGCTTCTTTTTGGGGTAGTTATCGGTATTCCAGCTGTGCCGAAAAACAACATTCCTAATCAGCTATCTTCTTTTTTAAAGTTTTAGAAAATGATTCATTTTTTGAAAATTATCGATGCTCGTATTCCATGATGAATGTTAAGTTTGTTAGGTGCAAGATACTGATAGAAAAAGGGTCAATTATACCTTTTTAAGGAGTTTGGAATCTTTCCTTCTGCGTTATTGCAAAAAAATCCCTAAAAACTAATTTTTAGACGTTTTCAACTAAGTCTATGTCCATTTTTAGGTGCATAATAAAAAAATAGCCTACCGTGTTCGTTGGAGAAATTTGGAAAATGTTTAAAGTTGGTTATACATATTTATATTTAAGGGAAAGTGTAGGTGATTCATTGTTTGAAAAGCGCGGTGTCTGTTTCGCTATCTTCGACGAGGAGGAAGGACCAACTTGTGTTTATTTTAAGGGGATTGATAAGGCAATCGCGGATAAGATTGCAGTGAAGAGCATGGTCGGTGCGATGACTTTTAATCAGCAGATGGCTGATGGAGAATCTATAATTCCTCTTCAGGAAGAACAGAGGAACACTTTTGTGTTTAGTTTCGCTATTGCTGATGAGAAAGCCAGAGGAGGAGTGAGAATCGGTACACTTAGTTTCGTTGTGAAAAGAGAGGACGGCAATGCACTTTACCGTTTCGCTCCGATTCTCTCAGAACACTTGAAAAGAATCGTGCGGGACATTAAAAAATACTATGTTTACAGACAACGGATTCCTCAAGTTCTAATGGATTGCGTGGACAGTATTTTATCAATCCAAGAATTTGAAAGAGTATCTCTGCCCTTTATTTTCAAAGAATATCTAATTCAAATCTATCTCTCTAGGAATACTACTTTTCATCGTTCAATTGTGGAAAAAACAAGCAGTATTTCTCGGAATGAAGAAATTTTTGGGGATAAAATAGATATTGTGGGAAGAGATAAGGATCAAAATATTGTTTGGGTGTTTCTCTCTTGTAATTTTTCAAGGATGAGTAATGAGGAGAAAAAGAAGTTATATGTGTTTTTAGATAAACTTGGAAAGAATATTCCGTCACTGGAGGTATTATTTGTTCTTAACGAATTGGGTCTGGGAAGGGATGGCTCATTTGATGAGAAGATGATTGAAAAAATTACCCGAATTTCTAGAACAAGTGAAGTTGAAAGAAAGAATTTTGATCTGTGCGGAATGGACGCTAGTGAAAATATTGTTTGGGCTCTTTTATCGAAAAACTTTCTAGCTATGGAAGAATCTGAAATAGACGAATTAAATAAGAAGATTTACCGACTTAAGCGATCAAACCCGTCAATGGAAGCTTTCTTCATCCTAGCGGAGATACTTAGAACCACTAAACTGCAACCTCCAAAATCGGATTTTGAAGAAAAACCTATAGGACTTAAAAAAATAAGGAAAACAAAAACAGAATACCAAAGTTTTAAAGAATCCCTTAGAGAGAGATAAAAAAAGTAAAGAAGGGATATGAGATACTCTGCAACTATTTGGGCTATTGTCTATACGTAGACGAACTTAATGCTACTCATTCTATCTACAGGTTTATCAAAAAAGGCCTTATCCCTCTAGTTAAACCCTTAAACTCACTTCTTTCTAATGGTCAGCTAAGAGAGGCTTCTTTTCAGGGTACTTATCAGTATTCCAGCTGTGCAGAAAAACAACATCCCTAATCAGCTATCTTCGTTTTTAGACTTGGAATAATTTATTTTTGAAAAATTTGGTGAGTTAAATATTCTATTAATGAATTTTAATAAGTTTTTAGGCGCAAAATTAAGCGGGGGAGGATGAATTATACTTTCGGATTAAGAGGTTTAGAATCTATCCCAAGCACCAACATGATTAGCATTGCTAAACGGTATCCCCCAAATTGTAGTTTTTAGATGTTTTCGACAGGTTTATATTTGAGTATGTACAAAAAAGGGCGCCACCTACATGGTTGTAGGGTTGGAAAATATTTAAGAAGAAGCTTGTGGGCTTATATTCAAGGGAATAGTGAGCGTGATACTTTGTTTGAAAAGCGGGGCGTTTGTTTTGCTATTTACGATGAGCATGTAGGTCCAATTAGTGTTTGTTTTAAGGGAATCGAAAAGGCAACTGCTGATAAGATCGCTTTGAAGACTATGGTTGGTGCAGTTGCTTTAAGTCACCAAGTGGGTGAGGGAGAATCTATAATTCCCATTCAGGAGGAAGGGAAGAGCGCTTTTGTGTACTATTTCTCTATAGCCGATGAGAAAGCGAGGGGAGGAGAGAGAGTCGGTACACTTAGTTTCGTTGTGAACAGGGAGGACGGTGATGCTCTTTACCGTTTTGCTCCGATTCTCTCAGAGCACTCGAAAAGAATCGTGCAGGACATTAAAAAATACTATGTTTACAGACAACCAATTTCTCAAGTTCTAATGGATAGTGTGGAAAGTATTTTATCAATCGACTTTGAGAGAGCATTATTAAAAAAAGATAAAAAATCTAGAATTAGGGGTGCTCTAAAAGATGAAGAGAAGATGTGGTAGCTTGAACGTGTATGATAATTTAAAGAATATCTAATTAGAAGCTATCTTTCCAAGGATACTACTTTTCACCGTTCAATTGTGGAAAAAATAAGCAATATTTCTCGGCATGAAAAATTTTGGGAGACAAAAAGTCGAATAACGTCGGGTAAGCTTTAACTATTGTTAGAAAGCTATATTACCCTTGAATAATAGGATTTAAAAGAAAGTTATTGGGAAGCTTCGCTTTTAGTTTCGAGGAGTTTTAATAACATTTCATAAAAGGAAGGTTGTCTAATTGAATTTAAACAAAAGTCTCTTAGCATACTCGCTTGTTTTTCTTACTCTCGAAGCTTTAGGATTATTCGGTTCCCTTTTCATTTTATGGCAGTCCATGCTCTACTTTTATTCGGCAGGTTTAATTTATGAGAATGTTTACGGAATTTTCACAACTGTTTATTATTTTGTTTACTCTGCTGAAACCTTGCCTCCACTATTGACCTATTGGTTGTACAGTAGGTCTGCTCCTCCAATGCTATGGATCATAATTCCGATATACATAATTTTAAAACTGGTTTTATTATCCGTTAAAAGGTTTAATCTAGCCCGCTTGTCGATATTTACGCCATTACTCTTTGCCGGGGAGAGGTTCTTCACCACCCTAAGTATTTCTGAGACTCAATTTTGGCTACTCTGGCTTTCAGGAATCTTTTTGTATCCACAACAAGGAATAGGTGCAATCGTCTTACTGCTAGTACTCTTTCTGGGAGTCTACGGCGTTAATTTCTTTGAAAACGCCCTTACGTTTCCGATGATTAAAAGAGTTACAAAGCTCTTGAAGGAAAGCCAAGAGCTTGAGCTTTCCGAGATTGCTAAAGGTAGTGGATTTAGTGTAAAGCAGTTATACAGTAATCTTTCCAAGATTATTTACCAGGGAATAATTCTCGCGGTTGTAACTCAGAAGGAGTTAGTAGCATTCGAAAAACCAAAGGCTCAGGAATTTATTGTCGAAGCCTTTAGAAGGGCACTTCAGAAGAGTGAAAGAATCAACCTTAATGATTTACGCTATATTATGCGGAACTCAAAAATATGGTTTCCACCAAGAGGAGAAGAAACTCTAAGCATCATTAAAAATGCACAGGAAGAAGGGAAACTCTCGGCACTTATTATCAATAACAAAATTATAAGACAATCAGAACCAGGATTTGCATACTAAATTCGGAGGTTTAGATTAGATTCAAGAAATACAAAATTTTTAAATTCAAATATAGTACTCGTTGTTCTCCGGGAAAATTCTATTTATTGAAGCTATCAATTTTTCAGCAGCTTCCACTTTACCGGCACTCAGGTAGCTTTGGGAGGCCCAAATATATTTATCTCTCGCTTCAATCATATCCCCCAACTCTTCAAAGAGTTCTCCACTTCTGAGATATAGAGCCGCCGCTTCTTCATGCATATTCATAGCGTCCCCGTATAGTATACCCAAGAGTCCGAATACTATAGCTTGCTGGTATTTATACCCGAATTCCTCAGATAATTTTAGAGCTTTTTTGTAACAGCTTTCGGCCCTTGCATAATCCGCCTGTTGCTTGTATGAGAACCCAGCCCTCCAATAGCCTTCAGTCGCAGCTTTAAATGATTTGTCCTTTTCATAGATTTTCGCTGAGGTCGTATAGCTTTCTGCTGCTTTCTCAAAATTTTCCAGTATAAAATAATTAAATCCCAAGTGGCTGTAATAAAACGCACTACTTTCATCCTCCAAGTTGAGGTTTTGTAGTATGGTTACTGCTTTTAGAAGATATTCTAACGCCTCGACATTTTTTTGAATTAATTCCAGTGACAGTCCTGCTTTTGCATAGGCGATGCTACATTTTTTCAAGTTATTAGCTTCTTCAAATTTTTTTGCAGCGGCAAGATAGAGTTCTACGGCATCACTGTATTTTCCAGATTTCTCCATCTTCTCAGCTGCAGAAAAGGGGTCTTCTGAATCCGTCAATTGCCAGCGCCTCTATACACTTAATATGAAAGTATATGATAAATTATTTTTTATTATCTTTCCAAAAATAATCTAATAAAATAATGTAATCCATACAGAACATAGAGATAAAGTCGGGAGTAACGCCAACCACCGCGGCTGAATGAACCACAAAACTAAACAATTATACTCTACAATTAGAGCTAAAGCTAATTTATGACCATAAGATAAACCAGAGGACTTGCAGAAACCATGAATGAGGGGATGAAAAAGGAGGTTAAGAATAAAAATTTCCAATGATAATAGGTACTAAAGAAATTAAGCTTTAATATGCCCTATTAGGGGGACTCTTTAAAACTGGTAAGTTACGAACTGATAGATAACTTAGTGGAGAAGGTCTGAGGAAGTATCTTTAAGAAAAAAGCAAAAATAGAGATTTTAAAGAGCTATCGAGACGCTGGGTTAAGAAGAGGATTCCTAATGGGTTTACGTATGCAAAAATCTTAAATTCACATCAAGAAATATCTAATCAAACATTTAAAAATCCGGTGAAATTTATGAAATTTGCGGAAAAGTTAGGGATACATTACGAAAATAAAATCAACGAGCATCTGGCTTTTGATGATGTTGCTCTGTTGCCAGGAAAGAGTGACTTCGAGCCCAACGAAGCCGATATTTCGGTATGGATAACACCTGAGCACCTGTTGGCTATTCCTTTTATATCTTCTCCTATGGATCGTGTTACTGAGTCCGAGATGTGCATAGCCTTAGCTAGGGAAGGAGGATTGGGTGTACTTCACAGGAACTGCCCTATGCAAGTGGAAGTGGATATGGCAAAGAAAGTTAAACGCGAGGAGATATCGGGAATAATAAGAGATCCATATACTGTAACACCGGATACTCCCATCTCAACAGTAATTAGAATTATGCGTGAAAAAAACATTTCAGGATTACCCGTTCTGGATAAATCCGGCGATTTAGTGGGAATAATCACAAATAGAGATGTTGTCGCTGCTAATCCAGACTCTCCAGTAAGTAAAGAGATGACCCCCAAGGAAAAACTTGTTACAACCCTTGAGAAGGATATACTTGAAAATGGAAAACTCAACACAGAAAAGGTTAAACAATTACTCCACCTTCACCGAATCGAAAAACTGCTGGTTTTGGATGAACTCCTAAAACTCACTGGTCTAATAACCCTTAAGGACCTCAAAAGATTAGAGGATTCACCACACGTCTCTCGGGATGTGGAAGGACGCTTAATGGTGGGCGCAAGCATTAGCCCCTTCGACCACGAGAGAGCTATAAGATTAGATCTAGTAGGAGTGGACATCTTGGTCATAGATATCGCCCACGGAATGAACGTGAACGCAATAAACTCGGTAGAAAAAATCTCAAAGGACATAAACGCATGGATCATGTACGGAAACATAGCAACAGAAGAGGGTGCCCAAGAAGTAATCACAAGTGACATAAATAAACTAGCAAGTCTACGCGTGGGACTAGGCGGAGGAAGCATCTGCCAAACAACACAAGTCACGGGAGTGGGAGTCACAACGCTATCAGCAACAGCACTTGCCGCGGACGCCGTTCAGGAACACGACGCAAACATCAGTATAGTTGCTGACGGAGGAATTAGAGCAAGCGGGGACATCGCAAAAGCGATCGGTGTAGGTGCGAGCGCCGTTATGTGCGGCTACCTATTCGCAGGCACCGACGAGGCTCCAAGTGAGAAGGTCTATATCAGAGGGGTTCCCATGAAAAGATACCGGGGAATGGCGTCCCCATCCGCCCTCAGAGAGAGATACACAGTCGACAGATATACAAGAGGATCCAAGAGGATAGCTGAGGGCGTTGAAGGTATGGTATCCTATAGGGGCTCTGTTAGAACTCTAGTCAGAGACCTAGCATCCGCACTTAAAGCGAGTTACGGCTATGTGGGTGCGAGAACCACGAAGGAAATGTGGGAAAAGGCACGTTTCTCCAAGAGAACAATGATTGGTGTTAGAGAAGGGCTCCCACACGATGTAATTCCAGAATCGCAGTTCCAAGATATGTATGACACATTTTAGAAAGGACTCCAACCGACATCATACATAGTCCTATTTTTTCCCCTTAGTTAACTTTTATCGAGATTTCTGGTTTCAGCAGAATTGGTAGCGGAGAGGGAGAGGATTAAATCTTGAGGTTACTAGAAACACTTAGGGGGGTGGTTCCGGAGAATTATTGGCACTTGATTCCTAGTGGGCATGAGGAGATTGGGGATATTTGTTTATTGAGACTTCCTGAGGAATTATCGGATTTTTACCCCGAGATAGGTAAAGCCGTTCTTGAGCGGCATCCTCATTTTCGTGTCGTTGCAGTGCGGACCGGACGTATAATAAATGAAGAACGGGTCGGGGAAGTAAGAGTTATCGCCGGAGAAAATAGAACAGAAACCGTACACAGTGAGTATGACTGTATGTATAAGCTTGACTTGACAAAGGTGTTTTTTACTCCTCGTTTGAGCTATGAACATAACAGGGTGGCAAAACTCGTTAGGAGTGGAGAAGTTGTGCTAAACATGTTTTCGGGAATTGGGTCATTCTCAATATTGATTGCAAGGAGGGTGAAAAACTGTAAAGTGTTTTCGGTTGATATTAACCCCTCTGCGATTGAATATTTAGAGGAGAACATCCGGCTTAACAAGGTGGAAGATAAGGTTATCGCCATTCTCGGAGACGCAGCCGAAATCGAAGAACCTACTCTGGCTGATCGAATAATAATGCCTCTCCCACTCAAAGCTTATGACTGTTTGGAAATCGCCGCCAAAAAAATTACTCCTGGAGGGACAATTCACTACTACGACACGGTACCAGCAAGAGGAACAAAAACTCAACAACTAGATAAGCTAAGTGAAAGGGTTACTACTAGACTCGAAAAATTAAATTTAGAGATCGAAATCCCGTATAAGAGGAGAATAAGGAGCTTAAATCCTGGCTTTTATTTGAGTGTTTTGGATATTCGGGTGTTAAAAAGGGCGTAAATATAACACATTTTTAACTATCTGCGGAGGGAAATACTAAAATATTTAAAAATAGGCGAGTGTTCTCGATTCACATATAAACTTTCCAAATTACTTTAGGGTGCAAACCTTGGAAAACGCAATAGGAAAAAAGCAAGAAAACAAGACAAAAACTTTCGACCCATTAATTCCGGATGACTGCGTCAGAGCACTTATTTCAGGTTATACATCCAATGTGGGAGAATGCCGCTTCTTTTCGGAGTCCGTTGAATCAAAATGTTTTCTCGACCCTTACTCGCGGAGGGCATGGAACTGCAATGGTAGGTGCTTCATTAACGGGTACAGATGCGAGTACATTAGTGACGCTTTCTCTTTAAAGAATTCTGTTGAGGAAATTTACTTTCTTATGTCGTTAATCGGACAAAACGGAACAAACATTATTAGTAGTCTAGGCTGGAGTGTTTTGTCACTGGAGGAGGTTTTAGCCGTTAGCGGCATTAAGAAAGAAGAGGCAACCTTTATAATAAGTGTTTTAAAACTCTTAAAACTCGTTTCTCAAAAAAATGGAAAGTTGGTATTAACAGATCGGGGAAGAACGGTGCACGATTACTTACTAACCAAAGATTTAGTATAAATATAGCATTTTTCTGTTGCTTCAGGTTGGGTAAAATTTGGAGAACCCACACTTCCCATTTTTTTAGAAATTTATTAAACTAATAATAAGCAAAAATAAGAATAATTTGATAAAAGAAAATAAGTTTATATTTTGTTCTTATAAGGAATTAAACAAATCTTAGGACATATTTAAATCCATATTTTATTTATTTTACAATTAATGGGTGTTCATGTTGCCTGACGATTCTCTGGGAGATTTATTGGAACAAGGCGAGGATTCCAGCACAGAATTCAAACGTTTTTTAAGAGCGGAAGATTTATCCCCGAAGAGAAAACAAAAGCTGATCGCACAGTTAAAATATATAACCAGCGAGGGCGAAGGAAAATTCTTTGTGGGAATCGAGGACCTAAACGGTGAAAAATGGGAAGTATTCGGGTTAACAGAAGAAGAGACTGAGATTTCTGATCTAGTGCTAAGAAGGATATGCCAAGAAGCCGGAATAACAATAATTGATAAAAAGATTTTCAACACCAGCAAAGGACTTGTAACAAAATACATTTTGACAAAGACGCCTACGGAAGAGTTACAGGACCTAATCTCCGTCGGCTTCGCCGGAAGAGTGAGCTCTGGAAAAAGCACAATCATAGGAGTACTGCTAGGAAACAAGCTAGACAACGGGCATGGATCAGCGAGAGCGTATCTCCTCAAACACCCACAGGAACTGGAAAGAGGACACACCGCAGACCTCCACTTCGCCTTTATAGGATTAGACCACAACAATAAAATAACCCCACTAGAGAACCCACTCAACCCCGAAGAAAGGGCCAGAGTATTAGACCAGGCGAAAAGAATAATCAACTTTGTGGACTCACCGGGTCATTCGGTGTATATTAAGACTATGATTAGGGCTATTCTGGGTAGTGATTCTCAGTATGGTGTAATACTGGTTCCTGCGAGAGACGAGTACAAGCTTATGTTGGCGGAAGAGACGCGGACAGGGGTCTGGCGTTTAGACGATATCACAAGGGAGCATCTATTACTTATGGCTAATAAAGAAACTCCCTTCTTTATTTTAATTTCAAAAATGGATATTGTGGAGCCTTCTGAACTCGAAAGGGTGAGAGAGGTAATTCGTCAAACCATTAAAAATATAGGTCGACTTCCTATATGGGTTAGAGATGATGATGACGTTGAAATTGTTCAGAAAGAGATTTGTCATCGTGTTATTGTTCCCGTAATTGAAGTTAGTAGCACCACGGGTGAAGGTTTGAATCTGCTAGTAAAAATTCTAGCCTGTCTACCCTCACGCATAACTCAGGAATTAATTCTTAAACCAGCGCTTGCCTACATCGATAAGGTTTACCAGGGAATACGTGGAACTAATGCTGTGGTTACCGGAACAGTTAAACAGGGGATATTTAAACCTGAACAGAAGGTGAAAATAGGCCCTGATGAAAACGGGGATTTCTTTGAAGGGAGAATTGCGACCGTGGAGGTTTTTCGGGAACGCGTCCAGCGTGTCAAGGCGGGTGATATATTCGGCTTCGATGTCAAGCGTGTAGACCCAAAGAAATTGAGAAGAGGCCAGGTCATCTCCGATGTGGACTTCGAGTTGGAAGCGTGCAGAACTTTTGAAGCAAATATTGTGGTAACCAGACACCCGAGTAAAATTTCTGTGGGATACTCACCCGTTCTTCAGTCCAATACGATTCACCAAACTGCGATTTTTGAGGAAATTGAGGGGCATGATTATTTGGTTGTAGGGGACTTCGCCAAGATTAAATTGAGAATGAAGTACTACCCCGAGTTCCTAAGAGTAGGAGACCGAATTGTTACCCGAGAGGGAAGCACAAGAACAGTCGGGCGTGTCACAAAAACACTGGAATAAAACAAATAGGGTTAAACTGTCAAAAATAGAGAGAAGGTGCTTCTTCTTTTGCTACTTCTTCATATTTAGCTATTTCTTCTGATGGCGGCTCCCTCTTCTCCTCCTTCTCAATACTCCTTCCATCCCACACTTGAAAGCCCTACCAAAAGTTTAAATATTATTTTTAAATAAATGAAGGGTTCAAATATTAAAATTGGAGGGTAAACTCCCTGAATAAAATTAATTTCTTTGTTTTTGGGAAGGATTAATTTGAAAATCTATGCACACTTCTTTGGCCAATTTAGGGAGCAATTTAAAACCTCTTATTTCTGGGTGACGCTACCATCAGGAGCTACTATAGTTGATCTTATAGCGGAGCTGGAAAAATTAACTGGAATAGACCTTAAAAATTCGATTATGAACCCCGATAAAGAAGACATACGAAACAATGTTTCAATATTCATAAATGGCCGCGCAATAGCGTTCCTAAACGGGTTAGAAAGCAAGCTCAATGATATGGACAAAGTAATTAAATCACCCCCAGCAGCTGGAGGATAATTGGAGAAAACAGTCCAAAGCAAGTATAATATGTTAAAAATTTGCGGATTTAAAGTGTCCAAATATGACGCCCTTCAGGGAAAAGGTTATATTGCTTGAGGAAGAGGGGTGTTGGAAATAGGAGTTAGAGCATATAAATTGGGTCTTTATATTGTCCCTTTTTTGTGGATTGCTTGTGTCATAAAGCTTATATTTTTTGGTAACGAGGTTTTATTTGGTTTTGTGTAAAGCTGTAGCGGGCTGTGAAGTGATGAGTAAAGATTCTGGTAAATTAAAGATGTTTAGGTTTGTGAGTAATGGGGGTATTATGGTTAAGCAGCTCCTTGAAGAGTTGGGCTTGAGTGAAGACTACTTTGCGGTTTTTGTGGACGGTAAAAAGGCTAATCTTGATTCCTATGTCGACGAGGGAAACCTTGTTATTGTTCTACCGCGCATAGCTGGAGGTTAAAAAGTTAGAGAGGGAATATTTTTGATGTTGAGTTCGGAGTTTGTTTTTAAAGTGTTGGTTGTCGGTCCTAGGGAGGAGGTTAAGGATCGTTTTCTTTTGTCCATGGGTCCGGATAGTTATTTCCTGGAGTGTTTCAAGTCCATTGTGGGTGTTAGCCTGCAGGTGAATGTTGTTAACGTTAGGGGTAAAACGGTTAAGGTTCAGATTTGGGATGTTTATGATTCTCCACCTTTCAAATCCATGTTTCACCATTACTCTAAGGGAGCTTATGGTGCCTTGGTTCTCTTAACGGAAAGAGTGGAGCATGAGGCTCCTAAATACATTGAAGAAATTCACAAGTATTGTGGGGAAATACCGGTGCTGGTCATCATTGTGGATGAGAAGGACCCACAAGAAATCGCCCTAGAGTATGGGAATAGTTTCATTGATAATCCAGTGAAAAGTTTGGAGATTCTCGCCCAGAGGATATTTGATAGAGAAGTTGAGCCTGTTTATTTGAGGCTTTCATATAGTGTCCTTCCCCCTTATTCGCAACTTCTGAATCGTAGGAGATTAGAAAATCTAACAACCATTCCATTAAACATCCCCATTGTTAAGGAAATATTAGAGGCAATGGGATTCAAAGCTAAAAATTATGAGATAATTTTGAAAAGTGAAAAAGCAATTTACACGGTCGACCTAAGAAACGGTGAAGTGTACGTGGAACCAGCTCAGTGTGAAAACTGTGACCGAGACTGCATTAAAAAGGAGAAGATATGTATGGTTCTGGCTACCAGCGGATGGTCGAGCAGCCCAGACATCTCACAAGCAGACCTGCTCCTAATCTCCAAAGTTTACGCCATCGCCAACAATGAAATACCACCCGAAGTACAAGAAAAAATAAACGAGATACTGAACTGTCCAACTAAGAATTCGAAAAAACCGAAGAGAGCCAGAAGACAACAAAACAGAAGAGAAGAAATTAGATTATAGGGCATTAAGAACATAATTTGTTTATGATTAGAATTGGTTTAACTGGCTTTTACTGCATCCGGTAATGTAACTGGGTATTTGGAGCCTTTTCCAAAAATTTTTTAGAATTCAGATATTTTTACGCCGGGAATTTCCAGAATTAATCTGTTTTCGTTTTTTGAAGGCGTTCTGTTTACGCTCGTTTTTAGATAAATTTGATTTTTGGCTGAAGATAATTTTTAATACTTTCCAGTTTATTCCAGGCTTCACCCTCAATTCTCACCAGTTGTGGTAGCTTCCCCACTAACCCCGCGTATTCACCACGGATAATGAGTGAACTTCTCACTCCGCGAATTGTTTCTGCGGTTTCCAAACCCCTCTGCACCGATTTTTCGAAATCATCTCCCTGAACTGCATTCCCCACTGCTGTGGCCGCCGCATCCGCCAGAGCCGCATTATCAGCGATGATTGTTGCGGCATCCGCCTCCCCGAAACTGACTGCGTGACTCACAGTCCCAGAGCTTGTTCCAATACCTATGGGAAAATCTTCCGGTTTTAACCTAAATCCAATCTTACCGGACAATGAAGAGTAACCCGCCAGTAAACCTACGATAATGGAGGTGTTCGAGTTAGCAGAAATTTCTCCACCATTCTCCACTACTGCTACCTTCGCTGCTACCAGCATTGCATCAACTGCCAAGTCTGCTAGGGCACCCGCTACCGCCGCCATGGGACCCACCCCTGCCTCGAGTGCGGCATTTGCCATGTTTTGGACAATTTCGGGTGCGTCTCTAACTTCTAAGGGCTCAAACGAAGTTAAAAATTCAGGATTTTTCAGTATGTACGCTTCTAACTCCTCTCTGTTCTTTTTAACAGAGTCTATTGCAATTTTTATTGAGGGGGGGTGGTCTGTTTCTATTGTGAGTTTTGATTGTTTAATGGTGTATGTCACTCGGGTTAGTTTCATGCTGACTCTCTCAACATTATAAGTTTATAAACTCAATAATCTGAATACTAATATTTATACCTTTTTCTCATATTTTTCAATGCAAAATATTACTTTTATTCATAAAAGTTTTGGGTCAGAAAATTAAGATCACCTTAAACAAAGTAAAAAAATACACAATCATGTTCCGAAAGATAGAACGATTCCAATCATTCATGATTTTTTTGGGAGAAAATATATCTTTTATGTTACCTATAAATCACAGTTTCCCAAAATGCATTAAAATTAAACAATGTTATAATAAAACATTAGCAGCATTACGCTGTTTATTCCATAATTTTTAATATTAACATAAAAACATAAATAGTACAAGCTACTAAAGAGTTGAAAGAAATGTAGGAGCAATAGCGAAAATGGCTAAATTGGGTGTGTGGTCAAAAAAGGGAATGACAGCTTTCCTGATTATTTCTATCTCTTTAATGTCCGCTTATACCTTAACATATTACTTTCGACCCACATCCCCGCCGCTCGTAGTTCCATTCTCTAGTAACGGTATTGACTCCAACTGGATTATTGACCCGAGAATTAAACAAATGGCAAAGGGCGTAGACGGCGAATGGATTCCAATCATAATACGTTTCAAGGATTACATTGATATGAGCATGGTAGAGGAACTGGAAAACCTGACGTATTTAAAAATCAAGTGCACTGCTCAAGGTGATCCTTTCCTAGTAAACCTGGGTCATATACACACTTTGACGTGTGAGATTCAAGGGTACGATAAATTGGAAGAATTCACCAAAATATATCAGGATAAGATACTATACGTGGAAAACAACTTTAAACAATATATCTCCCCAGACTGCATAGTTAATGAAACTTTAGATATACTTCAGATCATCAGTTCGCGTACCACAGAGGGGGAATCGTACCAAACAAAGGACATACAACAGCAGCAGGAACTCCAGTGGTGGGTAGAATTAACCCGTGCTAATGAAGTCTGGGACTTACGAGTGAATGGACATAATATAACGGGTGAGGGTGTGAGTATAGCCTTCTTAGATGCTGGAATAGATGACTGGCAATTTGAAACCCCGACTGGACTATTTTACAAAAACGGCATAGGTGAAGTGATTCTAAACGTTGAAGGGTCGACAGGATTAGTTTGGGATACCAGTAATACCACTTTTGACCCTCTTCCCGATATTCACCCCTATGGGGTGAACCATGGTACTTCTGTCGCTGGGTCCGCTGCTGGTGGTAAGAATAGGGGTGTTGCGAAGGGTGCGAACATGATTGATATTAGGGTTATTGATTGGGATTTTGGCTATGATCCTTCGAATCTCATGTATTGGATAGCTTGGTGTGTAGTGAACCGGGATGAGTACAATATTACTGTCATCGATTTTAGCGATGGAACAGATAACCCTCTTCGCATGAGCCAAACACTCACAGATTTGATTAATTACGTTCAACGTTTCTGCGGAATAGTAGTTTGCTTAGCATTAGGGAACGGTGCTAATAAACTAAAGGCGGTTTCAAACCCGTGTGATGCTGAGTACGCCATATCAGCAGGCGCTTGTAATAAATTGGGTCTTCCATCAAGCATTACCAGCTTTGGACCCACATGGGATTGTAAACCGAAACCCGAGGTGCTTTCTCCATCTGCTAGTGGACACACAAGTCTGTCTGCTCCAGAGACCGCGGGAGTTGCAGCTATGCTTACGCAAACCTGTAAGGAACTCAACCTCCCAAGATGGGAATGGTCTCTCCGGGTACGTGCTGCAATAATTAGAGCCGCTGCGATGAATGATATACTACTTCCGGGTTGGGATCCCGCCTCAGGATACGGATTACTTAATGCACTCGATGCCTTCCACCAAATTAATGATACATCTTCCTGGTCCAAACATGTTGAGGTTGCTAAGTGGCCTTACACTTTTGCCACTCCTGATGGAGCTTACCTCATACCTTTGGGTCCCATTTTATTGACGATTTATTACTGGAATGTAAGGGTTACGGTGGAGTGTGATGGCCAGGATATGAGTCCCTATTTTGTTTATCTACAGGACTTCAAACCTATTAACAGTTTAGCAACTATAGGAGACCTTCAGGGAGTATGGATTACGACCCTAGGACAAAAAAACAGTATAGCCTACCAAGTTCTTTCACTAAGCCCTAATGTGTTCTTTCCACCCGCAATAGCTGTATGGATTTAAGCATTAAGGTTTAATCCGTACCACACCAACATCTAAACCTTTTCATTTTTCTACGAATTTGAAAAATTAAAAATAGGGGCTAGTACTCTATGAATTATTGGGAATTTTGAGAAGCAAAACTTAGTTAATAGATCGAAGAGTGACTGGGACTATTTAGGCAGGAGAGGAATTTTTCAATTGCGTTCGAATAAGTTAAAAAGGGGAAGCAGTTGGAACGAGGAGTTACGTAAAATTGGTTTGACGCTGGAGGAGGCAAGAGAGCTTCAGAAAAAACTAGCTTCGCAGGTAATTGAGGAGGACAGTTTTAGTAAAATTGAAAATATCTGTGGTTTGGATGTATCCTACTATAAGGATACGGCGATTGCATGTGGAGTTGTTTTAAATCGAAAGGACATGCGAATCTTGGAGGAGAGAGTGGTTTACACAGAGATCTCTTTCCCGTATATACCAACACTTCTTTCTTTCCGAGAAACGCCTCCCATTCTGAAGGTTGCTAAAAGCTTGAAGAGTAATGTGGATTTGTTTATGGTGGATTCCAACGGAAGATTGCACCCCTTTCTTCTGGGAGCCGCATCACATTTTGGAATCCTTATAGATCAACCGACGATTGGTGTGGCCAAAACTCTACTCTGCGGCGAGATACTTCCTAAAAAAGAGGAAAGTAGATACTCATTAATTATGCTTAACGGAAAGGTGGTGGGAGCTGCAGTGAACACCCGGATGGGAGCAAAGCCAGTGTTTGTCAGCGTGGGGCACAAAATCTCTCTTGAAACAGCTATAGGAATTGTGCTGGAAACCTCGAAGTTCCGTATACCAGAACCCATAAGACGAGCGGATCTTCTTTCGAAATTGAGCAAAAGAGAATTGGAGAATAAGTGCTAAACCTGTTCAAGTACGACTTATAAAGCCATCTTTTGTTCTTCAGTGGTGTTACTTGGTTTTGGAGGGTGAATATTGTTTCCATAATTCTTTCCTTCTAGCTTCTAGTAGCTCGTTTTTTGAGCCTCTAAATTCCGCAGCACTAATAATTTCTACTCCTTTCTCCTCGGCGACTGGGAAGAGGTCTTTAACTCTTTCTTTCCAGTCAAGATCTCTAAGAAGGTGATGGTCTAGTATAAGTTTCTTAACCCGTGTTTTATCCATTATTTCCATAATATTCTGGATTGAATTCTGCAAGCTCTCTTGAGAATAATGATTCTCCAGCATATAGGTCATTGGGCCGTCACAGAAAATAGTATCGGGGTCTTGTTCGATTATAAACGAGATTTGAGTTTTGAGACTTGGCCCCTCAACATCAGATGTGTGTAGAAAAACATCTTCCCCCTCTTTTAATCCGACCTCGGTTACGTATCCTAGCTTAGAATCTGTTCCATGATACACAGGTTCAGAAAAAATTATGACGGTGTTTCCGAATTCAAAGGTTTGCCCATCGGAGTGCCGAATATCACTTGGCAAACTCCCTATCTGGCTCAGAAAATACTTGGATCTCTTCTTCTGGCTAAAATTTATATTCTTCTCGGGGTGTTTTAACAAGACGGTTTTACTGCGGTATATTTCTGTTTCCCTGGGGTTATAATGGTCGTAGTGATAGTGGGTAATGATTAAGATGTCCGAATTTTCCGAGTAAGATTTTATTTCCCTCCAATGCTGGGACTTTCTTTCCAGCTCTACTTTGTGAGGTTCAAGACCGTACCTCCAGGGGCCGAGAGCCACGCCGGGATCAATAAGTATACGGCAATCTCTAGTTTCAACAAAAGTCGCCATACTTCTCGTACCAAGACTCTCAAATGCTAAAGGAATAATCTTCATTTGATCATTTCTCCAGAAAACAACCATCCACCTACTGAGGGGAGGGGGTGTTTCAACTAAATTTAGTATTGAAGTCGTGTTAATGATTTAAATTTTTATCAGGAATAGGTCTTTTTGAAATTATTTACATGGCAATTTAAATTATTGTAATTTACAGACTTAGGATTTTAGAAGATTATTGAAATCTTTTTTGGGGATTTTAATTAAAAAATAAATGGAGAAAGGTGTAATTAAAAAAGAATTACTTATACGATAGGAATTAGAATTATGGCATTTATTGAATCTTATTGAGACATAAAAGGGGAATAAAGGATATAATTTTGAATTAAAGGAATTATACTTTATAAAAACTTAAAAAGAAGCTTTTTTAGATATATTTTTTGATTGAGTGCTAATTTTATACTTTGTTTAATTAATCTTCAGTTATTAATAATTTGAATGAGATATTATGAATTGAAATGTCTTAAAACATATTTTTTTAGGGTTTGGAGGTTTTTTATTAAGAATGAAGGCAAAATTGTCTCAAAAAATTTTGATGAAAAAATGATTGTAACAAAATTTTATTAATAACATTTATATAACACAAACTAAAATATCTTGCTATCGATAAGAAGGAGGAAAAATATGCTGCCCCTACAATTTGGGACTACAATATTTGGTCTATCCCTTGTCTGGTTTATTTTCATCGTAGTGTGGTGTATCATAGGGATCATCTTGGCAGTCTGGGTGTACAGAGACGCTGAATCCAGAGGTATGAATGGTGCTCTTTGGCTGATCATAGTCCTTCTTTTAGGGCTAATTGGACTTATTATTTACCTAATTGTCAGAGAGTAAAAAAGTAATTCTATTCCACAAATTTCCTTTTTTTACTTTTTTTATGGAATTTGAAACCCGATTCTACTTAACAACTAGAAAGCAAAAAGCCGAATTGTTATCTGTTTCTGGAGCAAAATGCCTTGAAAAAGATATTTTAAGCTCCCGAGATTAGTTAAGCGCCCAGAATTCTAATTCCACAAAACTTGTCATATACTAGAAAATAATTTATGACTTTAGGTTGTTTGTAAACTCATTTGGTTTAATTTATTCCAATTTTTCCAAGCGGTGGTTTAATGGTTAATCGGGAAGGCTTAAAGAAAGCTATACTTTATTTATTGTCGCATCATACTGAAGAACATCTTGACCGGGCTATTTGCTTGAAATTTTTTGGTAAGAAAATCTGTTTCTGTGCCCGATGCACTGGTCTAACTCTCGGTTTTATTTCCGGTGTCTTATTGCAGTATTTTAGGTTTATTAACTATTTGGATGAGAATTTGAGTCTGTTTTTGGCGATTGGTTTGGCTCTGCCTGCAATGGTTGATTGGTGGACTCAGAGTGTTTTCGGTAGGGAGAGTAAAAATTATATTAGGGTGCCAACAGGATACTCCTTGGGTATCGGGGTAACATTGTTGAGATTTTCGAATCTGACCTGGAGCATAATCGCGGTTATTGTATTTTTCATATTTGCAGCAATTGGGCTATATCGGAGAGTGACTAGAGAGTATGGACCTAAATCGGACAAATACGTTGGCAAAAAGAAGGAAAATTAGACATAAAACTTTTACAGAACGACTACCCTAGTATTGGTGTTTTTCTGGTTAGTGATAGACATGGAATCCTTGGATTCTCTTCTCTCTCGTTATGAGCACGCTAGGAAAAGAATCATAGAGATACCTGTGGTGAGATCCATCTTCGACTTTTTTAAAGATGAACGGTGGCTTAGGGTGGTCGCTGTTGTTAAGATGGGCGGTGGGGTGGTAATGATTAAAAAGCCGGTGGTTATCAGAGATGCTTACGGGATGCCGATGAAATTGGATGGTTGGATTCTGGCTGGTGGAAAACCCGAAGGTGACGAGAGCTATGAGGAGACTGCGATTAGGGAAATCGAGGAGGAGACCGGTCTAGATGTGGAGGTGGAGAGACTTTTGGGAGTTTATATTTTCCGATTCCTGAATCAGGGGGAGCAGGTAGACGCGACCCTTATCGCTTTTTCGACGCAGGCGACTGGTGGAACGTTGAGATCCGGGAAAGAGGTGCGAAAGGTTAAGTTTTTTGAGGAAATAATCGAGAGAGACATTATACACGTACCAGATTGGTGGTATGGGTTTCAAATCGAAATTCTGGAAGACGCAGGTATAAAGGTTAAAAAAGAAGTTTAACCTATTTAATAGGGTTAGTTAAGGAAACGAAGGCGATTATAAATGCGTAGGATAGAGTTTGAGGGAAAAGAATTACGAATGGTCGTTTTTGATTTTGACGGAGTTTTATATGATGGAGATAGCCACAGCGTGGAATTGGCTGAAAAGCTGGGAATACGTGAAGAAGTCGAGAAGATCCTTAAGGATATGCGAGAGAGAAAAATTTCCATTGAGGACGCCATAACTAAATCCGCACTCTACTGGAAAGATATCAAGGTAGACAGAACTCTAAAAATGATGAGAGAGGTTAAGCTACGGAAGGGCTCAAAGGAAACCGTACAAAAATTGAAGGAGGCGGGATACATAACCGCTCTTGTAAGCTGCGGTGGAAGTAACACTGGATTTCAAGCAGTCAAGGAGAATCTAGGACTTGACTATGTTTACAGTAACTCCGCAGAAGTTGTAGATGGAAAGTTTACTGGGAGGTTTACAGCCCCACCGGTAGGAGCTAAGGAAAAAGCAGACTTGTTCTTAAGAGTAGCCCAGGAGGCTGGTGTGGATCCCTCAGAGTGCGCGGTGATTGGCAACGACGAGATGGATATACCAATGTTCTTGAAGGCAAAATACAGCATAGCCGTTAATCCTTCCGAAGGCTTGAAAAAATACGCCAAGATTATTTTGAATTTAAAAGATATGAGAGCAATACTCCCTTACTTAATTGTGGAAGATGAAAAATAATAGGGGATTACATTTTTCTCTGTTCTGAGAATGTTCTAAAATTATGTGGTTATGTCAGTTTTTCCAATTTTTTTGAACTATGCTCAGCAACATAGACTATATACTTTAAAAAGGCTTCAATCACACCCTTCTCGTACTGTTCTCTGCGAATCGACTCATTGTCTATTTTAAGAATTTTCCCCAGAGTTTCCTCAAACACTTGTGACTGGAATTTCAAGTTTTGACCAATTGACCTCATCCATCTCTGCTCGTATCGAGAGAGGAACTCAGCGGAAAAATCTCTACCCTGCACGGCTTCCGCTGCGGTTAATCCAGCATCCATACCAGCTCTTATAGCAAAGAATATACCCTCTCCAGTGATTGGCGAAACCATACCAGCAGCGTCCCCAGCCACCAGGAGCCCCGCGGAAAAGCTTGGAGTATAGGCTCGCCTGTAAGGTATAAAAGCTCCACGCCGCATAATCACTTTGCCACCCTCCAAAAATTGGGCCGCAGCCGGATGCTTCATAAAGTAGTTCAAGTACTCTGAGGGTTTTCTGTCCATCATACCCGCTGCTGAACCTACCCCCACCGAAAGCATACCATCCTTAGGAAAAATCCACCCGTATCCAAGAGGGGCTATCTCTTTGCCCGTGAAAATCACGTAAGCGTCTCCGAACCGCTCCTCAATAGTCTCGCTGTCCATCTTCATCTCCACACCCATACAGAAACCCACATTGTCCTTCCAAGTTTCCCCCCGCTCCTTAAACCATTTATCCCAAAAACCACACCTTTTAGATATGTTTGAGTAAACCCCATCACATGCGATCACCACATCGGCACGAAGCTCCTCCCCTTCACTCGTGACCACCCCTTTAACACTTTGGCCCTCTTTAATAATGTCAGTGACATGTACACCTTCTTTTAGCTTCGCTCCTGCTTCAGTTGCCATCTTTGTGAGATGATAGTCGAATCGGTCTCGGTAAACACCCCAGTAGGCGCCAGGTACTGGAAAGTTTCGCTTCTCATATTTTGGTGGAGTACAGAAAGTTATCGAGGTATATTTTCGATCCAATACTTCCTCTGGAATATTGAGTTTGAGAACCACCCAATTTGCTACGTTCCCCCCACAGAGTTTGAATCGAGGTAACTTTTGTTTTTCCACAATCAGCGTATCCGCTCCGCCCTCAGCCGCCTTCATAGCAGCGGTACTTCCAGCTGGACCTGCACCAACAACAATCACATCGTATTTTCGAACCACCCTACTCACCATGCAGTTTTTCCGAAAATCAATTTTTTAACAGAATCAATAACCAAACAATTTGATTTTTTACATTTTATTTCAAGAAGATTTTTTGGGTTGTGCGGTAGTTTGGGTAGTTTCCTTTTTTTGCTGAGCGTATTTCTCAATGATCGAAACAAATATGTTGAATGCCTCAATGAAGCCCTTCTCATACTGCTCATCCTTCTCCTTCTCATCCTCCAGAGCCAGAATCTTCCCCACTGTGTTTTGGAAAATCTGCTCTTGGAAATCTAGAATGTTACCCACAGACTTTACCCATCTCTCCTGATATACTGAAAGAAACTCAGCAGAAAAGTCTTCGTTATTTACGGCCTCCGCAGCAGTAACCCCAGCATCCATACCAGCCCTCATCGCATAATACACGCCTTCTCCAGTAATGGGTGAAACCATACCAGCAGCGTCACCCGCTATCAATAATCCTGAATCGTAGCTAGGCTTGCAAGCATTTCTTATAGGAATCCAAGCTCCTTTCTGGAGAATGATTTCTCCACCCTCCAATAACTTTGAGGCTATGGGATTATTCTTTATGAAGTGATTCATATAATCTAGGGGTTTCTTCTTCAGGGTTTTAGCCATAGAGCCCAAGCCAACCGAAACATTCTCCCGCTTCGGGAAACACCAAGCATATCCCATAGGAGCAATATCCCTTCCAGTAAAAATCATATAGCTATCGCCGAATCGCTCGGTAATCACTTTCTCTCCCAGTTTCACTTCGATACCAACACAGAAAACCATCTGATCCTTCCATGTTTCCCCCTTCTCTTTGAACCAGATATCCCACATACCACACTTTTTCGCTACGGTCGAGAGAGCCCCGTCGCAAGCTATCACAACATCTCCCTTAAATTTCTCCCCGTCCTTGGTGGTAACGCCCTTAACGTACCCTTCCTCCTTAATCACACCGTCGACATGTTTATTCTGTTTTAATTCTACACCTTTTTCTAGTGCAATTTTGGTTAACTGATAATCGAATGCGTCCCTATAAACTCCAAAGTATCCCAATCCACCCAAGTTGATATCGTGACGTTCATAATTTGGTGGAGTGAAGAAAGATAAAACCTTGTACTGTCGCTCAAGAACTTCCTCGGGTATATTCAAGTTTTTAACTGCCCAATTTGCAATTCCGCCGCCGCAGAGTTTGAATCTTGGAAGTTTGTACTTCTCTAAAATAAGGGTTTTTGCTCCACCTTCCGCGGCCTTCATAGCAGCCATACTGCCAGCGGGTCCCGCACCAACAACAATCACATCATACTTCTGAGCCATTAAAACCGCTCCACAAATTCTCAACCCTTAATCAATAAATTATTAGAATCATATTTATGAGTCAATTTATAAGTTTACCCTTAAATGGTGGAACTGATTCGTCAAAAACGTAAGATAAAATAATGTTTAAACATTTTTATACAGAAAGAGGCTTCTTTTATTGGTCTTTTTTAGCCTTCTCTTTTTGTTTTCGTATCCATTCAATTATCCATTGCGTATACCCAACTATGGCTTCCATCAACTTTTTCTCGTACAGTTCATCGCGGAGTTTCTCATCTTCGACTTCCAAGGCTTTTCCAATGGTGTCTAGGAACAGTTTTTCCTGGTAAAGTAGTTGTTCGCCGATTACGCTTAGCCATCTTTCCTCATAGTTTGATAGAAACTCTGCGGTGAAGTCGTTAAGATTTACCGCTTCAGCTGCCGTCGCGCCCGCCTCTAAACCGGCTCTAACCGCATAGTATATTCCCTCACCCGAAATGGGAGACACCATACCCGCTGAATCTCCAGCGAACAAAACTCCATTGCCGTAACTTGGCCGCTGGGAATGTCTAATGGGTAACCAAGCTCCACGCGTTAGTATGATTTTACCACCCTCCAACAGTTTGGGTAAGACGGGGTGTTTCTTCAGGAAATGATTCATGTAGGTCATCGGCTTTTTGGTCATAGAAATCGCTAAGGAACCCAAGCCCACCGAGACCAATTCCCTCTTGGGAAATGCCCAAGCGTAGGCTAATGGTGCCACTTCTCTCCCGGTAAAGAACATGTAGGAATCCTCAAACCTCTCATCAATAACTTTGCTGTCCATTTTAACTTCTGCACCGACGCAGAACCACATATGATCCTTCCAGTTTTCGCCCTTCTGATCAAACCATATGTCCCAGAATCCCGATTTCCTTGCCACTATAGATTGAGCGCCATCACAGCCTATTACAACGTTTCCTCTAAAGATCTGACTATCAGATGTAATAATGCCCTTAACGTATCCCTCTTCTATTATTACATCTCTGATGTTTAGGCCTTCCTTTAGTTCTGCTCCGGCGTCGACAGCCATTCTAGTGAGGCAGTGATCGAATTTATCTCGGCATACCCCGAAATAGCCTAGCCCTGGCATAGGGAAAACTTGTTTCTCGTAATTGGGTGGAGTGTATGTAACTATGTTTTTGTATTTCCGTTCAATGACTTCTTCGGGAATTTTGAATTTTCGCATTATCCAGTTTGCCACGCCGCCTCCACAGAGCTTGTATCTTGGTAATCGTAATTTTTCTAGGAGTAAAGTTTTAGCACCGCCCTCAGCTGCTTTCATGGCGGCCATGCTGCCCGCTGGCCCTGCACCCACTACTATGACCTCGTATTTTTGTATATCTGCCACTATCCTCTCGAATTTTAGAATAGAGAACATTTTTGTAGATTTTCTTTCTCTTTACGGGAATTATTTCTTCGTATTTGCTTTGTTTGGTTATTTGATGTTTAGAAGTTTTTGTGCGTTTTCGCCCAAGATTTTCCTTTTGAAGCTCTCACTTATTGGTAGGTCTTTGACGGCTTTTATTCCAACATCGAATGGGGTGAATGGGAAATCGGTGGCAAAAAGCAGCTTGTGTTCTATTCCATTATCGGTAAACGCTCGCCAAGGAAAGTATGGGTAGAGACTATACCAGACGGAAACATCCAGATAAGCGTTTTCGTGGCGTAGACAAATTGACCAGGCGTCCATGTACCAGGGTGCGGCGAGGTGTCCCATGATGATGGTGAGGTCGGGGTATCTCAGAGCTACTTCATCCCAGAGCATGGGTTGTCCGTATTTTGCCACGGATGTGGGGACGGATGATTGGTGGCCTGCGTGAGACCACACGGGTATGTTCAGTTCTAGTGCCTTTTCCCATAGGGGGTAATATTTCTCATCGTTTGGATAGAATTTTTGCAGTGGGGGAACTAGTTTTAATCCCTTTAACTTTAGCTTGGCGACGGCGTACTCTAGGACGTTTACGGCGAATTTTCGGTTGGGGTCTACGGAGGAGAATCCTATTAGTTTGTCGGGGATTTTATTCACCATTCTGGAGATGTCCTCGTTTGTGCCCAGTTGGGTTCCGTAGGAGGCTGACATATCCATGGGAACTATTACCGCCTTGTCTACTCCCGCTGAGGTGAAAGCCTTAACGAAGTCTTCGATGGTTTGGTTTTGGTGTAGGAATAAGAAACCGTTTATGACCATTTGAGATTTTGCAGTTTTCGCTCTTTCACCAAACATGCTTTTAATAAGAGTATTCGGGTCGGGTACCGGTGTCAAATCTTTACAGACCGGATGTGTGTGAACATCAATTATCAAAGTATCTCTCCCTTTTTCAAATGCAGTAATAGAATATTTTTTGAACTCTTATTTAAGCACTCTGTATAAAGGAAGTTGAATTAAACTTTTTTTCGGGGAATTTGTGGAGAAAGTTTGATTTTCCTAAACAGAAAGGTAAATTTAAGGGAGATGCGTATATAAAAACATTTAAAGTTCTCTTGAGTTGGAATCGGATGGATAGACGGAAATGGAAAAGGAATATCACCATAATGGTGTTGGGAGCTTTCAACGCAGAATCGCTTTCAACCGCCACACCGCCTTACAAGTGGATATCCGATCCATGGTCTATTTTTGTTACATTTATGTTCTACGGGCTTATGCTGCTTATTATTGAGGATTTGGTTTCTCGTTACTCTTTGAATTATCGCAAACTGTTTCTGATAGGATTAATATACGGCATACTAGAAGAAGGTTTTTTAGCTCTGACAAATGAACTACCAGCTCCCCCAGGGTTTAAGCCGGGGTTTGGTCGTTACTATGGATTGAACGTCCCGTGGACCATTTTTATTTCGGAGTTTCACGCGGTATACACTGTGGTTTTAACCTTCATAATTGCGGATCTCATTATTCCCAGAGAAAAACCTGGCCCCGTGCTTTCCAAATGGCAATATGTTCCTGTCTTGACATACTTGGCGATTCTCTACCTGTTTGTACCAAACCATGTAATAAACATGGTTAGTACGAGAAGCAACTTAGCTTTTCTCCTGTTTCAGCCTGAGCTTTTCTTCAGTAATTTCTTCCTGATTAACTCGGTTAGGGTTTATCCCTCCTGGGAGTCTGTTGCCATTCAGTTGGTTGCTATTTTGGTACTGTCTGTACTTGTGATACGTTTACCGAGACTGAAACTGGATAGTTCAGAGAAAGAGTTTGTAAGCAGGAAAAGTTTTGTAATTTTGGTGTTGGTATTTGAGCTAATGTTTTGGATTCCATATATTGCACAGTTTTCCGGTGGTCCTGATCTTTTAGCTGTGATTTACTATCTACTGCTACCCCTTGTTTTCTGGAGGTTGATTCTATCCAAAATTAGGAGAGACAGTCTATTTGACTTGCAGAAGGTTGCCGCGATAAGTTTGACTCTGTTGCTGTTCTTTGGAGGTTTTGGCGTTTTCATCTACCTTTTGCAGCGTGACCTACTTAGCACTATAATAGTTATAGCAGCGTTAGGGATTGAGGTTAGGTTAATAACCCGCAAATATTTTCAAAGAATTAAGCGAGAAAGGAAAAATAATGCGAACCAAAGGCTGGGAGGAAAATACTTTTAGGAAGGATGGGTCCGAAGGATGTGCGTCCTCGGACGGGGATTTACTCTCGCACTATTTATTTTTCTAAATTATTTACGAGTATAAAAATTGAGTAGTGTGTGTCCCTTTTTAAAGGCTGGAAAGTTACTATTTGATATGTTCCCAGTATTCAGAGTTTATTATCACTTTTGAGTAATCGCGAGCGTATTGAAGTATTTGTTTCAGAGCGCAGTTGATTGTTTCTAGGGCTAGTAGTGCTTTGGGTTCCATTGTTTTTTCCGATTCTGCCTTTCTTATCTCGTTACGGGTTCTACATACTTTGTCTATTTTCCTTATTATTTCATGAGCAGCCTTGGGATCTTTTTGAGTTCCAGCCGCTAGAACCTCGTCGATTAGGGTGATTGCCTCATCACTGAGTTTTGAGTAGAGCTTTTGAACATCACCCGGAATCTTAAAGTTCCTAAGAGATTCTATTTGTTGGGATATTTCCATCGACGCGTCCGCAATTCTTTCTATGCTTCTTACTACAACGCTCCAGCCCATCGCGGCCCCGTTACTATCTAAACCAATTTTTCTGGCAATAGCTTTATCGCGTATTCCCAGTATTAGTAATCTTTGTATAAGTAGGTATAGTCGGTCGACCTCGTCGTCCTGTGCGTCTATTTCTTTCAGATTTTCGGTATTCGTGTCTACTATGCCTTTTATTGCTTTTTTGAACATGGATGAGGAGACTAGTGCTAACCGGTTAACAACCTCTTCCAAGTGGAAGTCGGAGGGTTCTAAAAGGTTTTTGACTTTAATTGAATTCTGAGATTCCGAGATGACCTCAAAACCTATGAGGTTGCGTATAGAGTCTACTGCTGCTCTTTTGTGTGAGGAATCCATATCCTTTTTCTTAGATACTATTTCTAGATTATCAACGCCCATTACATAGTTACCCAGAATCGTTGTTATTAATTCTGAATCGGAAAGGTTATCCAAGATTATTTTTGGAGCAGGTCTCTCTTTCTTTTTGGTTTCAAGAACTTTGGTTATTCTCAGTTGACCCTCTTCTTCCTCCATTATGGCGATGGTGTCTCCTCTTTTGATCTTGTTATTTTTTATCCAATTTTTAGGTAGAGAAACAATGTAGGAGGATTTGCCAGTTATTTGCACCTTGCGAAATTCGATGTTTTCCTTCATATCACTAATATCCATTAGCGCCACCTTAACAGTATTATAAAGTATAGAATACAAAATACGTACAATATATAAATAAAGGTTTTTATAAAAAAGGGAAGGGTGCCATTTATAAGTAAATCCGTGGTTTTCAAGCCCAAATTTAAAGGTAGAATCTACGCTTTGAATTTGGTACACGATTTTTTGTGATTATCCCATAAAACTGGGTGCTCGAAATATTCTTTTTCGAAACTAGAATAAAGAAATGTAATTTAAATAGGGCAAAGGAGTTTTGGAGGAAAGCGTTTACCAGAAACTCGGACCCAATAGAGGATAAACTAGGGGATAAACAATTAGCGTAATTAGCGTTGCAACTATTGCTCCCGCTACTGATTGCCAAGTCGTGTGTGCTTTTATCTTGATTCTTGCCCAGATAACCAGCAGTATCATAGCAACAACCGGAAGCGCTACGATTCCAAAAACGCACACGAGAGCCGTTGAAGGCCCTGAAACTCCTGCTGTGTGAACACTAATTTTCCATTTCAGATTAATTAGGGTCACAGCCAGAGTGACGAAAGCATAAGATAGGGAGATAGCATACATAGCAGTTGATTTTCCATAAAAAAATATCAGTGCACCAATAAAATAAGTCACAATAGCAAGAATGAAGAAGGGGGTTCTACGCGTACGAGAAGACACCCAAATATCAACTCTACCTAAAGCATATGCAACCAATACTGGAGAGATCGGAAGCACAACAATGAATATTATTCCAAGTAAAAAACAATATAAAGAATTCAGTAGAGGCCCGGTACCAATGGGCGACGCAAAAGCCAAAATTAAGACAACTGAGAAAGCAATGAACTGCGGAGTAAGAACCTTAGAGACCAAACTTGCAACACGATAAGCGGCATCTTTCCCATTTCCCACAGCAGACTTTTGATTTTCTTTTATCTTAGTGTACCCATCATCTTTCCCTGCGGGATCAGGATTCAAACACATACCTCCAATAGTCTTAAAGTGTTCTCTGTCGAACTGATTTTGATATAAAAATATTATTGTAGGGGAGAAACTGGAACTTGATGGTATTTATTATTTGTTAGACTGATGCAGTTTGGATTATTATGAAATTAGTGTAAAGCAGCGATTTTCAATAGCAGATACAAATTGGGAGTTTTCATTTTCCAAGGATTACCTCTGTACTCTTTACTATTGCCTGTACCTTGTCTCCCACCTTCAACTTCAAGTCTTCTGCTGCTTCCTTGGTTATAACCGCGGTGATTATTACTGGTGTATCAATCTTTACTTTGACCTTTGCGGTAATAACTCCCATTTCAACTTCTGTAACGCTACCTTTCATTTGGTTTCTTGCACTTAACTTCAATCTTGATCTCCTCCCTTATTTATTCTAAAGCTGTTCTGGTTTATCTACCATTACCTCTGTGGACTTTATGAATATTTTTACTTGACTGCCTTCATTTATTTCGAGTTCTCGAACTGATTTCGTGGTAATTACAGACGTTAAAGTAAAGGGTTTTTTCAACTCTATCTGAACAAAGGCGGCGGAGTCTCCGGTTTCCACGTTGACTATTTCACCGCTTAATCGATTTTTATCGGGAATGGAGAAACCGCAGGCCTCCCACAGTTCAGAGTTCTCCAGCGCGTGTTCGATAAAGCTTTCAAAGCGTTTGTATTTTCTAAGAAGATACTTTCCTAGAGGAGTAAGCCTCATACCACCTCCGCCGTCCCTTCCTCCCTTGAAAGTTTCAACTATGGGTTCACCTATTCTTTTTTCGATTTTTTTTAGGTATCCCCAAGCGTATCTATAGGAAATGTTCAGATTTTTCGCGGCTTTGGTGAGAGAACCCTCCTTCTCAATACTTTCCAAAAGTTTAGCTCCACCTCTGCCTAGAAGAGATTCACCCTCGAATTCCAACCAGATTTTGGCCTTGGGCATCACATCCAAAAGCATCACCAAATCCCAAGAATACTACAAAAGAGAAGGCAGGAATAATACTATATACTTTTCTTTCTGCTATTTTTACATTATCTGCGGCAAGAGGAGTTTTTTCTCTATTGTAAAAGCTATTTTGTAATTTTTTTCTTGACTCTATTTAGTCCTCTATCTATGAGTATGTCTCCTGTTTTATTGTTTTTAATCTGAATTACTCTGTGGAAGGGGATTATAGCCTCATCACCCATATAAGAGTATGTGAAAAAGCCACCAGCGATTTCAGTGATACTGGAGTAGGGGATTTCCTTTATGTTACCCTCATCGGTTCTGTGGATAAAAATTATAGAATATGAATCTAGGTCGTGTCTCTTGTCCCATCTAATCGCGTTAAGTAGATCTCTAATGGTGATTCTCTTTCCTTCACGGCAATCTCGGCAAAGTAAAATACTTCTACCCTTTTCGTTTACTTCCTCCACATTGAGGGTGCTACCACACTTTTCGCATTGATTCTTCAACTCAGCCACTGGAATAATTTTTCAATAGAGAACCACACTTTGGACAAAATAAACTTTTGGCCAAAAAAGGGAATGTTTGTTGGTTAACTTGCTCGAATTATGTTTGATATCTCTGTTCAGATACACAATTATTATTTAACTTTTGGAAATATCTTCCTCATTATTTTTGTTTGGAACTAACTGTTTGTTTTTGCTCTGGTTTTGTTCGAATCTTTTTAGAATATCACCCGGAAGGTAGATTAAGAGTGCAAAACCTATTATTGCCGGAATAAAGCGTGAGATTTGTATCAATATGATGTTGGAGGTTAGCGAAGATAGAAAGTATAACAAGTTCAGGTTTAAACTGGGTGGTGTGAAGGGAAGAATTATGTTAAATCCGGCGTAGCAGACCGTGAAAATAAAAGCCCACTTTTTCTGCTTGTAAAATCCTACGCCGGATACAAACAGGCTAACACCCAAAGCGAAAAGAATTATAATAGTTACAAGAGTTTGAGTGCCGCTGAGTAACTGGATTAAATAAGAGAAGACCCAAGAGACTAGAATATCCGGTGAATAAACAAGGATTAAAAAACCTGTTTGAAGGTTTATTTCTTGCCAATTAAGCATCGGCATCAGATAGGAAAGATATCCACCTAGTATTGTTATAAAAGACATGGAGAATAAGAAAACTGAAATTATGATTAAACCCAAAGGTTTTCCGCTCATAAGTGAACCTCAAAACAGTTGGAATAAACTGCGATTATTCACATAATTTAATAAAGCCTTTGTTGTTTAATAAATTGGAAGAAACTTTATTTGCTTTCTTGTTTACAGATACCGATAAAAATATTGTTAAGAAGTCTGTTAGACAGACCTTGCTTTTGGTTACCTATTTGGGAAGACATTTATGTTTGTTTTATAAATAAAAAATTAAAGTTTCCTTGATCAGAGGGGTGTTTTGATGGCTTTAGATGAGTTGGAGTATGGTGAGGTTGTTTCTATTATAAACGGGAATTTGGCTCATGCACACCGATTATTCAGAGAGGGAAAGATAAATTGGGTTGAGAGAGATATACTTATTGCAGTCAGCGGTCTTGTAAGGAGGGATAGAGGTGCTGAAGAACAACTCTATAAGCTTTTTAAAGAGTATCTAGATGAGAAGGGTTTTGAGCAATTGAAAGGGTTCGTGGAGAGCCAAAGCAGAGTTTCATGGCTAATCTTTGCTAAATCATACAGGATTCGCAAGGATGTACCACCAATAGAGGAGAGGAGATGGGATTTAGAGGAGCAACGTAAGAAGAATGTAATCGTCAGAGACTCCTTTGTTGAGATTATAGAAAAGAAGTATACGTAAATCTAGTTTGGAGGGAAATGGTATGGATTGCAAGGAGATTATAGAAAAAGCAAAACAAGCACAGGAAAAAGGGGAAACTAAAGAAGCAATTGAACTCTATAAACAAGCCGCCGAGTGCTTTGATAAAGCCGGAGAAAGTGAACAGGTAGCCAAAACATTCTACATCTTGGGAGAATTATACAGAGGGAAAAAGAATTACTTTGATGCAGCCAGCGCTTTCAAAGACGCGATAATGCGCTACTCGTTTTCAGGTAACATTAAAGCTGCGGAAGAAATCTCGAAAAATATCCAAGAAGAGGAAATAAAATCATCCAAAACTTTTCAGTTAGCAATTGAATTTATGAAGGAGAGAGTAGAAGCATCTAAGAGGGGAGAGGAGTTAACCTATGAGGAACCCCTAACAGATGAAGGAATGGAAGCTACTCTTAAAGAAATAGAGAAGAAAATTGAAATCGCACCAGCGGATGACAAAATTTATGAGATTCTTGGAGGTAAAGCAGGTAATTTTATTCCAACCACAGAGAGAATTCAATTAAAAGGCAAACCAACGGCAAGCCAGTTACAGAAATTACTCCGAACCACTCTGGAGAACAAAAGAGTGAGAATAAAAAACGAGATCATTTCTACAATTACGGCTAAAAGGGAAAAAGAAGATTTTGAAGTAAGCTTCAAGACCAACATTGAAAAAGAGGATTCGGAAATCGTGGCCAAGGTTTATTTTGAGAATAGCTATGAAGCTTCCTTGAAGGACGCCGTCCTTACGTGTTACATCCCCGCCTGCTATGATGTAGAGAAAATAGATTCCCAGGTTCGACCGAAAACAAAACCCGCCCTTGAAGGAGTGGAAGCATCATTTGACTTTAAGAAATTATCACCTAAGGAAAAAATTAACGTTAATTTTACACTAAGAAGAAATATTTCTCGTACAGTGATAATAGGGCAGGGTAAAGAAATATGGGCGATCCGAACACATATTCCAATTATTCGGGAAACAGCTACTCGTTTCAAATCACATCTAACACTCCTAAATAAAACGGAAAAAGTAATGGGTAATGTTATCTTGGAGGATGTAATTCCTTTAGAATTCTCGGTTGTAGAGATCTCCCTAGGGAATGTTCAACCATACGCAAAGGATATGGAAGACACCCTATTACAGCAGATATTATCTAACTTTGGGAAAAATGATAAGTTTGAAATCACATATCTATTGGAACCCAGAAAAACAATCAGAATAATCGAAAAACAGCTTCAGTTAAAGGATGGGCGAAACATAGGAAAGCTAACAAAAATCATCGAGCCAATTAATAAACAAGGCAAATCCCTGACTCTGGTGAACATAGAATTTAAAAACACCACACATACCGACCTTGAGAATGTTAAGATAAAGGACAGAATTCCCATAACCCTAAAGCTGACAAAAGCAACCATTAACCCAGAGATAACAACAACCGAAAAAATGTATTACTTATCATGGAAGTTCGGCAAAATTATGGAGGAACAATCAATCGAGATTTCCTACCTAACCGAGGGGGAAGAAGCACCGTATAAAGAAATACCAGAAATCGAGCTAGAGGGATACCAGAGCTACGAGAGTAGACACATATCCACAGACCGATATCAGGGTATTATAAGAGAATCAAAGGAATTAATGGAATTTAAAAAACAAGTCACTTAATTTCATAAAAACCTAGCGAGCTGAAATGACAAGTTTAAAAAAATAGGGGAATAAAAAAAAGAAGCAAGCTAATGGAAGTTATGTTGATATTGAATCTACGCTGGCCCAAACAAGGCTACATAACGGACGGTTTAGCTACGGACGGTTTAGCTACGGACGGTTTAGCTGCTTTAGCTGCCTTTTCTCTAGCTGCCTTCTCTCTAGCCGCCTTTTCTCTAGCCATCTTTGCTTTTTCTCTCGCCTTAGCTTCTTCCTGTTTACATTTTACTATGGCGTTCTCGATGTTTTTAACATGCTTCTCCGCATCGCTTCTCAGACTGCGGAAAAGGTTCATTTCTGTCTTGCGCTGCTTTCTCGTAGCATCAGCTTCCATTTTCTGGTAGGTGGCTAGACTTTTCTTCTCCCAAGCAAGGGCACTAGCTAACGGGCCAGAAACCTTCGGTTTTGATTTTGGTTTCGGTTTTGGTTTTGGTTTCGCTTCCATACTCTTACCCCAACGAATTTTATTTTTTTGTAATTGTTTATATAATTTTACTTAGGTTGTATAAGTTATTTTTATTATAACTTATAAGTTCTTCGATTTTGAAAAGGGTTTCTAGTCACATTTGAAAAAATCTTTCAAAAAATTGTGTTATCATCTAGTGTTTCAAGATGAAAATCCTTCAAAAAGTTCTCTCCCGAAACTTTGCTACTCCCAATCAGAAAATCCTTTGAGTATTATTCGAAACAACCTTTAAAACCTCATTTATAGTTGATTTAGAACAAATAGATTTCATTTTTGGTTATGCCCCCTACGTTATATACCGAATCTTTTCTCAATCTCTGAGAGTTTCAAAGTGTTAATCAAGTTGTTTTTTGTGCACCATCCTCTTCTCGCCTGGTCTACACCATACTCCATAAAATGTAAGTGATTCTTATCAGGTAATTCGGGCAAATCAGGAGCATCCTTAATTTGTGACATATAGTGTAGGTAATTTTTCCCAAAAAAAATCTGAACTCATTCATTTTTATTATTAGTTCTTGATCGCAAGGACTAGTTAGTAGTTCTTGATTGGAAGGACTAGTATGTCTCCACCTTTAACCCGGTAGTTTCTTCAATCCATTTGAAATGTTTATCATTTTTTGTAACTATTGCTTTACATCCGTTGTTTATAGCAATCGCAGCTATAACCGCATCAGCTCCAACACGCTTACCATTTCTTGCGAGTTCTCCTGCTATTTTTGCAGCCAAGATTGCATCGCTATATCTAAAACTCAGAACTTCCATTCTTTCAAAGGCTCTTGCGAGCTTATCTATTATTTTTACTCTCTTCTCATCTTCTTTTACTGCATAAGCCCCGAATAACGCCTCAAAAATGTTGAAAGCTGTGGTTGCATGGATACCTTCATCATCAAGTTTTTTGGTGAGTTCTTTAATAGCATCTGGCTTTCGGATAAGATCTACAAAATAAGTGGTGTCAATACATTTCATTTTCCAGCCTTCCGTCTATTTCTTTCCTAATCCCAACTACCGTTTCCCCATATTCCTGTATATTGCTTAATTCTGGATACAAGTCTAGTATATCAATTAATTTACCCTTTTTTCCTACTAGTCTCTTTATTACATCTGAAAAACTCTCGTCATTTCTTTTAATGCTCTTCAAAAGTTCGTACGCTTCATCAGATAGAGAAATCGTTTTAGTCATATGTGCACATATGTGCACAAATACTTAAACTTGTTGAAAAGCTAATAGCCTTTTTTGAGCCTTTTCCTGTTAACTTTTTTCCTGAAATCTTTAATTGATATTACAAAAAATCTCTCGCCACGAACATCGAACTCCTTAATTTAATGGAAATACCACTGCTCGATATAAGAATTGAGAGTTCCAACCTCAGGTAGTTCAGGCACCTCAAAGACAACCTTAAATTGGTAAATCAAACGCAGCTAATCTACATTTAAGGACTGATCATAGGATTTAACTCGTGGCCCTCATCGGTGGAAGAAAATAAAAGGAGTTTTATAGTTAATTATACCCGAGTGGATTCATTCAGAGGGTGCTCCTACTCTTAGCGTCTAAAGGGCAATTGCTAATAATATCACAAAAACTACTACTATTAGAAGGATTATCAGAAGCAGCTCAACGTCGCTTAGGCCTCGACTTCTTCTCGTTGTTCTTCTCCTTCTTGGCAATTTTTAAGCCTCCGACTTTTCCTTTATTTATGTTTATTAAAACATAAAAAGATTTTCATTTATAAAAGTAAAAGATAAAACTGAATCTTTGGTTATGTTTATGCTATTGTTATTCTAGACTTTTGGCTGCTAACTCCGTGATGTCACAGATTTCTATTCCATTGCCGGAGACTTTTACTAATTGTTTCTTACAGAAAGGACAAGTTGTGGTTATGACCTTGGCTCCCGTTTCTTTGGCTTCTTCTATCCTTCTACTTCCTGCGGCATTTGCTATTTCGGGGTAGGTAGCTTCCATTCCTGCTCCGCTTCCGCAGCAGTGTGCATTTTCTCTATTGAATTCCATTTCTACCAACTCTACTCCGGGAATTTGTTCCAGGAGTTTTCGGGGGGCATCATAAATTTCTGAGTGTCTCCCGAGATGACATGGATCGTGGTAGGTTACTAATTTTTTAACCTTTTTATCGAGTTTGATTTTCTTCTCATCTATTAGTCTCTGAATATACTCTGAGGCGTGAAGTATTTCGGCATCTAGGGAAAAACCCTGCTCGGGGTAGTCCTGCTTCAGGGTCTTATAACATCCAGCGCAGGAGGTTATGATTGTTTTAGCCTTCAAACTGTTGATCGCTCTCTGATTGTGTTTCATTAATTCCTCAGCGTGTTTCCTATAACCAGTCCTAAGAATAGGAGATCCACAACACCACTCATCATCCAGAATCGTGTAATTAACCTTAGCCTTATCAAGAATCCTCAAGACAGCCTCAGCAATTTCAGGATTCCGGTAAGCACTAGTACAACCAACAAAGTAAACCACTTCGGGGTTCCCCTTTTCCTTTTCCTTTTCCTTTTTGGCAGCCTTGACCTTTGAGAAACGCTCCGAGTGAGGCTCACCATAAGGATTATGCTCCTTTTCGACATTTTTCGCAAGCTTGGCCGCATTCTCATTAGCAAAACCCCTCTCAACCAGATCCGCACGCAGTTTTTCGACCACCTTCGGAATGTCATATTCTAACAGGCAATTGGCTTGGCATAAACCGCAGGTGGTGCACTGATACATGATGTCGAGTATCTCTTTAGTGGGTTCAAGCTGTCCATTCTCAATATAATAAGCAAGCAAGCATCTCCCATAGGGGGTTGCAGACTCGGACTTGGTGATAGTGCCTGAGGTGCAAACGTGACGACACATCTTGGCGCACGAAGCACAGAATCTTATTTCATCAGCATACTTTTCTGTTGCCATTTATACCCGTCTCCAAAGGTTATACTCGTTTTTCCATAGGAAAAGGAATTTTTTCTGAATTTAAGATTTGTGATAAGCCAACATACGATTCCGAAACCCAAGTAATAACAGGATATTGCCCCCTAATGAGCTTTTAAACATCCCGATGTTCCTGTATGCTAGCCTGATTCTGAATGATATGGTTTGTTGAATTTGTTTCGCGGACTTCGCTTTAAAGCATTTGCGGGTCTTCTACACCCAAACTTTATATTTTTAAAATCGTTTATTCTATTGACAATGCTTTGATGGAAGGATAGAATATGTCATTCTCTAATGATGAGAGATTGGAAATTGCCAAAACCTTCTGCCTAGCTACGATTGTGGATGGTTACCGCTTCGCCCAAAAAATGGGAAAGGTAGAAGAATATGCTAAATCGCAGGGTGTTAACGCCGCCCAAAGCGTCAAGAGGATTTTTGGTAAAGATAAAGATTATGCTGTACGCTATCTTCTGATGATCGGCTCATCCCTGGGTATTCCTCACCCCAAGGAGACGAAAGGAAAAAAATTCGAAGCGGAGTGCAGCCCTGAAAGCTGCGGATATTACTGCACGGCGAGAATTAACGGTGTAACTGACTTCTGTCCCGGCTTCTGCGAAGCCTTCTTGAAGGCTTACTGCGACGAGTTTGGCATATCGGTGAAAGTCGAACCACCAAAAAACGGAAAAAATGGAAAGATTGAATACAAAATAGGCTAACCGCCCACGCAAACTCAAAACCAGCAATTTTACAGTGACCGCTCTGAATTGCTGTGTAAAACTGGAGGTGGTTCTGGTGCATCCGCCTCTGGTTTCTATGTGTTTACAGAACTCTTCATTAGAAGCCGTATTCAGTACTATTCTATTTTGGAGAGGTTATAGGCTGCTTTAGTATCTACTACTGTATGTTATTGCACATTTGGATTTTTAGTTATTTTTTTTCAGTATGCTTCTTGCTTATGTATTTTTATTTTGGCTATCACGACATAATGTTTATTAGTCATTATATCGTTTTACCTAGTTCAAGGGAAGTTTGACATTCACAACCAGAACAGCACTGTGATGACATTGCCCAATAAAAGTAACAAGTATAATGGGAGGAGTGAAACGCTCATGGAAATAGTGGATCCTATTATTTCTTTTCTAGTTGGATTGGGCTTGAACGCCCAAGACGCACATACTTTGGTCAGTAAGTTACAGACCTTTTCACCGCAGCATCGTAGAAGGATTCTAGAAGACGTGGGGCTTCCTGCCGAAATCCATTCCACTTTACTGTTACTATTCGAGGAGAGAGATGAAACAAAGCAGTTAGAATTGAAAAAAACAACGAGGAAATTAGAAACTATAGAGAAACAGCTTAAGGATAAAGCGAAAGAAGGAAAATTAGAAGAATTAAATGAAATTACGGGTAAAGAGAAAATAGTCATTGTACCCTACAAGGTAAAGGAGCAGATACCGGGCGCTGAGCCTAATCACATGCCGGGATACACTTCGCCTAACAAATACTTCGAAAATAAGGAAATGGTAGAGAAATGGTTAAGCAACACAGAACGCAGCTTTAGCCAAATGACGTTAGAAATGCAAGAAGATATTATGCCGCGCTATATCCAATTAAGAGCACTCACCTGCAAAGATAAGAAGGAGATGAGTTCCTCCTGCATAGGATGCCTCATCGGTAATACTATCGATTGCCCACTCTTTAACCCCCCTAAACTAAAAAGAATGGCAAAGTGATCGCCTAAAATATACAAAAAAGGTTTTTACTGAAGCTATGCTCAAGGAGGCGGGAATTGGAAACCCGACCTTAGATAGGCTGGCCAGAAGACTGATTCTGCACTATGCCCTTAAAACTGAAAGAAGCAGAAGAGGCATTCGAAAAGTTGGAACTATTTGGAAAACGGTTTTTTCGATTCATATTTTTTAATACTTCAAACAGCGAAGATTTGAATCAATTGAACTATAAAATAGTTATGAGTTGAGATGTATGATTTGGGTGTTAGATGAGCTAAGAAAGATTGGTGAGATTCAACCCGAGGTTATAAACAAGCTCCTTAGTGAGATTCGAAGAAGTAGCCCGGAAGTATACAAATCGATAGTTGTTGGAGCGTACGTCGATGGGAGAATAAGCCTGAGCAAAGCAGCAGAATTGCTTGAGGTAAGCAGAATCGAACTTCAGAGAGAGCTTGGAAAAAGGAGCACCCATCAGGGTACCATCTAAAGAAGATGCTATGGCTGAGGCAGAGGCAACGAAGTTATGGTAAAAATAGTTATAGATGCCACTGTTCTTTCAAATTTTCTGCTTGTCAAAAGATTAGATATACTTCAAAAGGCCTTAGTCAACCTGTGTACCACTTTCGAGGTGATTGAGGAAATAAACTTCGGTGTGGAGAGAGAATTAATGCCAACCATAGAGTTAGGTCGAGTAGAAGTTTTAGAAATGAGTTCAGAAGAAAGAGAATTTTTCTTCAAAGTTGGTTATAATTGAATACTAAAGAACTTCATCAAGACTTTAAACAGGGGAATAAATCCCATCCTTATCATCTCTGAGAGCAAATAATTCCCCTGATCTCTTGAAATATTTTTTTACCCACGTATAAAACCAATACGCCAATTGTACCTGATACTGGAACACCAAATTTTTGAGCGTATCTTCTTGCATCCAAATCATCTGTGAGCATTTTGAATCCTCTAGCCATCGCAACGGCAATACAAGAGGATTCTCCCCCTCACCAATTTTTCAACAAGTCATATCTGCCTTATTTATTGCGACTTGTGATTTTCTAGTAGTTTATTTTAATTTTTTTACTATATTTCTCGCTCATACGTAAGTAATTTTGTCTTATTACTAAACTTTGGCAAATTTTAATTTTTTCTCTGACCTTACCATCTTTAGGTGTTAATTATGTTGCCTATTACATGTCATCCCTGCATTGTTGAGAACTTTCTGCCTCGGCTGGAGGGAGTCT
>Ga0315314_1000128_pt1 | contig 100628 bp, 100 predicted proteins | sample TDP9_MG_FD_203631 | JGI IMG/M metagenome (GOLD analysis project Ga0315314, IMG submission 203631) | Freshwater sediment microbial communities from Lake Towuti, South Sulawesi, Indonesia - TDP9 | ecosystem: Environmental > Aquatic > Freshwater > Lake > Sediment | place: Indonesia: South...
TGTAACGAGCAGCTTTTCAGCGAGATCAAAGAAAAATACTTAAGCCAAGGGAACAAACCCCTCATACAGATAACGATAACATAGGAGAAAAAGTTAACCAATAAAAAGACGGCACCAAAAAATTAAAGATAAGTAATTCACCTGCAAATATATGGGCTGTCAGAAAGTATTCATAATTAATCAATATTCTTCCAAAGGGTCTGTCATTAATTATGTTTCACTTTTTTTCAGGTAAAGAGTACCACCATACATTATTCAAAGAAGGAAAATTTTCTCGTGGTATTAACTTTATTGCATCGTTTTCACAAGCTACTCTGCATACTCCACAACCAAAACATTTCCATGGGTCTATTACTGCTCTATTGAGAGTTGGTGAGTATGAAACTGCCCCGAATTGGCAACGGCTTATACATTTTTTGCAACCTATACATTTATTATCTTCAATATTTGCAACAAAATGTGAACGTTTGTAAAAGTTCCATCCTCTTTCTCGAGAAATTTTGATGGCATAGCAGGATGGTGCTTCGCAATTACAAAATCCACCCACAATAGGTTTCTTATAAATGTAAACTGCGTGTACAAATCCTTGCTCGTCGAATTTTTCCATACATTCTCTGGCTTCTTCTTTGGATAGAAATTCTACTCCTCCTCTGAAAAAATCAGGCCATTCTCTAACAAAATCAAGGGACATACCAAAACTGAAGCATCGCTTTTCTTCGGGTTTTGCCCTGAGTATTCTCTCACAGGGGCATGCGTACTTAGCAATAGGGCTTGCAATGTCTAAAATTTGGTTAACCTCTTCTAGTGTCACAACTTGATGTAGACCGTATAATTGGTATCTTTCTTCTGCAAGTTTTCTTAGATTCGTGGCGGTTTCAGGATTTTTTTCATTAACCCAAGACATTACTATTTGAGCAAGTTGAAAATAAAGTTCTTCTAAATGGGATATTGCAGGAGTTTTTCCCTTTTCCTTAAGAGGTCCAAAGAAATCTTTTGTATAATTTTTTATGTTGAGATACCATTTTTTTCCATCCCCGTGTTCCATACACCAATCGCACATTTTAGGTAGTCTCCTTAATTGTTATGGCATTTTTAGGGCAAATATTCACACACCGCATACAACCAGTACATTGATCCGCAAAAATTCCAGTTACAATCCAATTATTTGTTATTTTGTAAGGCTCTCTTGATTTAGGATGCGCGAAAAACACAAGACTAGGGCAGACCTTAAAACATTTTCCACATATAAAAGGTCCTTCGCATAGGCTATTTTTTACTTCAATTTTGTACATGGAATCTCCTAAAATTTATGAATTGATTAATAATAGCCATTAAAATCGATTAAATATTAAGATTTCTATATATTTTTTTATTTTTTTCTACAAACTTTTATTGATTTGCTCTCTGGTTGCTTGTTTCTGAAGTTTTGTCTTTTTGCTGGCATTTTCACGATAAAATATAAATATTGCTTCCCCTTTGTTTAATTAGGATTCGGTTCAACTAATAGTGGGTTCTCAAAAAAATATAACCAATATCTAAATTAACGGCCGTTAGCCGTACTGAAGGTGTCGTAATGGAAGAAGAAGCATACGAATTGGTTTTAGAAGCTGGAAACAAGGGATTGCTTCAGAGCGACTTGTGGAAAAAGCTGGGTGTCAATAGCCGTGAGGGTTCCCGCATATCCGTGAAACTTGAGAAAAAGGGTTTGGCTAGAAGAGCTAAGGAACTCTACAAAGGAAGGTGGACATATCGTCTCTACGCTAACAAGAGCGAGGAAGTTCCAATAACTTGGAATACCCTAAACAACTGTCCGTGCTTTATGTGTGTACAAATTACGCGTTGTGGTACGGCTCAACCAACCTCGCCCATAAAATGCCAAAAATTGACAAACTGGATTACCAAACAATTTACGGAGTTTTAAGAGCTTTTCACCCTTTGAAAGGGTTGATTCTTACTCCATTTTTACGTTTTTCTGAAATTCTTAGCTACAATGTACATTTCAGCACTAGTTTTTCTGGAAGCTTCCGGCTTGGTGGTTCTAACATAGCCAAAATATTGGTGAATCTCCTCCAAGAATTTTGGATACTCGCTTCCCTGAAAGGCCTTTATGACAAGGTTCCCTCCCTTTTTGAGGACTCTTCTAGCTATGTTTAACGAAGTTCTAGCAAGGAATATCTGTCGCTCATGGTCGACGCTCCAAATGCCGCTCACGTTGGGTGAACAGTCGCTCAAAACAACATCAAACTCTTCTGAAACGCTTAGAATCTTTTTCAGCGTCTCCTCCTCAAGAATATCCCCACGAATAAAGGTCACGCCGTCGATACTTGAAATCCTGTTAATATCCACTCCCACAACAACTCCCTCATCCCCTAACTCCTCCTTAGCGATCTGCAACCATCCACCAGGAGCACAGCATAAATCCAAAACAGCTTTTGCGCCGCTAAAAATTCCAAACTTTTTATCGAGTTGCCTTAGTTTATAGGATGCGCGAGACCGATACCCCTCTCTATGAGCCTTGTAATAATAGTGATCCTTACGCCTCAGATCAGTCGCACACTCCCTAAATATTTAATTACATATATTCAAATTTGAATAACTTAATAAAACTTCTTTCATCACACAATTACAATCTATTGCTATGTTACATTTTTATTAAACTTGTTCCATTCATTTGATTTTTGCGAATTTTTCAAACAATATTCACTTATTTGAAAGTAAGGTTTTTAACCAAATCGTCTATATCATATCGCAAACAACACAATCTGTGGATTAACAGAGACCCTTAACTTAGCCCCTAGATTATGGTGGGAACCTTGGCGGTAAATGAAGAGTTCTACAAAGCTAGGATTTCTTCTTTAATGAAAGAGCGTATTCCTTTAATCGAGGAGCTTAAAAGGCTTAGGGAGAGTTCCGAGGAGTACAAGCAGAAGAGGGATGAGAAAAATCGGGAAGTGCAATTAATCGCACAGCAAATAAAGGAACTACGAGGGGGAAATGACGAAATCGGTTCTAAGCTGAATCAGTTGAAAGTGGAAAAAGAAAAATTATACGAGAGGGTTGAGGAGCTTTCCTCCAAAATAAAGGAGCAGAAAAGCAAATTGAAGCCTTTGGATTTTAACGGCGAACAGCTTAAGAAAAAAAGGGACGAGCTTGAATGGAAACAGCAGACGACCACGCTGTCCTTGGAAGAAGAAAATGCTATTGTCAAAGAGATAGAAGAAATTGAAACCATTTTGCCAGATTACGAGGAAAATCTTGAGATACAGAACACTATTAACCCGTTGAAGAAAGAAATGGAGGAAACCTGGGAGAGGATTAACTCTATAAAAAAGGAGATGCAGGAAGAATACGACAAAAGCAAACCGTCATTTGAGCAAGCGAAGCTTCTTTTTGCAAAAAGAGATGAGCTGCGTGGTCTCGCGGATATAGATCACAAGAATTACATGGAAATATTCCAGAAAATAATCCAATACGAGAATCAGCTAACAAAAATAGAAGAGGAGATATCTCTCCTCAAGGCTCAGCAAATAAAAATGCAACGAGATAAGAGGGAGAACGCGATACAAGAAAAAAGAAAGAAAGAGGAGGAACTAGTCCAAACCAAGGTAAAACAAGCCCAAGAAAAACTCGAAAAGAAAAAGCGGGTAACCCTCCAAGAATTAAAACTCGCAATGGGCGAACCGTAACCCTTTTTAAAAATCATTTAATAACCCGATAAAATCAGTCAGAGGAATCTAAATGAAAAAATTGGAGAAACTCAACCCCCTATTTTACCCCAAAGCTGTGGCTGTAGTTGGTGCCACCGATACCCCATTCAAATACGGCAACCTCTACATGCATGCATTAATACACAGAGGTTTCCCTAAAGAGCATCTGTATCCCATAAACCCCAACGAAAAAGAAGCCCTCGGAATAAAGGCATATCCCAGAGTACAAGACGTACCAGAACCCCTTGACCTAGTTATTTTTACGATACCCAAAAAGCTAGTCAAACAGACCCTAAAAGACTGCGTCGAAGCCAAAGCCAAATTCGTAGCCATGTTCACATCCGGCTTCTCAGAAAGCACCTCGGAACGAGAAGAAGGTAAAAAACTAGAAGGAGAACTTCTAGAAATAATCTCCCAAAGCAACACCCGAATAGTAGGTCCAAACGGTATGGGTGTTTATTCATTTGACGAAAAGATTTCCTACCCCTATATGTACCACCCTCCAGAAGATGGTCCCGTATCCTTCATAAGCCAGAGTGGAGGACTCACTATTGAACTAGCAAGTATGGCTGATTTCTGGTCCGACATACGTTTCAACAAAATCGTCAGTTTTGGGAATGCAATTGATCTCGAAGCCACAGATTACCTGGAATATTTTACCGAGGATTCAAAAACCAAAGTTATTAACATCTACATAGAGGGTGTAAAAAATGGTCCCCGATTATTTAAGGTCTTGAAAGAAGCGGTTAAGGTTAAACCCGTCATAGTCTGGAAAGGCGGCTGGACAGCAGGAGGTTCACGGGCAACACTTTCACACACTGGTTCCCTCGCAGGATCCAACAAAATCTGGGGAGTAGTACTTAAACAAGCGGGGGCAGTACAAGTCTATAGTATGGAAGAGCTTTACGACGTCACTATGGCTTTCCTCAGAATCAATCCGCCCAAAGGATTAAACACAGCGATTTTGGGTGCAGGCGGAGGCCAAAGCGTTGTCTCAACAGATGAGCTGGAGAGTGCGGGTTTGAGAGCCCCTCCCTTTAGTCCAGAAATCAAAGAAAAACTGGGCAAAATAGTTCCCGATACAGGAACCGGTATATCCAATCCTATCGATTGCTCCTACTTTGTTTACTATGATCTAAACATGTATACTAAACTACTACAATTGGTGGACGCTGATCCTAAAATTGACCTAGTACTGCTCCAACACGAGGTAATGTGGGGCGACAGAAACGAGCAACTCTTTAAAATAATCAAAGAAACCAGAGAACACCTAGAAAAGCCCTTTGTAATGGTTCTACACCCCTCCGCAGGTCCAAGGAAGTATACGCCTGAATTGGAGGCTGAACGTTTAAAAATTCTAAAACAATACCTCAACGAAGGTATTCTAATATACCCCTCAATATACAGGGCGTCAAACGCAATCTACAAAATGGTACAGTACTACAAGTTTCTTGAACGCCACGGAAAACCTGAAAAGGCTACGGAAGTCCTTGCCTACTCAAGGCTGTTTAAACAATAATAAGAGTTACTTTTCTTTCATACTTTTTTTGATTGCAACTACTCTTCAGTGAAGGTGGCTATTGATCCTTCAGCCTCTTCCACTGAAACTTTTATTTTCAAGTCTTTGAGTGAAGACTGTTTTAATTGCGTGTAAATGTACTCGGATATTTTCTCCACAGTAGTTGCTTCAATAGGCAACAATAAAGCATCGCCTTTTGGAAAAACATATCTCCTTTTGTTTTCTACTACTTCCATCTCTTTCCCCGTTTCTTTGATTTCGATGCCCTCCGCCTTAGTGGGGATGAGTATGTGGTGATCCATTTTCTGGCAAATCTCTCTCGCTATATTTCTAACATCCATAAAGTCAACTATCATCTGCTGACTGTTTAACTCACCCGACTCAATCTCAATGGTTACCCTATAGTTGTGGCCATGTATTCGCTCACATTTTGGGTGACGCATTAAGAAGTGCGCTGCAGAAAAGTTCAAGTCCCTTGTCACTATTAATGTCCAAACCAATTTTAATCACTTCGATAACCTGAACGCCGCACAAGGCATAATTCCTGCGCGAAATTCAAGCAAAGTAATTATAATTGCACTCAATTATTAATCGGTCCCTATTAATAAATGTTCCACGAAAGTGAATATAACTGAAGTCAAAATGTTGCTAGGAATTTTCATAGAATCCCTATAACCTTATGAGCTTGGATGGACAACGAAACATTGTTTTTATCGATATACTTTGACGCGATCTCTGTAAACTGGAATAATTGTTTTATTGTGGGCTTCTCCTTTACTTCGCCGAACGGTGTCACAATCTGTATGCATAACGGGCATCCTATCTTGGCTAGTTCTAATGCATACCATTCAATATTCTCTGATTTTGTCTCAGATGTGACCACAACCTTGGCGAATGTCTTCTTTTTCGCATCCATAAAAATTTGAATAGTTTGGAATTCCTTCTCCACCAGAGCGCTCCAGTCTGAAGCGGCTCCTGCGGATTCGTCTTTGATATCACAGCAGCAATATTCAAAAAGATCAGCAACTTTCGGTGCACAATGGGGCAATGAACCGTTAGTCTCGAGAAAAAGCATGTATCCATCCGATACAAGTAGCTCCGATACTTCCTTTAGGAAATCTGTTTGAAGTAAAGGCTCGCCACCAGTAAATGAAACCGAATGAAGATCCGAAGTTTCAAGCTTTTTCACATACTTACTCAACATGTCTGAGCCTATAGGGTTGGAAAAAAGCGCGAACTCTCCGGTTCCGGGGTTTTCTTCTATTCTGAATTGTTGCATTTCCGGATTTTGAGCTCTAGGCGAGTGGCGTCTTTAGAGTACGCTCTATTTAGATGTCGCACCACCTGCAGCCCTTAGTTCCGAATTCTCCTATGGCTAGGTTGCAGCCCGCTAATCGAGCGATTCGACGAAAGGATAAATCTTATCCTTCCTATATCTGACGCTTCCCGTAACAAGAGCCGCTGACGTTGCCTCCTTCCCCTTTACCTCCCTCTAAGGGATCTGGTAGGAGGAGAACATCTCAGCAACCCATCCCTTAACCAATAACATCACCTCGAAACAAATACAAGCATAAGGTTTTCTAAATAACTCGGTTTCTGAGTCAAGTCTCATTTAATTTAATTTTGTTCAAGCCGCCCTTTTAAGACGTTTGATGTAAATATTGTTCAATAAAGCTTATGTATCTGTTTCTACTTTGTTGATTTGAATTCTTCCCGAGGGCTGATTCTTATGTCTTTAGTAGGACTTTTGATGGGTAAACTGGAAGTTCGGTTGTGTAATGCGCGGTCTCTTGAGCAAAACAAAATGATGGTTAAAGAACCAGGTTCAAAAAGCTATGTTGAATCAACAGCAGTCGTATTACTGAGCAAAGAGGATATGGACCGCTATGGTATTAAAAACGGTGACAGTGTTAAGGTAACGACAAAATTTGGAGCGGTGGTTGTTAAAGCCTACCAAACAGATGAAACAAAAAAGGGAATAGCACTCATGCCTAATGGGCCGTGGTTTAACTCGATAGCAGACCCAGACATAGACACGACCGGAAATAACTCCTACTATGTGTTGAATGCCGGTATAGAAGCCACAAATGAAGAAGTGCTGGGCACAGAAAAACTCTTTGGAAAGCTACTGGGAAAGGATGCCAATGAGTGAATCACTTCTTTTAAAGAACGGCTTTGTGTTCGACCCCAAAAACAACGTAAATGGGGAACGCATGGATATAGCCGTAAAAAACGGAGTAATAGTTGAATCGGTCAAAGAAAAGGGCAGCAAGGTCATAGACGCCAAGGGAAAAATGGTTTTCCCCGGTGGGATAGACATCCACACCCATATCGCCTCTCAGCATATTAATTTTGGACGCATGCTCTACCCCTCAGTATCAGGTAAGAGTATCCCTACATCCCCCGAAGTAGGATTAATATACGCAAAAATGGGCTACACATTCGCACTCGAAGCCGCAGTGTCACCAACAAAAGCTTTACACACCCACCTAGAATTCTCAGACATACCCGTATTAGATTACGCGTGTCTGCTACTCTTAGACACATACTGGTACCTATTACCCGCTGCGAGAAAAAAGTCCGGGGAAGAAGCCGCACCCATAATCTCATGGCTGCTCGAATCAACCAAAACTTATGGAATCAAACTAGTTAACCCCTTATCAAGCGAAATGTGGAGCTTCAAAAAAGAAATAACAAGCCTAGAAGAACCCATAAAACACCTCGGAGTATCCCCCCTAGACGTTATTCAAACACTAGCAAGAGCAAACGAGTATCTGGGACTACCACATCCCGTTCACATACATCCCAACGAAGCCGGAAAACCCGGAAACTACGAAATAACCCTCAAAACACTAAGGGCGCTGGAAGAATTAAGCCCCAACAAAAAGCAAAAATCAATACATTTAGCACATGCCCAATTACACAGCTACGGGGGAAGCGAAACAATAGAATCCAAAGCAGACCAAATAGCAGAATACATAAACACCCATCCAAACGTGGAAGCAGACATTGGACAAATGGTGCCCCACGAAACAATAAGCCTTTATGCAGACAATCCCCTCCTAACCAGAGCCGCTAAAGGAAAAAAGATATTCACCGACCAAGTTGAGATGGAAGCAAGTTTCGGAGCGGCACTAACGGAATACAAAATGGACGCAACAGGCAGCGTAATGTGGGCAACGGGCCTTGAACTAGCACTCAGCATAAAGGACCCCTGGCAGATCCAGCTATCCATAGACCATCCCAACCTAGGACTAATCACGGACTACCCACAAATCATATCATGGCTAGTAAGCAAAAAAACCCGGGACGAAGTCAAACTAGAAGCGGACATGTCACTGCCCTCAATAGAAAGAGAATACTCGCTTTACGAAATAGCAATAATAACCCGAGCAAGCCCCGCCCAATCGCTGAGCTTACCCAACAAAGGAAACCTATCAGTCGGGTCGGACCCGGACATCGCGGTATACGATTTCAACCCTGAAACTCAAGACCCGACAAAAGAATCAGAGGCCCTAATAAAAGCCTTCACCCAAACCTCTTACACCATAAAAAATGGAGTAATCGTTATGAAGGAAGGAGAAGCCCTCAAAAAACTAAGAGGAAAAACCTACTGGGCACACCGAGATGGTATCAACCTTCCTGAAAAAAGAATAACCGAAATGCAACGCTACTACTCACTGGACATCAACAACCTAAAAACCCCAATAGAAATACTCCACAACCCCCAAGAAATAACATACTAAGCAAAAACAAACCAAACTAATTACATTTGGAAAAATTATTTTTAAAACAAAAAACAAAGAGTAAACAATTGGACTGAATAAAGTATCTAAAACAATCTCTTTTTAGCTTTCACGAATTTCCCGCACAGTATAGGGTTCGGTATCCAAACCCAATAAAAAGAACCGCTAAAATCAATAAAAACTTGAAAAATTTTAAAAGGGGGTTAGAATCTCCGTAAACCAACCCCCAATTAAAGTGATTCCCCGCACTATTTTATCAAAATATGAGGTGAATTAATAATGCAATTTTTCCCCTGGTGGACCGAAGAGCAAATAAAATTTGCCAAAGAAGTAGAGCAATTCGCCACCGAAAACGTACCCCGAGCTGAAGAATTATTCTGGACAAGAACATTCCCCATGGATATAGCAGAAGATGCGAAAAAAAGAGGATACTTCGGAGCAGGTATCTCCAAAGAGTACGGAGGACTAGGACTTGGAGCCACTGGAGCTTGCATAGCATGCGAGCAGTTGAACCGAATGTACTCAGTCGGCCACCTCCTAGTAACCAGCTACATTGGAGGACTCCACCAAATCCTACACAACGGCACTGAGGAACAGAAACAAGAATGGCTAACAAAAATGGCCAAAGGCCAGCTGGGAGCAGTCTGCATAACCGAAGTCTTCGCAGGTTCAGATGCTGCTTCAGTAATGACCACCGCCGAAAAAGATGGAGATGAATGGATAATAAACGGCAAAAAGAGATTCACCACAACTGCCGGGCCCGCTGAGAGGTATCTCGTATACACAAAAACGAGTGACGACCCAGAAGTCAAGAGAAAGAACCAACACCTAACAACCTTCGTAGTGGAAAAAGGCACTACCGGATTCCACCTAGAGAAAGTTAATCCCCTAGTTGGGTTTGACAATCTGCCCAATTGCTACTTGGACTTTGACAACGTTAGAGTGCCTGATTTTAATAGGATTGGTTCTATTGGTGGTGGTTGGAACATAATGATGACCGGCCTAAACTTTGAGAGGCTGATCGCTGCCGCCGCAGCCGAAGGGGCTCTGGAAGACCTTATAAAACAAGTGCTCTATTACACCAACAGGCGTGTACAATTCAGATCGCAAATAAGCGAATTCGAGAACAGTCAGTTCAAGATTGCTGACATGATAACTAAACAGCAAATGGCACGTCTTGTAACATTCTACTCGGCTTATATTATGGACATGGGTCAGATGGCTGCGATTGAATCAGGCATAGCAAAAATGCTGAGCACCGATTACGCCACAGAGATTGGTCTCGACGCTATCCAACTATTGGGTGGAGACGGCTTGTGCCGGTTTTACCCTGTGGAAAGGCTGATTCGTGAGGGTAAGATTGGTCAGATTGTTGCTGGTACAAACGAGGTTCAAAGGCTCGTCATCTACAGGATGGGGTCGTTAGCCTATTTGGATTGGCCTTACCGGCTGCGATGGAACGACAAACTGGAGACCCCCACGCTAACCCTTAGAAAAGGACCCTGGTACGGTAAGCAAATAACCGAGGATGTAATGCTTAAAATCTTGGCGGAAGACTACAGGTGCAACCCCGGACTCTACATGACCGTAGATGATGCCGAGAAAGAAACTGGTCTTAAAAAGGATAAAATCCTCGAACTCTGGGCTAAACTGGAGCAGAATAATCTAATAGTCACATTCAAAGACAGACGTGGAAACGTCGTAATGGCGAAGGCAAATTACACGGGAATCAGGAAGGCATTCCCGCTTGACCACTATAAATGGTTCCCAGACTGGTTCGACATCGAAAAACTGGGCTTCTAACACATGTAGTAAAACACGCTTTAGAGCCAGTTTCTTTTCTTTTTTTTCAATTTTTTATCTAGGTTAATTTTCTAATTAAACAAATTTTAATTTTGGTCTCCTTTGTTCCAATTTTAAAAACAGGGTTAAGTAACTGAAAGTATCAACTGTGAACTATGTTAAGGCTGAGATGTTGACTAAATTTTATGAACCGTAGGCAAGTACTTTATCCTTTCTCTTTTGGGTAATCTGTAAGTATCGATGGGGATTGTATATTATCTTTTTTCTAAATTTTTATAATAGGATGAATTAATTTATTTATAGCGGACTTTGCTAACCGAGAAGATGTCTCTGGGTTCTAGTAGTGATATACCCGCCTGTTTTCCGATGATTTCTATTTGTATAATCTTCTGTGGATTTTTCAGATCCACCTTACCTCCGCTTATGTATTTTGCTAAGGCTTCTATGATTTCTTGAGTATGGTACTTGTTGTAGAATCGTTTGTTCACGGTCATCCTCCAGGTTTCATCCTTTTTGATGTTTTCTGCGAGTTTTTTTACGTTTTCTTCCATTTCTTCAAGCTCTGACGAAGCCCAGATATCAATAGGAACATAGTTATACGTGTACCAAAAATTTTCGGGCTCTTCTCTACACAACTGCGTAAGCTTTCTAGTTATTTCCCTCGAATCTAGAGATGTGACGACTAGAAAAATTCCCCTAGCTTGCGACCTTAAAAATTGTGGGTTTTCCTCCCTAACCCTACCCAAAACCCGTAAAACCTCTTCCTTAGACTCTCTTGTGCTCTGCATATCATAGGTAATAAGTAGGTTTGGTTTCTCCATCTAACATCCTCCAACAGATATTCCAAGAATCCCAAAAACACTCAAATATCAATATTTCATTACCGTAATCCTCTAAATTAACTCTTTTTGATTCTCTTGAGAATACAAACTGCATATTCCATTCTAAAAACAATCATAAAGCAGAACTAGTGAAACTAGAAGCGGAATAATTAATATCATAAAAGTTTATTTAGTAATTAGCATTTTTTAAAAAGTTAAATTTGCAATCGGAAAGTTCAGAGGGAATTGATTATGGTCAATCTTTATCAAGAGCTACAGGAAGCAATCGTAAAAATTGACAGGGATAAGCTTGAAAGCGTTAAAAAAAAGGTTCTAAAAACTCCCAGCGTCGATGTTGATAAACTCGTGGAAAGCATCAGAACCGGATTAGAAGAGGTTGGATTAAAATTCGAATCCGGAGAATACTACCTCGCAGAACTGATACTCATCGGAACAGAAGTCTCAGAAGCCGTAGAAAAATGGAAACCCCTCTTCGAAAAGAAAGAAGTAAAAGAAAAAGTGAAAAAAGCGGTAATCGGGACCGTTGAGGGAGACATACACGACATTGGAAAAAACATAGTGGGCATGATGCTCGTATCCAGCGGCTTCGAGGTCATTGACCTAGGTAATGATGTCACCGCAGACAAATTCGTTAAAGCCGTGAAAGAAAACCATCCGGTCGTCTTAGGTATGTCAGCGCTCCTGAGCACAACCAGAGACAACATAAAGAAAGCCATAGACGCTCTAAAGGAAAACGAACTGCGGGATTCGGTCAAAATAATAATTGGGGGAGCTGCGGTGGACGATGACTTTGCCAAGGCTGTGGACGCAGATGGTTACGCCGCCAACGCAGCTGAGACGATCCCTCTGGTTAAGGAACTTCTAGGAGGCTTCTAATTTGGCAAGACTTTCGCCTAGAGAGAGAGTCGAAATGGTCGTAAACCACGAAGAACCCGACCGAGTGCCAGTAGATTTCGGAGGAATGAACACTTCCATTTACGAGATGCCGGAATGGTGGCCGAACAAAACTGAATACTATGGATACAAAGATTTGGTGAACTTCCTCGGACTTAAGGATACGCCTAAACCCTACCTGAACTCTGGGAACTGTGTGATTAATGTGGATGACAGAATCCTTGAAAAGTATGGGGTGGACTTCCAATACCTGTACATGTCTATGCCGAAGCCCAAGATGCATCCTGATGGCACCATAGAAACCATCTATGGTTTGAAAGTTAAACCGGTAGGATACTACTTGGAGGTTTACGGTTCGCCTCTTGCGGGAAAAATCACCATCAAAGATATAGATGACTTCAACTGGCCCGACCCAGAGGATCCGGTCTTTTCCGCTAAGGCTAGGGATAGAGTGCTTAAGATGAAAAAGAGTAGCGACAGGGTGATTGTTGCACTCGCTTCCTTCGCCGAACAAATATTCCAAAACTACGCCTGGATTCGGGGATTTAGCCAGATGCTACTTGAAATGCAGAGAAACCCAGAACTCTTCCACTACCTCACGGACGCCCTGCTCACAGTGGAGGAGGGAATTATGGAATCCTTCTACTCAGAAGTAGGTGAACACATTGATTTCGCATACATAGCCGAAGACATGGGCACCCAGCAGTCACCCTTTGTATCACCTAAACAGTACGAGGAGTATTGGAAGCCTTATCACAAAAGAATGATAGAACATATTAAACAGTTTACGGACGCAAGAATAATGTGGCACTGCTGCGGTGCGGTTGCACCTCTGATTCCTCATATGATTGACCTTGGCGTCGACATACTTCAGGTTATTCAGCCCTTGGCTAAAGGAATGGACGCCGAGTCTCTCAAAAAGTCTTTTGGGGATAAGTTGTGTTTTGAGGGTGGTGTTGATGTGCAGAGGCTTTTGCCGAAGGGTAAGCCGGAGGAGATTAAGGCAGAATGCAAAAGAGTGATTAGAATACTGGGTAAAAGCGGTGGCTACGTTTTTGCACCCGCTCACAATATTCAACCAGATACGCCTCCCCAGAATGTGGTGGCGATGCTTGAGGCGGGGATTGAGTTTGGCAAGTACCCTCTAGGGAAATGATTTTTCTCTTTTTATACCAGTAGTTAAATACAAAAGAAGCTATAGAAAAAAATGAGAAGATAGTTGGTGGTTGTGTTGTCGAAAAAAGAGTTACTGAAGAGAATGGCTGACGCTGTTGTAAATCTGGATGTTGAGGAAGCGATGAAGAGTGCCGAAGAAGCGTTGGTACTAGGAATCCCACCACTTGAAGCAATAAACAAGGGTTTCACTAAGGGGCTTCAAAAGGTTGGAGAACTCTTTGAAAATAAGGAGTATTTCCTCGCAGACATGATAATGGCAGCCGAGGCCTTTAAGGCAGGAATGAACGTGCTAACTCCTCGTCTCCAAAAAGAGGGAAATAAGAAGGGAGTAATTGTCATAGGAACTGTTAAGGATGATATACACGATCTTGGTAAGAACATTGTTACAACCCTACTTGCTTCCGAAGGCTATGATGTCTACGACCTCGGTATTGACATTCCAGCAGAAGAGTTCGTCAGAAAGGCCGAAGAAGTGAACGCAGACATCGTAGGCCTAAGTGCGCTGCTGACAACCACTATGGAGCGCATACCAGAAGTAATCGAAGCCTTAAGAGAAGCAGGACTAGACAGAGTTAAAGTCATAGTGGGCGGTAGACCCGTAACCCCCGAATTCGCTAGGGAGATTGGTGCAGACGCCTACTGCGAAGACGCTATAAAAGCCTTGGAGACTGTTAAAAAACTATTGGAGGGCTAAAAATGTCGTCAGTTTTGGAACATCTTCTTATAACCCTAGGTTTTAAGGAGCCCGAATGGGTTCCCGTGATCCTCCTCCCCGAGTGGGACTTCCTCTCAGATCTCTTTGGTGTGCCTCTAATGAAGCTTCTTAATGACCCGATGCTGCAAATTCAGGCGGGTGAAAAAATGAAGGAACGCTTCCCCGACGCCTTCATAGCAACATCCGTATGGGTTCCCTACGCACACGCTTCCGGTTTTGGCTGCGTGCTCTCCGAACCCGAAGACGAAATCCCCGGAGTTAAAGAAGTCGCAGTAAAGAGCCCGGAGGACATAGACACACTAGAGATTCCCGAACCCCAAAGCGACGGCCTCATGCCCAAATACCTTGAATACCTTAAAATCCAGCATAAAGCTAGGGGAAGTTCCGGAATTGGAGACTTTGGTCCGGTGGAACTCGCCTGTGAAATAATGGGTTACACCAGTTTCCTTAAACTCATATCTCAGAATCCTAAATACGCACACAAGCTCTTAGACATAACGGTCAAGTCCTGCACCAATTGGTTCAACGCCCTTATTGATGTTATTGGCGGCTCCGCATTGTTTGTTCTGGTAAGCGACCACACAACAGGTTTCCTCAGAGCAAAACAGTGCGAGGAATTCTTCACACCCTACCTGAAAAAATTCATCGACAACATAAGGAGTAAAGTGAACATTGTCCTTTATCACAATGAAAACTACGCAGCCCACGTTCTAGACCAAATCGCACAGATGGGAATCAACATATTCCACTGCGGAGAAATAGGAGACCTAGAAACAGCAAAGAAAAAAACATACGGAAAATACACCCTCATGGGCAACATCCATCCCAGAGACATAATGCTCAGAGGAACACCCCAACTCGTCGAAAAAACCTGCAAAGAAGTAATTCAGAAACTCGGAGTAGGAGGAGGATTCATACTCTCAACAGGAGGAGGCGTAAGCAGAAACATACCTCTCAAACACGTAGACATACTCGTAGAATGCGCTAAAAAATACGGAAAATCCCCCATCTGAGTAACCTGAAGAAAAAAAGCCAAAACCCGCCAACTAGAAGCCACCCTTTTCTTTTTATATCTTTAGTATTTTCTTAGCGTTTTCTCCAAGAATTAATCTGACTTCATCTTCGGTGAATTTCAAATTGTTCTCCTTTCCGTTTTTAGGAAGTTTCTTAACCCAATTAACCCATTCATCTAGATTCATCATAGCGTTAGCGTAAGGCCAATCGCTGCCAAAGAGTATCCTATTTTTGAAGGGAACTGCAAAAGTGAGGGGCAGATCCATAAGCATTCTCAGATTATTCAGGAGAAACCGAGGGGCTCCGCGTGCAAGCATCTGACCAGTGTAGGAAATCTCCGTGGAAATACCTGACTTAAGGGACGCTATCTCCGCCAGGGTAAGGGTTCCGCTTATTCCACCCATGTGAGCAGCTATTATTCTCAGGTCCGGGAAAGCTGTCTGAACATCATCAAGGTATATTGGATTATTGTACTTGACTTCAAAGGGGATAAAAATCAAACCGCAGTGTGAGAGCAGTGGCACATCCAGCTCTACACACTTCTCATAGAGCGGAAAACACACAGGATCGTTCGGATAGTAACCCGCATCGGGATGAAATTTGAGTCCCTTCATTCCCCACTCTGTGACTCCCTTTTCAAGTAGTTCGACTGCCTTTTCTCCCCTTCGCGGGTCGACGCCAACAAAGCTGATAAGCTTATCGGGATACTCATCCGCAGCCCTAGCATGGTACAAATTCTGCTCTTCTATGGACATCTTCGCCTTGCCAACCTTCAATTCAAAATCAACAGGCATAATCACCGCCTTATCAACACCAGCATTATCCATATCCTCAACAATCTTACCCGCATCTTTCTGCCAAAAATCAGGCATCATATCCCTCAATACCTGCTCACTGGGGATACCTAAATTTTTTGAGAGAGACTGAGCCAATAGCTCCCAGTAAATATCGGGATAAAAATCTCTGTGGCTAAGATGACAATGCATGTCAACTATCATGAATTAACCTCCTATACTAACACGTTCAACTTTTAACAGTAGTACACCGTATAAACACAAATTTTAAATTTTGATGTTCATAAAATACACAAACCGGAAAAGAGAGTATAGACTCGGATGTTCAAGAGTGGCTGAAACGCCTGTAATTAAAGTTGGTGGGGTTTGAATTAGTTTATCTGAATGGGCGTCTATGCTTAGGGTTTAATTTGACTGCTTCATCGAAGCATTTGGTGGCTTCATCAGGTTTTTTTAGGGCAAGGAGACCCATGCCTTTAAAAAACCATGCTACATCATGCTTTGGGTTGATTTTGATTGCTTCGTCGAAGCATCTTATGGCTTCTTCGAGTCTATCGTATGAGAGTGCACCAATAATAATACCCTTATTAGCCCATGCTTTATCATGCTTTGGGTTGATTTTGATTGCTTCGTCGTAGCATTTTATGGCTTCGTCTTTATCAAATTCAGTAATAGAATTACCTTTCAACCACCATACTTCGTCATCGTTCGGATTGATTTTGATTGCTTCGTCGTAGCATTTTATGGCTTCCTTAGCTTTACCACGCTTATGAAATTTAACACCTTTTTCAATCAATTTTTTATAGTCTTTCAACTTTTCAGTATCGTCCCTATTTGGACGTAACTTTTCTGGCATTTTATGATTCCGCCTGAATCCTTTTTTAACCTATATGAACCTTTTAGTATTATAACTTTTATTCAAGTTCATTAAGATAAATTATTATCTAAGTCCAGAGAATTTGCCAGTCTCTCGGGCTATTTTTACCGCCTTATCTAGGCACATCATGCCTTCAACGTTTTTTCCCTGCTGCATTAGAGCATGCCCTTTACTGTTCCACGCTTTAACATGCATTGGGGCGATTCTTATCGCCTCATCATAGCATTTTATCTCTTCCTCAAATCTACCAAGCTGACCAAGGATAACACCTTTACCGAACCATATATCCGCACTATTCGGGTTTCTTCATCTGTTACCTTGAAGCATTCTCTGGCTTCTTTCTCTCTGCCAAGATTATGGAGGGCTACACCCAGATTGTTCCATACCGCAGCATGTTTTGGGTTTATTTTCATCCCTTTCTCACAGTATTTTATTGCTTCCTTAAACCTACCAATATTATAAAGTTCAATACCTTTATTAAATAATTTAATGCACCTTTCTAGCATTTCAGCGTCATAATTGCCTGATCGAAGCTTTCCTGACACGGTATTAATTCACCTAATCACTCTAATTGATACTAATAACCTTGTATTACATTTAAGCATTCATAAGTATCTATTATCAGCGTACCAACGGAGTATCTCCGTAATGAATAAGTACGTTTTCGTTTTTTGGCTTCGGCCAGTTTCGTGAGCTTTGATAAAACAGTCTCCTCCGTAAACCAACAAACTTGCTTACGAGGGTGTATATGACTTCTCCTTGCTCTTTGGCGTTTTGTCGAATAATTGTTTTACTAACTTTATTTCATTCATAACCAAATGAGTTATATACTTGAACGCAGAATACCCACAACATTATTAAATTTAGACATTTTATTTTAAAAAATTGGAGAGATGGTGAATTATGAACATAACACATAAAGAAGGTAAATTCGACGGAAAAAATGGAACAAAAATATACTACCAATACTGGAAACCAGATAAAGAAAAAGCAGTAATCATACTAGCCCACGGTTTTGCAGAGTATTCAGGAAGATACCCTCATGTAGGGGATCACTTCGCCAATGAAGGAATAGCTGTCTACGCCTTGGATCACAGAGGACACGGTCTCTCCGAAGGACACCGTGGACATGTAGACAGCTTCGACGATTACTTAGCGGATTTAGACACCTTCTTCGGAATGGTCAAAGGAATGGAGAAGGGAAAGAAAATTTTTCTTTTGGGGCACAGTATGGGCGGAACAATATCTATAGCGTACGCACTAAAGTATCCGAAAAAAATGACCGGCCTAATTCTATCCTCTCCTTGGTTAAAAACTGCTAACCCGCCAGATCCAGAACTTGTAAAACAAATTGTGGCGCTTTCACAGAGTAACCCCACACAAGATTTACCAGCCCCAGTAGAACCCAAAAACTTGACACACGATGCCGCTATCTGCGACGCTTATGCCAAGGATCCCCTTGTTTTTAAGACGCTTACTGCTAGATTCGTCGTGGAAATCTTCACCGCTACGGATAATGACCTTAAGAGCGCGGGTAAGTTGACGGTTCCAACCCTGCTTATGTATGCTGGAGCTGACAAAGTGGTGGATCCCGATGGCAGTAAAGAATTCGCTAAGGGCGTCAAGGTGAAAGACTTTAAAGTGATAGTCTTCCCCGACTTCTACCACGAACTATTTAACGAAGTAGAAAAACAAAAAGTCTTCGATGCAGTGGATGCTTGGCTAAAAACAAGAATCTAAACGAAAAACACAAAAACACAATTAGATTAAATTCACCCTTATCTTTTTCCATTTTTAAAAAATTCTATAACAAAATAATAATATCTAAAATTCTTCACGAACCCACTACGCTAACCACAGTAGGTCAACCAACTTCAGGTCTGAGGTGAGTTGAGGTCTTGATGAGATTCCACTTACCATCTCCGGAAATCTCGCGAATCTCATCAGTTACTAATTAAAGAAAGGCTTATAATTTTGAGATGAATTCTAGAAGATAGGTGGGTAAGCTTTATGTCAATTGACCTTGTTTCTGTAGTAAAAACTCTGCTTCCCTTTGTTACGCCTTTAGTTACAGCTGTCGTGAAGTCTACCGCTAGTTGGCTTGCTAAGAAATTTGGAGACAAGTTTAAAGCGGGAAAACTGGAGCAAGACTTAATCAAGGCTATTGATAAGGGAAGGATTGAGGACTTTATCAAGGATTATAAAAAATATCTTTCAGAGGAAGACATAAAGAGGATTCGTGCCATCGCAGGTCTTAGAGATTTGTTCAGTAAGGCGGGGCGAATCCTTGAATCTAAAAAGTATACTGTTGACGCCGCGAATACTTTTATGGATTTATCAAAGACCCTTGAAGATATCACAACAGGAATCTCGTTTGAAGAGGCTGGAATTAAAGCGATAAATGTTCGAGACTCTGAGGCGAACGAGGAAATAGCCGTCACCAGCGAAGAATATATAGTGGCTCTCCTCCTCAGGTTCGCTGCCGTAGTTTGGACACAGTTGGCAATGAAGTTGACGCCCTCTGCTAAAGGTTGGGCATTGGAATATGATGCAAACATAAACATTGTTGTGGCTCCACCAAGAATAATATTAAGTGAAGCGATGGATACGGAGGCCAAAGAGGATCGTGAGGATAGGTCTAAAAAGGCAGTAGTGGCTGGGTCAGAGTTTCTAAAGTTCAGAGGTGACTATATTAGCCTGATGCAACTTTATAGAGAAGGAGTCGCTATCAAGAACCAATATCTTGAAGCGGTTTCCTGTTTGAAGTCAGCACAATTAAAGGTCAGGGCGGTTCAGAGTAAACAGAAGATACACAAGTACATGAATCCAAGTCACCTAGAGGGTTTGGTCTCAGGTTTTAGAGGAGAGGCTCAGTTTTGGCAATTTAACATCTCAGAAAATCTACCTCAATTAGCTGAAACCGTAATAAACTTCTACAATAGGGATCAAAATAGTACAAAGAAATACTTACTAGAACACCTCGAGGTTTCAAAACAAGAGTTCAACGAGTTCTTAGACTGCCTAAACCTGTACCAAAACATCAGAGACGGTTTTGCTGGAGCCCTCAAACTATTCAAGAACGCCGCTGAAAAATGTGCAAGTGGAAAAGACATGGATATGATAAAAAGCAGAATCACCGAAATACAGAAACATTCTTCAAACAATCCCCAAGTACTCGTCCCAGACCCCAAACCAATCCTATAACTAGACAACCAATTAATTTATTTCAAGTGATAAGGCGGATCTCAAAAAGCAAAAAGTATGGTTGATTCCCATTAACTGTTAATTTGCACCCCCTTTTTTATGCTTACTTCAACATAATCTATGAAAAGATTTAATTCCATAAAAGGCTTTAAAGATGGTTTAATGGGTGAACTAAGGTATAATCCTGTTCTCAACGAGTGGATAATAGTTTCGGGTAAGAGAAAAGATCGCCCCTTATTACCTAGTGGTGGTTGTCCATTCTGTCCCGGTTCTTCCGAGGTGCCCTCTGGTGACTGGGATGTTTTAAGCATTCCCAACAGGTTTCCCTCACTGGTTCCTAAACCCGCCCCGCCTGAGATTGAGGGTGATGAGTTTTACCAAGTGGCTCCAGCCCAAGGAGTCTGCGAGGTGGTTCTCTACACCCCCGAACACAATAAAACTCTAGCCGACTTGAGTGTACGTCATATAAGAAAGATAATCAACCACTGGGCGGAGAGGTACATCGACCTTGGTGGAAGAGATTACATCAAGTACGTCTTCATCTTCGAAAACAAGGGCAGAGTCATCGGCGTAACGCTGGATCACCCTCACGGGCAAATCTATGCTTTCCCCTTCATACCTCCTCGAATAGAGAAAGAATTGGAGTCAAGCAGGAAGTTTTACGAGGAAAAAAACGAATGCTTATTCTGCAAAGTTACAGAGCGGGAAAAAAAAGACAAGGAGAGAGTCGTCATTGAAAACGAGGATTTTCTCTGCTTTTTGCCGTTTTACCCCCGATGGCCCTTCGGTGTTCACATTCACCCTAAGAGACATGTTCAGAGCCTTCCCCAGCTCTCCGACAAGGAGCGAGAAAGTTTAGCTCAAATTCTTAAGGAAACTTTGATGACCTTTGATAAGCTATTTGACTTCAGCTTTCCCTATATTATGGCACTTCATCAGAAGCCCACAGATGGTAAAGATTATGAATACTATCATTTTCACATCGAATTCTCGTCGCCTATAAGAGAGCAAGAAAAAATCAAGTTTTTCGCAGGTGTAGAAGAGTCAATGGACACAGTAACATTTGACTATCGCCCGGAGGACAAGGCCGAGGAACTAAGAAAAGCCCACGCAAAAATCAAATATTAAAAATAGTATTTACGCGCCTGGTTTGCTTCTCTTTTTGATGTTTTTTCTTATTTTGTCGGCTAGGACTTCTATTTCTTCTATTAGGGGATCTGTGTACTCTATTTCCGTGTTTACTACTTGTTTCTTTACTTCTTCGAGTATTTTTGGTATGTCTCTCTCAGTGTGTTTGCAGTGGGTAAAAAACAGGGGAACCACGATTATTTTCTCAACGCCTTTATCAACAAGTTGCTTTATGGTCTCTGGGATGCTCGGTGAGCAGAATTCTGAGTACCCTACCTCAACCGGTATTCCCCGTTTCTCTCTTACTCTCTTGGTGAGATTCTCTGTTTCCAGTTTGCTGGGGTCATTTATCCCGTCTATGTTCCGGGGCAGTTTTCTAATCATCTCGGACATTTTCTCCATCATTTCCTCTGCTTTTCCCATATCATAGTCTAGGGGGACATCTCCGTGGGCAGCTATGACCACTCCAATCTTCTTCACATTCATCACCATTCATTTTCCAAATGGCAGAGTTAACCCTTTGAAAAACAAAATTTATAATAAAGATAGTTACATTTATGGTTATGGTTGGAAGCACTTCTTTAAAAAATTATATGCATAAATTTATTGTAGATATCTGCGACGAAATAGGGCCGCGAGAATCTGGTTGTAAGGAGGAGGAACTCGCGGGGAACAAGATTGAAGAAGAATTGAAGAAATTTTGTGATAAAACACATCAAGAGGAATATACTAGTAGCCCTACCGCCTTCTTGGGTTTTATTAGATATGGGTCTCTTCTGATTATTTTTGGAATCGTCCTTTATTGGTTTTCTCTTTTAATTAGTCTTGGATGGCTTCAAATTAGCACTAATTTAGCTTTAATTTCCTCAGTTATAGCTAGTATTCTTTCTGTTATTGCGGTTGGCTATTTTATACTAGAAGTTATGCGCTATAGGGAATTAGTGGACTTTATGTTTCCAAAAAAGAGGTCTAAAAATGTTATTGGAACAATAAACCCTACAGATAAAGTTAAACACACCATCATCTTCGCCGGGCATCATGACTCAGCTTACGAATTTAACATATTTTATTATCTAAAGAATATGGGCGCCGCAACCATTTTTATAGGATACGTTGGGTCAATAGTTTTTTGCGTTGTTAGTGTTTTGAGAACGATTTCCTATTTTCTGCCGTTGCCGTTCGATTTAAGACTGGTCTTTCTCTTGTTCGGAATCTTCTTCATATTTTTGGCTCCCATCGCTGGCATTTATGTTTTCTTTCACAGCTATAAACCTGTACTAGGAGCCTTCGACAATTTATCTGCGGTAGCCGTAGTACTAGGCATAGGTAAATATTTATCCGAAAACAAAAACAACGCGAAAATCTATCCCAAACACACCCGCATCCACCTAATCTCCTTCGCAGGGGAGGAAGCTGGGCTAAGGGGATCAAAACGCTATGTTAAAGCCCATTATAAAGAATTAAAAGAAAAAGGAACAATTTTAATCAACATGGACGGCATCGCGGCTAAGGACAATATTATCATCATGAATAAAGAAACGCTAATTGGAGCCAAGCACAATCAAGAGATATGCACATCCTTACTGAAAATAGCTCAAGAACAGGGTATAAACGCTCGTTTAGGCGCCTTGCCCTTCGGGGCGACGGACGCCGCAGCCTTCAGTCGTAAAAAACTGCCGGCAACAACAATTAGTTCTCAGGACTTCAGTCGCCTCCCTAACTTTTATCACACAAGACTTGACACGCCAGACGTGGTTGATAAAGAGGCCTTAGGACAAGTATTACAAATCTGTTTGCAATACCTAAACTACGTTGACAATTTATAAATTACTGAATTTAACACAACGAGAATTGTATGCCATTGAAAAGTTTCAGGACCCCACTCCAAAAGAAAATTCTCGAAAAATATAGAGGAGAATTAGATTTTAATTTAAATACAAAAAGTTCTGAAGCCCTCCTAAATAGAATGCCAAGATGGTGTTGCTGGCAATATAAGGAAGCCCCAAAAAATTTTTTTGATAACCTTTGAAATAAATTCAGATTTGAAATAAGAGGATTGAAACAGAGATGATTAAGGAGAAAAATAAGAAAAAACCCCAGACGCAGCCTACTTTCCCGCAATATAAAGTTGAAGAAGTGGCTCCTGAGGTCTACTGCATAACCGCTTTCGGAAATGTAGGCTTCATTGTCACAGACGAGGGAGTAGTGGTTGTGGATACCGCTGTTCACCAGATGGGTGAAATGATTCGAAACGATATCCGTAAGATTACCGACAAGCCGATTCACTCGGTGATCTACACTCATGGTCATTACGACCACGCTTTTGGTGTCTCAGCTTTACTAAAGGACGCGGAGGAACGAGGTGATCCTAGGCCTAGAATTATTGCCCACGAGAATGTGGTTCGACGCTTCAACCGCTACCAGGAATTACAGAGCCAACAGGAATTCATTAATCGCATCCAGTTTAGCGTCCCCGAGGGGACGACCGCTGTTCCTAAAGAGTATTATTATCCAGATGTGACTTACCATGATCGTTTTAGCTTCCGGCTTGGCGAATTGACCTTTGAGCTCAGGTTCGGAATGGGAGAAACAGATGATGCCACTTGGATCTGGATTCCTGAGAAGCGAATTGTCTTTTCGGGCGATTTTATCCTCTGGTCCTTTCCAAATATTGGGAATCCCTTCAAGGTTCAGCGTTATGAGACGGAATGGGCCGAAGCCTTGGAACAGATGGCTTCCCTCCACCCCGAGGTTCTAGTGCCCGGTCATGGTCCGGTCATTCGGGGTGAAAAAATTCAGAAGGTTTGCCTCAATACCGCCCGAGCTCTACGTTATCTCCATGAGGAGGTGGTGAAACGCTTAAACCGAGGGGCTTGGATTGAACAGATACTAGAAGAGGTTCAGCTTCCAGAAGACCTAGCCAAGAAAGCCTACTTAGCTCCAATTTATGGATGCCCCACTTTCGTTATCCACGGGATACATAGACGCTATGCGGGTTGGTACGATGGCAATCCTTCACATCTATATCCTTCTAAAACAACAGACATTGCCAAGGAGGTTGTAAACTTAGCCGGAGGACCAGAAGCATTGCTTAATCGGGCTAAGGCCTTAAAGGAATCTGGGGAAGTACAATTGGCTCTGCACCTAGTGGACTTCGTCTTAAATAACCCTGAAACTGCCAGTTTAAAGGATGCTCACGACCTTAAAGCGGGCCTGCTCCAGACCAGAGCTGACGCAGAACCAAGCTTTATCTCTCGCAATATACTCCTTAATAGTGCTAGTCGAGAGCGGCAAATCGCTCGTGGAGCAAAATAACACTCGCTCTTTCAATGACGGTGCTTCCTGGTAAAGGCGACGCGTTCGCGTGCCTAAAGGATTTGAAAATTGTAGCTCATTGGTTAAGCTCATCTATTTTGATGTCAATAGTAAAGAATATATACTAATAGAAATAAATTATTTAAAAAAATAAAATAAAAATTATGAAAAAGGAGGGCTGATTCATGTCTACTGACGATATTGATAAAATGATGAGGAATTATCGAGAAAAGGCTTTGGCTTCAAGAACCAGATATCAAAGATTCGTAGATACCTTCAGTCTGGTTCCCATAACGGTCTACTTTATTCTAATGGTTATACTAGAATATACAACAGGATATGGGCTTGTCGTCTTGGAACGTGTACTGAGGCTCTTTACTATTCATGACTTAAGTATTAATGTATTCAAAGCTACCTTTTTGGCTGATCTTCAATTGGGCATTCTAATACACCTGTGGTTCGTAAACCCTGTTCCCCCCATATGGAGTCAGTCTCCATGGACTGGAGGGGCTATTGGCGTGTTAGTAGGCTTAGTATTATTTGCGGTTTATTTCATTTCTAGAGCAGTTGCATACAGGGAGGTCTATTATCTCGACCTAGGTTTTTTGGCATTCTTTGTGCTGGGACTCGCTTTAATGTTTGTAGCTCCTACCGTATTCGGCACTCTCTACTATTATTTTCCGGGTACCCTAATATTTAGCTTTCTGGCAATTGCCGCCTTGCTCACAACAGCTGTTAAGAAGCCCTTCAGTTTTCAGCATGTCCAGAGACTTTTCCCCAAGGAAGTCAAGGAAACGGATGTGTATAAAAAAATTCATTACGCTATCGCCGGCCTCTGGGGATTAATTTTCACTGTCAATGCTATTCTGGGTTACATAACGTATTACATACCTGTTGGATGGTTATGGCTCGCCCTATTCGTCACGCCGCCTTTCTTTTTGCTCTTTGGTTGGGCTTTCATGACCCACTTTCCAGCATGGTACACCCGAAGAGCGCTGAAAACAAAAATACAAAAAGCATCAACCCCTCTGCCTCGCTTAACTAGAATAGTTGGAGCAGCCCTGATACTATTTGCAGTATTAACCTTTCTTTTAGGTTACGGGCAGATAACTTCCACAAGTGCAATCTCAAACATGGTTCTAGGTTTCGTGATATCTCCCGAAGTGGGAATCTTAGAAACGGTCATTCTTGCAGGTTCCGCGCAGATATCTTCTATACTTGGAATCTTGGACACTATTGTTCCGATAATTCTCATGGTCTCAGGAGTCGGAATAATTCTTGGCAAAAAATGGGGCTGGTACCTAACGATGGGTGGACTAGTGTCTTACATGGTTCTGCCTTGGTTGGGTTGGGTTTTTCCAAATGTCGGTATTGCAGATTGGATAGGCTCGTTTAGCAACTTCTATTCCGCCCTTGCCTTCCAAACGCCATTCGAGGTCTTCTTTTTCCTAGCGGTAGTCCTTTCAGGCATTTCTTCGGTGTTCTTCTGCTATCTGTTTCCTAAGCGAAACCGCTACATACTTTAGAAAAGTTCATAATACCATTAAACATAACAACAGTATATGACTAGTTCAGAGGTTTCAGAATGCTTACCTACCGTCTCCCTCCAATCCTTTTTTATTCCGTTACCTTTCTACCCTTATTGTCTGTTTCAAAAATTAATTTATCATTTCACATGTTTAGGAGGATGAATTCATGTCTTCTACTTATGATGTAGACAAAATGATGCGTAATTACCGAAAAAAGGCTTTGGCTTCAAGAACCAGATTTCAAAGATTCGTAGATATATTCGCAATGATCCCTATGCCAGTCTACTTTATACTGATGTCTGTAGGAGTTTCCTTAACAGGAGTTAGGCTTACCTCCCTTGACCTTACCCTGAGGTCCTATGTAGTGTTTAGCAACCCGAACCTTTTAACTGGTTTCCAGCAAAGCATTTTGATACATCTTCTTTTCGTACCTCCCACGCCAGCTACATGGAACCCCTCTCTCTCGACTCCAGCGGCTATTAGCGTGTTAGTAGGCTTCGCCCTATTTGCGGTACATTTTATTTCTAGACGCTTAGCCTACAAAAAAATCTATTACCTCGATCTGGGTTTTTTGGTCTTCTTTTTACTCGGATTAACGCTGTTGTTCGCGGCTCCGAGCTTGTTCGCTACACTCTACTACTATTACCCCGCTACCCTAGTATTCATCCTACTGGCGATTCCCTCCCTGCTCTCAATAGTTGCTATGAAACCCTTCACTTTTCAATACGTGGAAAGAGTTTATCCTCCATCCATCAGGGAACTAGACATTTACAAAAAGATCCATTACCGGATTGCTGCATTCTTTACACTTGTTTTTGTTATCAGCGCTGCAGTTTTTTATTTCCGGTTTTACCTCCCCACAGCTTCACCAGTATTCACCATCCTATTCTTCATACCGTTTTACTTCTTGGCCCTAGGTTGGGCTTTTATGACTCATTTTATAGGGTGGTACCGCCGAATAGTACTGAAAACACCACTACAAAAGCCATCAAATCCTCTACCCAGCCCAGTAAAAATAGGAGGCGCATTACTTATAATCTACGGACAGTTGACCCTTGTAGCGGGTCTTTGGATGTCAGCATCCATAGCATTCACAGCCCTAGCGTACATTGTTGCCATAATACTCATGGTTTCTGGATTCGGAATAATTCTCGTTAGGAAGTGGGGCTGGTACCTCACGATGATCGGGCTTCTTTCTAATATTGCTCTGTTCTGGTTGGCTTGGGTTTCCACACCTTACAGTTTACCGGATTGGTTAGCCTCAATTGGTAGCTTCTTTGTCACCCTTTCCTTCTATCCCCCCACTGACAACCTGTTATTCCTAGCGTTAATCTTTTCAAGTATTTCCTCGCTGTTCCTGTGCTACTTATTCCCAAAAAGAAACTACTACCTACTCTAGAAAAATGCATAGTAATGACGTAGATGTATGTATACGTAGATCCTAGAGTTCTAAGACTGCTTACTCCCGCCCTCAATCATTTTTTAATATTATTTATACTGTATAATTTTTGAGCTTGATTTTATTATGTTTACTTTTTTTATTTTTAGTCCACAAGTGAGCTTTTTATACCTTATAATAGGTTAATTAAATACAAACAATCAATCTTCGCATATTAAAATATAATTATTTGAACTATTAGCGGGGTGTTTTGTTGCCTCTAAGGATGCATAAAAATGAAACTATGACTCCTAGGGAAAGAATGGAAACCGTTTTAGATATAAAGGAACCTGACCGGGTGCCCTTCGCTCCTGCTTTCCACGCTGCTCAGGCTAGGTTAACGGGAATGACCGTAGAGGAGTTTTTCTTCAATGTACCAAAATCTTTCGAAGCGACCAAGAAGGTCTGGGAAATGTTTGACGGCTTCGACCTCTATACTGGCTGCTCGCCAATACTTGTTTATTATCTTCCCTGGCCCAACTCACACAGTATGTTTTACTTCGACTGGACTCTTCCTAAAGGTAACACCCCTGAGCAGATGCATGAGAAGGAGCTTATGAAGCGTAGCGACTATGATCTCATAATTGAGAAGGGTTTTGCTCCCTTCAAAAGAAGACCCGAGCTAGAAAAGGATTTTATGAATTATGTGGCTCAGTTCGCTTCTCTAAATACTGGTGATTGGCTCAGAAAAATGGATGTTTCGTCAATGTTTGTCGGGGCTATAGAACCCCCAGTGGACGTTATCTCCTTTCTAAGAAGTATAAACAAATTTTTGATAGATGTTGTTGAGATTCCGGAAAAGGTGGTGGAGGCCTGTGAGGCTACTGTGAATGAGATGCTTTCAACTCTAGATGTGCAGATCCAATTTCTCGGGGGTGAAAAGGGTCCAAAAGCGGTTCTCTTCGGATTTTCACGCATCGCCACTAATTTTATTTCGCCCCAAAAATTCGAACTCTTCTGGCCCCACATTAAAAAAATTACGGAAGCTATTATAAATAAGGGATGCATTGTGCAGTTCCACTTGGACAATGATTACACGGACGTTCTGGAATACTTCACAGAATTCCCCAAAGGTAAAACCTGGTTCCACTTGGACCTAACAGATATCTTCAAAGCTAAAGAGATTCTGGGCGATAGAGCCTGCTTAATGGGAAACCTACCCCCACAGATTACCGGCTTAGGAACACCAAAAGAGGTCGAGGATTACTGCAGAAAACAGATAGAAGGCTGCATGGACGGCGGAGGCTACATCCTATGTTCCTCCTGCGTACTACCCGACGACATCCCCGCCGCGAATCTTAGAGCCATGAAAGAATCCGTAATGAAATACGGTTTCTACCGAGCTTAATTATAAAATTAGAATAGTCACCACATAAAATAATATAGCTATAAAAAATTAGTTGGTGTGTTTAGGTTGCTTTATCCTGAATCGGCTCTTGAAGCACAAAAGCTATACTATGAACTAATTTTAAAATCTGGGTTCCCAGTAAAGGGCTTGAAGCCCGAAGATCTTGAAGTAGCTGACTTTGGGCTGAGTCAAGGGGAGCTGGATTATTTTAAAAAAGTAGGTCTTGGAATATACGTACTGGTAAACGAGGCCGAATGTGGAAAAGTGCTATGTTTTCTTCCAAACCAGTACATGCCCGAGCACCGCCACCAGTCGGTACTAGTTATGCCGAAGGGCTCAGAAATTAAAAAGGGATTTACCGAATTAAAAAAAATCGTAAAAGACTTTAAGGGTCTAGAGGAATACGGGGAAGACGCTGTCTACTTGGTGCCAGAAAAAGAAAACACTCCGGTTCCCAAGGAAGGCACCCCAATTCCTGGAAAACAGGAGTACTTCCACACTATTTATGGTACAGGTTCAATGTTCGTACCCGGAAAACCCACCGCTAACCCTACCTACCCTATACCCAAAGACCATCACCCCCATACAACAGCACTACACGAGATATTTCTAGAACCAGGGGTTGGTCATCACCTCCCAGCCAACACTCCTCACAGTGTCGTTGCGGGACCTGAAGGCCTCGTGGTCTTAGAGTTCTCTTTAACAAGTAGAGACCCTCTAGACGTATTCACAAATCCAAAAATAGATCGAATTACTCACATCAAAGAACGCCCCAAAAAACCAATCAGGTGAATAATCTATGAAGAAAAGAAACGAATCCATTATAGTTTCTCACACCCACTGGGATAGAGAGTGGCACAAACCGTTTCAGACTTTCCGAGGATACATGGTGAAAATGATCGACCGCATCATAAACATTATGGAGAGAAACCCTGAATACAAGCACTTTTTGCTGGACGGTCAATCCATTCTACTTGAAGACTACTTTGAGGTGAGACCCGAAAATAAGCAACGAATTCATGCGCTTGTTAACAAGGGTCGCATAAGTGTTGGTCCCTTTTACGTTCTACCCGACATGTTTCTAGTCTCCGCAGAAGCCCTTGTGCGGAACTTGCTTCTGGGTATAATGGTTGCCGAAGAGTATGGGGGAGCACAGAGAATCGGGTATCAACCCGATTGCTTCGGACAAATAGCTCAAACCCCTCAAATAATGAAGGGATTTGGTTTTAAGGGATTTATTTTCTGGAGAGGGTTGGGGAACGAGACCGATAGTCTTCCAACGGCTTTTCTGTGGGAAGCTCCCAGTGGAGACAGAATCCTTACCTACCAGATTGCGCTTGGATACTTTAATGTAGGCGATCTGCCAAAAGACATGAATGACGCAGTTAAGCTAATTGATAAAACAAAAAACATGCTTAAAGAAAGAAGTAACAGAAACTTCTACCTACTGCTCAACGGTCACGATCACGCCTATCCCCAAGAACATACTCCCAAAATAATAGAAGCCTATAATGAAAGGCATCCAGACGAGCCCATAAGGCATGGTAGTCTAGCAGACTTTTTCAATCAACTAGGAGAGAATACCAAGGACTTGCCTATACATAAGGGAGAGTTCAGAGGGGCGCGTATGTTCCCGGTTTTAGTAGGAGTTCTCTCCTCCCGTATGTACTTGAAGCAGGCAAACAGTAGATGCCAGACAGAACTGGAAAACTATGTGGAGCCCTTCTCCACTTGGGCGTGGACTCTCGGAGAAAATTATGATAAAGAGTACCTTTGGCTGGCTTGGAAGTGGCTTCTCAGAAACCATCCTCACGACAGCATCTGCGGCTGTTCCGTGGATCAAGTTCACAGAGAGATGGAAACTAGGTTCGCTTGGAGTGAGCAAATAGCCGACTTCTGTACACACAAAGCGATGGAGCAAATAGCCTCAAGAGCAACCATTTTTGATGGAGGATTTCCCATAGCAGTTTTCAACCCGTCCCCTTGGACAATAACCGGGGTTGTGGAATTTTTCTCAGATCCCTTCCCGCCCTTCACCTTTTCGAGTCAGCACTTTACTTTTCATCCATATGTTGTTAAGAGTTTTGAGTTCACACCAGACCGCAACTTTTGCGTCTTTGACCAAGAGGGGAGAACCCTTCCCGTAGAAGTCTATTATGACCCAGAAAACCAAAGGTTCAGGTTCACAGAAAACATAACACTATACACCCTGAGGTTTCTTGCTGAGAATGTTCCAGCCTGTGGATATAAACTACTGAGCCTAAGAGAGGGAAGAGCAGAAAGCGCACAGTCACCTCTCAAAGTTAACTTTAAGGAGAAAATTATGGAGAACGAGCATCTGAGGGTTAAATTTAATGCTAATGGCACAATGGATGTAACAGAACTACAAAGCGGGATCACTTTTTCAGGTCTGCACATGTTCGAGGATGTGGGGGACAATGGCGATGAGTACAATTACTCCAAACTCAAGGAGGATACGGTTTATACTAGCAAGAACCTTAACGCTGAAATATCTTTAGAGAAACACCCCGCAAGAGTAGAGGCAGTTGTAAAGATCGAGATGCCTCTTCCCAGAGGCTTAGATGAGAAAAATCGCAACCGCCGTTCCAATGAGATAGAATCCCTAAAAATAGTGTCGCGAATATCCCTCTCCCCCGGCGTTAGGTTTGTTAGCTGCAAAACAGAGATACAAAATAGTGTTAAGGATCATCGCCTTAGGATTCTTTTCCCAACAGGCATAAGAGTTGAGTGTGTTCATGCTGACGGACACTTCGGAGTTGTTGAGAGAAGCCTGAAACTTCCTGATGACACAAACTGGATAGAAGTGCAAACCACAGCAAGCCACCAAAATCTCTTCGTGGACATAAACAATGGACAAAAGGGTCTAGCCATAGCCAACAAGGGTCTTCCTGAGTACGAGATTTACGGAGAACAAGAGAAAACCATAGCCGTAACTCTTATCCGCTCAGTAGGTTGGCTGTCAAGAAACACAGACAATAATAACCGCAGAACCTTCGGGGGCCCCGCCATACTAACACCGGAAGCACAGTGCCAAGGTCGATTCATAGCGGAATATGCGATAATACCCCACTTCGGAGACTGGGAGGAAGCACGGGTTCCAAGAATAGCAAAAGAATTCACATGCCAACTAAGAGCGGTCGAGGTTAAGAATTCTGACAACACGCTACCCGCTTCCATGAGCTTCCTAAGTGTTGAGCCCCCATCAATAGTTCTGTCTGCCGTTAAAAAAGCTGAAAGAGAAGAAGCTCTGATAATCCGAATCTACAACACTGGAAAAAAAGTGCAAAACGCCACATTGACACTCTATAAACCAGTGAGGTCAGCCAAAATTATTAACCTTAATGAAGAAGATAAAATAGAAGAGCAGATTCCAATATCCGTGGAGGGAAGTAAACTCGAACTAGGATGCATTCCACCAGCGAAAGTGTTAACATTAAAGCTCCAGCTTGAGAAAGACTAGTCACACTTTAAGATTCATCCTCTAAATTTCTTTTTTGATTTTCTGATGAGCGGAATTGTCAGTGGTTACTTATTCCTGCCTTCTTCTCGATAGATTTCCAATCCCGTTCTTCAGGCGTGGCGGGGTGATCAATGAAGAAATCCAGCTCAGAACCTCCGCTATAATCGCCACCAAGGACGGTGGCATCTTCTCCAAAGTTATGCCACATTTTGCGGAGTTCCTCTTTTGACTGATTCGGTTTTCTAAAATCTTCAAGTGAATCCCTAACCCATCTTCTTGCAAATTCGATTGCGAGTTCCAAAGTCGGAAAGCCATCGATGACAAAATCATGTTCTGGGTCCAGGTGGAAATTGTCAATGATTAAAACAGCATAATCCTTTTTCACACTCATTTCCATTCCACATAATTTAAAAGAGAAGAAGGGGTTCTTATTTTTCACGGAAGCTTCTCAGGTATTGTACCGTTTAAACTAAAAAAAACTATTGAGTTTAAAGCTTTACACGAGCCCTTCCATTTTATACCATTCCTCAGCCGCCTTGGTCATGATTGCTCTGTGGTCTATTAATTCCCCGCCAGCTTCTTGGAGGATTCTCTGAAACATTGCGTCGGCTATATTCTTATTTTCCTCTGCGATATTCTGGGTCTGATTGGGATCCTTTCTCAAATCGTATAGGTATTCTCTTTTTCTTGAGTAATTCGAGACATATGCGAATTCTCTGTCCTCTGTCCAAACATAACCATTGAAACCTGAGGTTGCGTAACTCCGTCCTTCCCTTTCCCCATTTATTAAGGACCAGAGTTCGTTTCCATCTGTTGGCGTAGGCGATTCGATACTAAGAAACCGAAGTATAGTAGGAACTATGTCGTGGTTGTAAACGTAACCAGAAACACGCTTACCTCTCTTAAACCCGTCGGGGTGTCGAATAAAAAGCGGTATATCCATTAATTCAGGATAAAGTCCTCGAGGAATTTTCCCCATCATGTTATGCTCCCCAAATTGATGCCCGTGATCCGCTATCAGAATTACTAGTGATTTATCTAACAAATCCAGCTCCTTCATTTTTTCTAAAAATTTTCCAAGCCATGTGTCCACCATGGTGACCTCGCCTGCATAACAGGCTTTCATGTATCTCAGCTCATCGGGTGTGAGATAATCACTGCTAGTTGAATAATTCGGAGTAATAACTTCTCTCCCCGTGTAGTCGGGATAATAAAGATCACGATACCTTTGAGGGGGATCCCAAGGTTCATGGGGGTCAAATGAATCAATGAAGAGGAAAAGCTTCTCCCCTCCTCTGTTTTCTTCTATCCATCTTATTGCAGCATTAAACACTTGAGGCGCAAAGCAATCCTCCTCTGTTTGACGATTCGCAATATTCTTGAGATACTGTGGAAGTATAGTCATCATATGCTCGCATTTTCCACTCTGGGGTATGTAGCGTTCCAATTGTTTTGGGTCAGTTTTTGGTGCGGTTTTGTAGGGGTCTGCTTCCTGACCTCTGATTAACTGCCACTGAGAAAATCCTCGATGAAAATTCATACTGGGTTTGAAATAATGGTAAGTATCCGTTATGAAAGCCGTAGTATAACGCTCCCTGCGGAGAATCTCGGCTACAGTTGTTTGGGTCTCGGGAATCGGTTCCCAACCATAAGCCTGCACCATGTCTCCCTTCCGAGGCTGATAATCTTTAAAAGGAAAGGTTCGGATTCCCGTGTGGGTGGATCGTCTGAAGGGAATAGTTGGAAGGGATTCGGGGTGTGCACCCTCAAAAATAATGCTTTCTCTTGCTAAAGCATCTAAATTAGGGGTCTTTATCCAACTGTTGCCATATATCCCAATGTAATCCTTTCTCAAAGTATCCAAGAGAATTAGTACAACATTCAAGTCCTTTCTCACCACTTATTTATATATAAGAGAAAGCAATGTTTCTTTCAATTCAAAAAAGGTTAACTTTGAAAGCCAATAATACTTGCAATATTTTAATCTAACCTTATCAAAGTAAAATTTTTTCACGTCTCTAAAAATTGTTGGTTTCCAAATTCTTTAGAAACCGGGAAATTTCGAAATGTTTTATAATCGGAATAACTTACAAGCTAAAAAAGGTGATAACGATGGTCAGTGAACTCGTGGATGCTATGGCGAAACTGGAAAGAAGTAGTGTTCTAGAGAATGTGGAAAAGGAAATTAAAAGGGGTACAGACCCCTTGGAAATAATAGAGCAACTTTCTCAGGGATTAAGAATTGTGGGTGAACTCTACGATAAGAAGGAATACTTTTTAGCAGAACTAATAACAGCTGGAGACATTTTTCAAAACGCTTTTCAAGAAATAAAACCCGTCTTAGAAAAGAAAGGTCTCAAAACCAAGATTAAAGGAAAAATCGTTATTGGAACGGTTCGCGGAGACCTCCACGACATAGGAAAGAACATTGTTACAACAATGCTTGTATCCTCAGGCTTTTACGTCGAAGATCTGGGAGTTGATGTACCACCAGAAAGATTCATAGAAGCAGTCAGGCAAATAAATCCAGATATCATTGCAATGTCCGCTCTCCTCACGGTAGCACTCGACGCCGCCAAAGAGACGATAAACTTACTGAAAAAGAATAATCTGAGGAATAAAGTAAAAATTATTGTGGGAGGAGCAGCATTCAACGAAGATATTGCAAAAAAGCTTGGCGCCGACGCCTACGGCAAGGACCCCCTGGAAGCAGTAAAAACTTGTCAAAAATTCCTAGAATAATCCTCCAATCATTCAAGCTCCTAGATAAAAGCCCTGTGATACTCTCACGTTGATTATGAGACTCTTTACACGTGGTTAAGTATGCTTTACGAAAAACATTCCTGAGAAAAGATTTCATTTAAATAAAAAATGGGGGGTATTGAGGGATTAGTAGATCTGACTTTTTTCTATTTCCAGAGAAAGATTCCCATTACTATCCTTTAACACGCGAAGCCTAGAAGCCTTTCATGATGGTTTCATATTCTTTAAAGAGGTATCGCGATATGACGTATCGCTGAATCTGGGATGTGCCCTCGTATATCTGGAACAGTTTCGCATCTCGGAACAGTTTGGCAATCCGGTAGTTCTCCAGATATCCCCTACCACCATAAATCTGCAACGCATCGGTAGCTATTTTCATGGCGTCTTCGGCGCCGACGAGCTTGGCGCAGCTGGAAGCTATGTTATCGTCCTGACCCTGGTCGAGTTGCCAAGCAGCCCTCCAAGTTAGCAGGCGCATAGCTTCGATGCGGGCGTACATGTCAGCCACCATATCCTGTATCGCTTGAAAGCTGGATATTTTATGCTCAAAAGCTTCACGCTGTTTGGCGTAGTTGATGGCGTACTCCATGGCTGAGCGTGCTAAGCCGGTCGCAAAGGCTCCTATGGCGGGTCGAGTGTGCATGAATGTGCCCATAGCCAAAAGGAAACCGATACCTTCGTTGCCGAGGCGGTTCTCCACGGGGACATGGACATTGCGGAGAATAACAGCCCCGGTGTCGGAGGCTCGATGCCCTAGCTTCTCCAGGGGTTTACCGGTGGACACGCCTTCGGTCTCGCGTGGAACCACGAAAGCACACAAGCCTTCATGGCGCTTTGTGCCCTTTAGTCTGGCAAAGATGACATACAAACTAGCGAAGTCCCCATTGGTGATCCAAAATTTATTACCGTTCAAAATATATTCGTCGTCTTTGTGTTCGCAGGTCGTTTGGATGCCTGCTACGTCAGAGCCCATGCCGGGTTCGCTGGTGGCGAAGGAAATGAATTGGAGTTCCTTGGTTAGTGGTGTCAAAAATTTCCTCTTTTGTTCTTCGGTGCCTGTGAGAATGATGGGTGCCGAGCCGAGGTCGTTTGCGTACATGGAGGTGGCGACTCCGGGGTCGGCTGCGGCTATCTCTTCGACCACTAACATTGATTCAAGAGATCCGTATCCGGGTCCTCCATACTGTTTTGGAATACCTAGATTCATGAGACCCGCTTTGTGGGCTTTTTCATATATGATGCGGGGGAATTCTCCGCTTTTGTCATATTTTGACGAGACGGGAAGTATTTCTTCTATGGCGAACTTTCGCGCCTTGTCACGTAGAGCAATCTGTTCCTTCGAGAGTTGAAAATCTACCATATTTCCCATCCTCCAAACAGTTTATGATTTCATGAATTTGCTAATTAATCCTCCTAATAACTAAACGCTCAAATCCCAATTAGTACCTTACATTATTTAAGGTCTGAGCATATTAGGAAGATTTCCCTAACCCGTAAGTATATTAATCTTTTCCTTAGTATCCGCCTGTTTTAATACTAGTGCGTGGCTTTTGCAATGCATAACGCAGGAGAAGCAGTCGCTTCTTGTGGCGCATTTGGATATATCTACTTCAAATCTTGGATCAATGTCTTTAATTGCCTTGACTGGGCAGGCAGCCATACAGGTTTTGCAGTGTTGACATATTTCTGGGTTGGCTAAAACGGGATAATTGAATTTCAAAACATCGCCTTACTTTCGGTTGTTCAACGTATTGGAACATAACAACACAACCTATATATACCTTTCTAACCCCTCTTAAAATGATCCTATAAAACAAGTGAGAAAAGTTTCTGTCCTTTTTATTCAGCATTTTCAACCTTTCTGATTCTCAGAATCCTTTTGATTTCTACCATTGAGTTGTAGATTTCATTTAGTAGCAGCAGGTCCCTTATTTCTTTCTCTTCTTTTTCTCGGAGATAAGATGCGTAAACGCCTTTTAACCCTCTAAAGAAATCTAAGAGATCCTCATCAGAGATTTTCTTGTTACCCTTAACCATCAGTTTCCCGCTGGTCAATTTTTAACCCCCAAAATGTGGTCATATCATTTTTACAAATGTAAAAAATACAAATTAGGATTATTTAGAGTGTGTGAAATCGAGGTAATACTTGAAAAACATTTTCCTAAACAGAAGGAAAAGTTCCCTATTTATTGCTTAGAGAATCGTAAATTACGATCTTCTGGACAGTATCTTTAACAAATTTGTCCAACGCTTCTAGGCTACTTTTCGCTAAATTGTTCCTATTATTGACTTCATTGTATTCTTCTATGAATTGGTCTGCGATTTTTTCGAAGTCTAAAAACTTTGAACGGTCAATCTCCTCGTTGATTTTCACTCCGAATTTGTACGTAAAATTCTCAGCCAGTGACCGTAATAATTTCGTTATTGATGTTTCATCCTTATCATTTTCGAGTTCAGTGACTATAACAAAAATTACTTTATCATGTACATGGTAAAAAAACCTTAGAAATTTTGTCTCCATTTTCGTTATCTGGTCTTCACAGTACTCTTTAAAAAAATTGAAAATCGCAGAAATAAACCCACCTATCAGATCCTCATCTGGACTACTAACGTCGTTATTATAGGTTCTATGAAATAGAGAAAAACCAGTATCCTTTATTATGTATACTGCCTTTATCGCCAATTAGTTTTAACCCCCAAAATTATGTGGTCAGCCAGCCTACAATCATGTTTGGGTGTTTTAGTTTTGTGTGTTCCAAAGTCTTTCTCCTTTAAACATTAGTTTATTATTAGAAAATCGTTACTAGAACAAATCCATCTTTATACTCTGAAATTTGTGAGTTGTGAAATTTTGGTATCCTTCATGTACCTAGCCTTTTTTAACTCTTAGTTTACTAATTCTTTCCCTATTGTACTATAAAAACCCCCTAAAAAGAGGATGAGAAACAAACCCGTATCGTTAAGCCGTTATCACATATGGAGAAATCCAAATATGCATCTACCTGTACTATCAATAATCTTAATTTTCTCGAATATGTAAACTCCCCAAAAAATTGTGTTGAAACTAAGAAATCTATCATAAAGTTTATCAGTCATGTCTTATTCGTGTGAGTAGAGAAATTTAGGGAAGTGGAAAAAGTATGCCTGCATTAAACGCTTTCCAAGTATACAAGCTTTTACCACAAACAAACTGTGGTAGATGCGGACTCGCAAATTGCATGGCCTTCGCAGTGGAATTGCTAAGCGGTAAAAAGAAGGTTGAAAACTGCCTCCCGCTAATAGAGGAATCCAAATATGCAAGCAAGCTGAAACAACTCCAAGAAATATTCACAACCACAGACGAAGTCCAAGAAACAGGACTGGTATATCACGAAGACAAATGCACCGGCTGCGGCGCATGCGTCACAGTCTGCCCAGTGGATGTTAATGCCTCTCAGCTCATTGCTGGAGGCAAAGGATGTGAAGTTGAGGGTGTAGTGTTTCGTGTGGAGGACGGGAAGACCAAGATAGTTGACTTGAAAAAGTGCAGAAGGATGGGGTCTCAAAAGACTTGTCGTGTATGTGAAATATACTGTGGTACTGGTGCAATAGAGATACGTGCGGTTGGAGGCTAACTCATGGAGGATTTTAATCAGGTTGTCTGCATTGGGTGTGCTCTTCTATGCGATGATATTAAGGTTAAGGTTGAGGGTGGGAAAATTGTATCTACACTTCATACCTGCGTTCGTGGCGAATGGGCTCTGCGTAACGCCAATAGTGAGTTTCGCTTAACCTCACCTCTAGTTAAAAAGAACGGCAAACTTGTGAAGGTTTCTTTTGATGAGGCTTTGGATCGCGCATCCGAGATTCTTTTGAATGCTGAGCGTCCCCTCCTGTGGGGTTGGAGTTCTGCAAGTATTGAGGCTCAGCGCATTGGCATTCTTTTAGCTAAACGTTTGGGTGCGGTTATCGATAGTACCTCCTCTATTTGTCACGGGTCCAGTATTTTAGCGGGTAGGGAGGCTGGCTTTAGAACTGCGACTCTGGGTGAGGTTAAAAATCGTGCGGATTTACTGGTTTACTGGGGGAGTGATCCCAGTCACAGTCATCCCCGCCACTTGAGTAGGTATACTGTAATTCCTCGTGGTATTTACACCCAGATGGGTTACGAGCAAAAACAGCTTATGATAATTGATGTGCGTAAGTCTCGTACTGGGAAGGTTGCTAACCAGGTTTTAGAGATTGAGCCTAACAAGGATTATGAGCTCATCTCCGCAATGAGAATGATTCTGAAAGGTAAAAACGTTAAAGAGAAAGAGGTTGCGGGAATCCCCGTTAAAACCTTAAATCAAATTATTCAAACTTGGAAGACTCGGCAGTTCGGAGTTATTTTCGTGGGGTTGGGTCTATCAATGAGTAGAGGCAAGTATCGCAATATTGAAGCCCTGTATAAACTCGTACAGGAGCTTAACGAGTATGCTCGCTTCGTAGCAATTCCCATGGCTGGACACTACAACATGGTAGGCTTCAACCAGGTAGCCACATGGCTCACAGGGCAGCCTTTCGGAATTGACACAAGCAGAGGAGACACTTATTCAAATCCCGGAGAGACTACGGGAGCAGAGATTATTGCACGCGATGAATTCGATGCGATGCTGGTTGTTGCTTCGGATCCCATGTCTATGATGCCTTCACCCATAGCGCGAAAGATTGCCAGCAAACCTCTAGTAGTAATTGATTGTCTGGAGAACCCAACAACCAAGTATGCAGACACAGTTCTCCCTGCGGCATTGACTGGTGTTGAAGCTGAGGGAACAGCTTACAGACTGGATTCCGTGCCCATTAGATTGAAAAAGTTCATTGAATCCATTGGCGACTGTAAACCCGACGAAGAGATTCTGGCTCTTCTGCTTGAAAAGATTGAAAAATCAAAATAGAAACTCTAATTCCACATAAATTCCTTTTTCCGTTCAATACTTGAATTTTCTAACATTTAGCGTCTATTCTTAAACCAATAGCCTGTCCACTCCCGTGTCTGAAATGAAGTAAGAAGGAATTCGTAGAAAAGGGAAAGGGTTGGCGATAATAAGTAGCGTTTCTATATTACTCCAATTTGAGCTGCATTTTACAGTGTCCGACTCCAAAATGTTCTACTCCTGCCATTGAAGCCTTTTTGACATTCTCTACCGGCTTTACAGAACCCATAAGTATTCCCGGTAGAAGGCAGGCGTCCTTTCCGCCTTGTGATCTAAGTGTTTCGTTGGCTGGGCAGACTCTGCATTCGTCAACTTCAACATTCAAAATGTTGTTTTCTATCTTCACATTTACCTTTTTTCCAAGTTTTAGGTCGTTTTGAAGGTAGTCCTGCAGCTTTTTTTCCAGTTCCTTAAGAGTTATTTTTCCTCCGCCTCCAACCTCGGAACCAAGTTCTCTACCAAGTTGGACAAAGCCTTTCCTTACGTCTTCACCTAGAGCTTTAACTAGTGCTACATGGTATTTTTGGAGCAAGCTGTCTGGAATTTGTTCATCCATAATCTACACCTCATATCCGATGAGATAGTGGATTATAATAAGTTTTTGTATTAAAATTTAAAAGCGGTACAAATTCTAATTTGACGAGAATAAAATTATGTTTATCTATTTTTGTATTCTTCTTAGTTCTAAAAGATGCTTTCTAGTCATGATGGGATTAAAGGCTAAGCGTACACCAACCGGAACTGTGTTATCGTACTTTGAATAATACAATTTTAGGCGGGAGGGGCTCTTCATAATGTCTAATTGTCTGTTTATCAATATTTGAGTTATTCTTCTGGCTTCTAGAGCTACAAGTCGAAAACTTTTCACAGCAGCGTACAAGTTCTTTCTATAAACCAACCAGTCTCCAAAAACAAGAAATATTACGAGGAGAAGGAGTGGAAATACACCGATAAGTGAAACCCCTGTTTGTAGTTGTGAAAAACTCGAGACTAAAAATAGCGTGGAGATAAAACCTGTAACTATTACTAGAATCATTAAACCTATAATCAAACGGAAACCCGAGAATCTTTGAAAAGCCGACCGCATCTGTTCTAATTCTTTCCTTAAACCTAGCCAGTCAACCTTTTCCCTTTCACCAATTATTTTCATCGCCTCATCAAAGCTAGGATCCCTCAGTAACCTATTGGTAAATAGAGGGGGTCTGAGTCCTGCGTAAGCGTCAAGCTCTTCTATCCAAAGTTTTAATCTCTTTTCCAACGACATTTTTTGCCACTTCTATGGATGTTTCAACCAGATTCCCTTATTAGCTTTAAATTTTTCAGCTTATAGTTATCTGGTTGGTAAATTTAGGTTTTCTGTGATGGGAAAGTTTTAAGACTATTGAATATTAGTTTTCATTATCTGCGATTAAGGGATGCCCACCTTGATAAAGGCTTTTGAAGACCTTGTTTCGAATCGTCATGATAATGCAATCAAATGGAAGAATATGGGTAAGAGCGTTTTCGGCTACTTCTGCACCTATGTTCCTGAGGAAATCATTCACGCTGCAGGGATTATACCGGTAAGAATGATGGGCGGTTCCGATGATATAACTCTGGCAGATGTTCACCTACCGAGCTACGTGTGTTCCTTCGCCCGCAGCTGCTACGATCAGGGTCTAAAGGGAGTTTACAGCTATCTGGACGGTGTGATATTCCCCTGCACATGTGACACCATTATTGCACTGTACAGTATCTGGAAAGCGGACATCAAAACACCCTATGTCGGCTTCGTGGATCCCCTCTGCGCAAAAACAGAAACCGCAAAGAAATATTTCCGAGAAGAAGTAGCCAGATTCAAGGAATCACTGGAAAGCTTTCTGGGGGGAGAGATTTCCGATACTTCCCTTCAGAAATCAATAGAAATCTATAATGCGAACAGAAGACTCTTGAAAGAAGTCTACGAACTCAGAAGAAGTTCACACCCTCCGATTTCTGGAGTTGAAGCTCTGGACATAGTTAAGTCAAGCATGCTGACCCCTAAGGAAGAACACAGTCGCTTGCTAGAAAACTTACTAAATAAAATCTCAGAAAGGGACGATCCGCCAGAGTCAGGAGTGAGAATACTTGTTTCGGGCAGCGTGATCTATGACCCAGAAATACTGAGAATGATTGAGAACTCCGGAGGACTTATAGTAACCGACGACCTCTGCACAGGAACCCGCTACTTCTGGGACTTGGTTAATACAAACCTCCCTCCTCTGACTGGTATCGCTGACCGATACTATGAAAGAATCCCCTGTCCCTGCAATTACTCTCCAGAGAGACGTTTAGAACATATTCTATCTCTTATAAGGGATTACAACGTTGAGGCGGTGGTCTTCACGCTGCAAAAGTTTTGCGACCCACACCTGTTCGACTATCCTTTCATAGGGGAGAGTTTGAAAGAAGCTGAAATCTCCACACTTCTCCTCGAGACTGAACACGTGAGCTCTCCCCTGGGTCCTCTAAAAACTAGAATTGAGGCTTTCTTAGAAACAATCCAATAATTAATGGGTGGTTGAAAGTATTGACTGAAAGAGCAAAAAAGTCTCTGGAGGCTTCGAAAGAAGTCTTTAAGTTGGCTTCCGAACACTACTTGGGTGCTCATGAGGCTAAGAAACAGGATAAGCCGGTTACTTGGATGACCGGGTACGATCCTGTAGAACTACTCTACGCCATGGATGTCGCGGTGGTTTATCCAGAAAATTATTCCGCGCTATGCGCCGTTACACAGTTGGCACCAAAATTTATTGAAAAATGCGAGCGTTTAGGATATTCCAGTAATTTGTGTTCATATGCTAGGAACACCATAGGAACGACGTTTGAAGAGGGGGCCCCCCTTGGCGGCCTTGCTCCTCCCGACTTTCTGGTTGTTGCGCGAAAGTTCTGTAAGACCCATATCAAGTGGTGGCAGGTTCTGAGCCGCCGGTTTAACTGTCCTCTCTTCGTAATAGACTCTCCTTACGTCACCGGTGGAGTGGAAGACTACCACATTGACCACTATGTCTCCCAGCTTGAAGACCTGATAGACTTCCTAGAAGAGCAAACGGGTAGAAAACTGGATTACGATAAACTCGCAGAAGTGGTTAAGCTCTCCGATAGGGCGAGTGAGCTTTGGGATGAAGTTATGGCAATGCGGAGGAATGTTCCCTGCCCTGTTGGAGCATCTGATATACTTTCCTGCATGTTTGCCATAGTAACGCTGCCAGGCACTAAGACGGCTGTTGAGTTCTATGAAAGGCTGAGAGACGAGGTTAAGGAGAGGGTCAAGAATAAGATTGGCGTGGTACCTGAAGAGAAGCATCGTCTGCTATGGGACAACATCGTCCTCTGGTACAATGTAGGATTATCAAACTATTTCCAAAAATTCGGAGCAGTTTTTGTTCTGGAGCCCTACACCATGGTTTGGAGCGGACGTTTAGATCCTTCAAATCCCCTAGAGTCTCTAGCAAGAAAGTACCTGTTTGCCTTCATAGGGCTGAAGAACAGGGGGGACGCAATGGTTGAGCTTTGCAAGTTGTACAAGGTGGATGGTGCTGTGATGCACTCCAATAGAAGCTGCAAGTTTTTATCACTGCTAGAATACGAACTAAAAGATCTCCTGATGGAAAAACTTGGAATTCCCTCATTGATAATCGAAGGAGATCACTGTGACGGAAGAGCCTACTCTGATGCACAAATTAAGATGAGAATCCAAGCTTTTATGGAGATGCTGGGATAGGAGAAATGTATGTATACTGCTGGGATTGATATAGGTGCGCTTACGGCGAAGTCCCTTATTCTAGAAGATGAGAGACCCTTAGCTTTCACAATAATTCCTTCGGGTTCAAACAGTAAAGAGACAGCGGAAAAAGTAATGGAGGCTACTCTGAGTAAAGCCGGGCTTTCTCAGGGAGACGTTGCATTCACTGTAGCAACGGGGTATGGTCGTGTAAATGTTCCCTTTGCTGATAAGCAGGTTACCGAGATTTCCTGCCACGCTAAGGGTGCCTACTCACTTTTCCCAATGGTGAGAACCGTCATAGATATTGGTGGGCAGGACAGTAAGGCTATTAAAATCGGAAAAGACGGTAGAGTAATGGACTTTGCAATGAACGACAGATGTGCGGCGGGAACGGGTAGATTTTTGGAGGTTATGGCTAAGGCGTTAGAAGTGAGGCTGGAGGATTTTGGGGAACTTTCACTCCAGTCTAAAAATAAAGCCAAGATTAGTAATATTTGCACCGTTTTTGCAGAGTCGGAGGTTATTTCGCGAATATCTGAGGGAGCACCGAAAATAGATATCATAGCCGGCATTCATGACGCCATTGCTAACAGGGTATTTGGGATGGCGAGCCGGGTGAAAATCGAAAAGGATTTGGTTATGACGGGCGGGGTTGCCAAAAACAGAGGAGTCATAAAGGCTTTGGAGGAGAAGGTGGGTTTCAAAATTCTGGTGTCCGAAGAGCCGCAAATAGTGGGGGCTCTAGGTGCTGCTATAATAGCTCGAGAAATGGTATTGAAACAGTTTTGATGTTTATAAAAAGGGTAGCCAGATACTTTTATACGTCTCTAGAAAATATTTTTACATAAAAATATTAATAGTATTGATGAAGCGTGAGAGAGGGACGCTCACGTATCCTCTCAAAAAGCTGATTAAACTCGAACCTTTAAACAATTAGGTGTTAAAATTGTTGGTGGTGTTAAAGGAGTGGCTGACATAAAGCCAAAGCACTTTACCGAAGAAGAAATTGTAGAATTGTTAACCGAAGTAACCGATGAGGAGTTACAAAAGTGTCATAAACATGAACTCGTTCCGTCGAAAGATGTGATTCTATTTCAGGGAACGCCCGGTGAGGCTTTAGTTAAGGATACCAAGGGTAATGAATACATTGATTTCACCTCACAAGCATGGTCACTAGGAATAGGTTACATACAACAGGATGTTATGTTCGCAGCAATGGAGCAAATGAAACACATCTCCCACGCCCGCAACCAGTTTCAAACAATCCCCCGAATAAAACTCGTGAACAAACTCTCAGAAATGGCGCCCGGCGACCTTAAGAACGTGGTGCTGAACACCCAAGGCGGATCGGTTGCAGTTGAAGTGGCATTGAAACTCGCCATGGTGAACAGGCCAGCTATGCAGGACATTTTCATAACAATGTGGGGCGGATACCACGGAAACACCCTCGCCCTAATGGCTCCAACACATTTCATGCCCCTAGTAGTTAGATACAAAGGATTTGGAAGAGAACACTTCGTTAAATCACCTTTCCCCTACTGCTACCGATGTCCCTTCGGACAAAAAGACATATCCGAGTGCGGAGACCTGTGCCTAACTATGCTCCAAAAGACCATAGACTATGGTTGCCAAGGATTGCCCATCGGAGTGCTCCTAGAGCCTATTCAGGGACCGACGGGAGAAGTACCCGCTCCCCCGGAGTTTATTAAGGGAGCCCGAGAGGTTTGCAATAAGAACAATCTTCTGCTTATTTTCGACGAGTCTCAGACCGCGTTCGGTAGGATAGGCACAATGTTTGCGGCGGAGTACTATGATGCTGTACCCGACCTCATGGCTCTCACGAAAGCTCTAGGCGGCGGTTTCCCCATGGGTGCGACACTAGCTAGTGAAAAACTGGGAATGTTCACACCCGCCGAGCAACACAGCACTTTCAGCGCGAACCCCGTCTGCTACGCCGCTGCGTTAGTAAACTTGGAACTCATCCAAAGACTCGATTTACCTAAGAGAGCCGAGGAGATGGGAAAGTATCTAATGAAAAGGTTCCTTGAACTGCAGGAAAATTACCCCATAATGGGAGATGTGCGAGGAATCGGACTATTCCAAGGGGTTGAACTGGTAAAAGACCCCCGAACAAAGGAGCCTGCAAACACCGCGGCAGAACATTTCGTTGAAGAAGCACTCAAAAGAGGATTAATACTAGACCTGTGCCAACCGGTAATCACGCTACGCGGGCAATTCATAAGAAGCACACTAACCATAAAACCGCCCCTAGTCCTCACCCGGGAACAGGTTGATCGGGCGATGGAAATATTCGAGGAGTGTCTACAAACAGTTACCCCCCTCATAAAAACCTAAAAACCGAAGCCCAAACCCTTCCCAACAATTTTTCTTTTTTTAACACCCAAACAGAGAATTCTACAGAACTTTCTTTTTCCATGTAGATTTGTGATAAACGGCTCCAAACTTTTTATGTCTCAAACCCTGCTTTAAGAAACTATTTAAGAGAGCACATTCTTAAACAAATATTTGAAAAATGTGAAAAAATTGAAAATGGAATAGTTGGAGGTTAAAGAGTTGGGAGAACAATGTGTGCTAACACACGATGTAGGAACATCGGGGGATAAGGCGACGCTGGTAGGCACATCAGGCAAAATACTCGGCGTCGCGGAGAAAGATTATGATGTGAACTATCCAGAACCGGGATGGGCTGAACAGGACCCCAAACAGTACTGGGACGCGGTGGTAGAAACAACCAAGGCACTCCTAAAGAAGACAAAAACGAACCCCAAAGACGTGATCGGAATAAGCCTAGATGCCCAGATGATGGGAGCAATACCAGTAGACAAAAACGGCAACGCCCTAAGACCAGCAATGATCTGGCTTGACGCCCGAAGCCAAAAACAATCAGCAGAATTCGAAAAAAAATTCGACCCAATAAGCCAACTGCTCGACATGGGAAACCTACCCATGACCACAGCAAAAGACGTCATCCCCAAAATCTGGTGGATCAGAGACAACGAACCCAAAGTCTTTGAGAAAGCCTACAAGTGGTGCGACGTTAAGGACTACGTAATCCGCAAACTCGTAGGAGAGTTCTACACGGATTGGAGCACCGCCCTCCTCTTCGGACTTTTCCACATCCAAAACCATGTCTGGGTAGACCAAATAATCGAAGGCGTAGGCCTATCAAGAGATAAGCTCTGCGAAGTCACCAAAACCACGGATGTTATAGGAACCCTAACAAAAGAAGCCGCCCGCGAATTGGGACTCACCACAGAAACCCCCGTAATCTGCGGCGCGGGCGACGCACCAGCCACCCACGTGGGTTCAGGTGCAATTAAAACCCTCGAGGGGCACTTATACCTGGGCTCATCCGGATGGGTTTCCGTGGCAATGGACAACTTCGCCGTTGACCCCGAGACCGGCATTGCAACCATCTACTCCGGAGTCCCGGGCAAATTCATGCTCATCGGCGAAATGGAGAGCGTCGCTGCACCCTTCAAATGGTTCAGAGACAATCTCGCTGCGGCAGAGTGCCAAATAGCCACGGAACGCGGATGCGACCCCTACGACGTCATCAACGAAGAAGCAGCAGCAGTAGGGCCTGGCGCAAAGAAGCTAATCTTCCTACCCTGGATGCTCGGAGAAAGAGCACCAATACAGGACACCACAGTCAGAGGCGGCTTCATAAACCTGAGCTTCCACCACGGTCCACCCGAAATCGCCCGAGCCATACTGGAAGGAGTAGCCTACCACATAAGGTGGATAACCAAAAACATTCAGAAAGTCCTCGACCGAGGCGTCCTAGACCCAAACCAGCCTAAACCCGAAATCAAATCCCTAAACGCCTGCGGAGGAGGAGCAGTAAGCCCCCTCTGGATGCAAATATTCGCAGACGTACTAAGCAAAAGGATAAGACCAATAAGAGAACCCCGCTCGGTCGCAGCCATAGGAATAGCAATAATATCCATGGTCGGACTAAAAATATACTCTGACTTCGAAACCGCCGTGGACAAAATAATCAAAGTCGAAAAAGACTATTACCCAAACGAAAACCTGAAACCAGTATACGACGAAATGTACAATGTATTCGAAGGAATCTACCCCAAACTAAAAGAAGTCTACCAAACCCTCAACAAGGGCGAAATCCATAAAAAAATAATAGAACCCTAAATTCTCACCCAACATTCCACCTTTTTTTGGGATATTATTCGCTTAATACACTCAGCATCACCATCCAATAGAAAGAATGGATGCTGCGCTCTACCTCAATAGTTTAATCTTAATTCTATTTTACCAAGTTAATAGATAATAGTGTATTCAATAGGGGTTTTGATTCAAACAGTCTCAGTTATATATGATTTATAAACAAATATGATTCGATTTGCACAAAATAGGAAAATGAATTTTTATAAAAAGCGAAGACCCCGAAAATTCTTTTTTTCAACACAACAGAAGCCATAGTATCGGCGCAAACAAAAATAACAAACTAACAAAAAAGCATAACCTATATATAAATCAAAACAAGATACTAAAATAAGTGCCAGAACTTGAACAGAGTCAAGAGGGTGCTTGCGTGAAGGAAATAACCCCCGGCGTAGCCGTAATCGGACCATTATTGATTTTCCTCGGAATAGCATCCCTAATGTTTTCCCTACCCAATTTACTCTTCGGAGGAGGCTTTCAACTCTTCCCCCTAATATTCTTTCTACCATTCCTACTATTCTCCTCATACTTCTTTGGAGGAATGGGGGGGTCTCTCCCATTCATAATCAGCTTAATCTTAATCTTCTATATTTCACAGACCAACACATTCTCTTTTACCACAGTGTTACCATGGATAGGGGTAGCACTCATAATAGCCGGAATAGCTGTTATTATAGTGGGCAGCAGAGCTGAAGCAAAAGCCAGAGTAACCATCCGGGGGAGGCAACCAGTACTTAAGGAAACAATCAAAGAAAGAGAGATTGGATACATTCGCTGCAGATACTGTGGAGCCAAAGTGTCAGAAACGGAAAGAAAGTGCCCCGAATGCGGAGCCAAACTATAACCAAAATATCAAAGCCCGGGTCTACATTTTCTGACTTGCATTTCAAATACGAATCCAACAAGAACAACTATTAATCCTGAAAAAGATTTTTAACACCACAAAAAAAACCAGAAAAATCTGTTCAACAGTTCAGTGAATAAAAAATGTGGAAATACAAAAAAGAAAAAGAAAGATCAAACCCAATCGCCAATACGAAGTGATTCGTTATAGAAATGGTCCGCTTGAAGTTCAAACATCGATTCATCCCATTGTTTGAGATCTATTTTTACTATTTTTCCTTGTATCAATACTCTATCACCCGTCCTGAAATAACCGACCCCTAAAACCCGAACTAGAATTTCGTCAGGAATTCCTCCAATATTTTCTTCTAATTTTATTGAAAAATAAGTAAAGTTGCCCACTATGCGACTGCCAAATCTAATATGTGAAACCATGGATAATCCTGTTGCTACACCTCGAATCAAGCCTTCATATACTACTTGTTCTTTCCCCATTTCAAGTGTCACCTCCATTTTTCCAATAAATTTTGTTCATTCCTAAAATTAAAGGTATGTTTAATAAAGTTTAGTAATTTCTAATTTTTCATTAATTATGAGTTACACCCTTCCTCCGATTCTAAATGAAGAATTATGTATTCTCTTTCTGTTATCTTCCCTTTTCTATTTTAATGCTTTCACTCAACCCTTCCCTTAAGAAGGAATTCAGAACACCCATACAAAACGGTTAAGAAAGAATGAATACTAGAAAAAGCGGCAGAAAACAAAAAAAGAGAAGGAGAAAGACCCGAAACTAAAACATTTCACACCGTTTTACTCGTCTTCCAGGTACCCAGAGCACGACCAAGCTCCTTATGATCCTCAGCATACTTATCCAGTGGAATATTCCTCAATAAACCAGATGCTACGTTCCCTAAGCGTAAATCATAAATAAATCAAAACAAGATACTAAGATTAGCACCAGAACTTGAACAGAGACAAGAGAGTGATTATGTGAAAAAATATTTAGGCCCAATCGGATTATTTATGTGCTGGGTCGGTATTATACTTGTATTTTTTAACCTTCAAGGTTTAAATATCGGAATCGTTAACCCCACACCCCTATTATTACCTTATCTCTTAACTTTGATGGTATACCCCACTCCCACAATGGGCTTATTCTTAACCTTATATCTTTCATGGTCACAGGCCAGCGTGAACTCTAGCGCACCGTTAGCGTGGACAGGGATAACACTCATAGTAGCCGGAATAGCCTTTCTCATAGTGGGCGTCAGAGCCGCAGCAAAAGCCAGAGAAACACTCCGGACGACGCCAACAGTAATTAAGGAAACAATCAAAGAAAGAGAGATCGTATACATTCGCTGCAGATACTGCGGAGCCAAAGTACCAGAAACGGAAAAAGAGTGCCATAAATGCGGAGCAACACTATAACCAAAATACCCAAGCCCCGGTCTACATTTTCTAACCTGCATTTCAAATACGAATTCCAACGAGACCAACTATTAATCCCGAGAAAGATATCTTAACACAACAAAAAACAAAACTAGACCAGAAAAATCCGCTTAGCAATTTTTTATCCGCTAAAAATAGAAACACAGAAAAACGCGGCAAAAAATAAAAACAAAAAAAGAAAAGGGAGAAAACCCCGAAACTAAACCATTTCACACCGTTTTACTCGTCTTCCAAGTACCAAGAGCACGACCAAGCTCCTTATGATCCTCAGCATACTTCTCCAAGGGAATACCCTTCACACTAGCATCGATAGCCTGACGGAAAGCAGTAGCACCAGCACGAGGACCATCGGGATGCGCGTGGATAGCGCCACCAACACCCACAATGAAATCCTTACCAATATCCGCCATAATCTGGGGAACAAGCTGAACAATCATACCACCAGCAGGCATAGGCAAAGTAGGCTTCAAGTGATAGAACGGAAACGTCAACTCACGCCAAACCTGCAGATAAGTCTCCTTCATAAACGGCGCCTTCCCATAGGGGGCGGGGTTTTTCTAGCTCTGGCAGGGGTGTCCTGCTAGATATACTTCCATGTCGGCGCCTGCTAGTCTGCAGAATTTTCCTAGTATGAGTCTGGCGTCTACTCCGTAGTGTGGTGAGGCATAATGAACGGCGGCATAATCACTATGGGCTAGTATGGGTACTTTTATGCTTGGATCCTCAGCTAGGTCTCTGAATGTTTCGTATCCTGTTGTGATTATGTTGACCATGAGGGCGTTTGCTCCTAGGTCTATGGCTTTTTCTGCTAGTTCTAGGGTTTTTTTGGGTCGGTCGGTTATGTTGACTGTGTATAGTGTTTTTTCTCCTTTTTCTTGGTCTGCTTTGTCGATTGCTTCCATGAATTTTGTTACTCGGTCTTCTACTCTGTTTAGTTCCATGTCTGCTAGTAGTTCGTCGTCTTTGATGAAGTCTACTCCGCCTGCTGCGGCTTCGTATGCTAGGTCTGCTCCTATTTCGCAGGGTGAGTAGACGCAGGGTTTTATCATGTTGTTTAGTATGGGGCGGTCTTTTACTCCGAGTATTTTTCTTACTCCTTGTATTCCGTATTTTGGTCCTTTGAATCCTTGTACCCATTTTTTGGGGAATTGGAGGTCTAGTAGTTTTATTTTTCCGGCTGCGGAGAGGTTTCCTACTACTGTGCTTAGGAGTACGGGTAGGTTGGGGTCGCCGAGGTTTCTTATGGGATATGCGATTTTTATTATCCAGTGTCTTTCTTCTGTTTTGGGGAGTTGCCATTGGTGGGGTGGGATTTCGAATACTGCTGTTACTCGGGCTGCGTGTAGTTTTCTCACTTCGGGTGTTTCTTTGGGTACTGGTGTCCATGTTCCGGTGCTTTGTTCTAGTGCTAGTGCTATGGCTAGTGTGTATCCGTCTAGCCATGAGGGTTGGATTGAGTAGTATGTTGCTATTATGTTTTCTTCGGGGTCTACGCCTTCGGGGAGTGCTTCCATTGTTGTTAATAATTCATAGTCTTTTTCGCCCAATTTTTTTTCCTCCTTTTGCTTCAGGTTTATTCGTGGTTGTGGAACTTTTAAAGTTTTGTTCATTGTGTTTGCGGCTTTTTGGGTTTTTCATGTTTGGCTGTTTTTGGGTTTTTGATTTTGTGTTTTTGGGCTGCATAGGGGCACTAAAACTCCTGTTGGAACAGGCGAAAACGTGAAACTGGAGAGCTAGATACTGTTGCTCTGCTTGGAGCGGGTTCTTGTGCTATTTGACTTCCTCAGGCGGGGGAGTAGTCGTCGCGTGTGTTGCATGTAATTACGATATTCTTGGCCAAAGTGGGCGAGCATCATCTCCTCCTCTTTGTCGATCCGTTTGTTGATAATGATGATTGTTAGTGCAGAGACAACCAGGATGACCCAATCTGTCGCAATAAAACCAGTGGCGAACATGAATAGCAGCGATGCTGTGTACATGGGATGTCGAACCCGACTATACGGGCCATGTGTAACTAATTGGTGGCCTGGTTTAAGCTCTAGGGTTGCGGTCCAAAACGTTCCTAGAGTCCTATGCACCCATACGAGTAAGAGTAAGGAGAAAGCACCCAGCCCCACTCCGATCCAGCTCATCCAATTGAAACTTGGAAATAAAGCGAAACTGGAAGGAATGGGAAGACTTGAAAAAGTAGCCCATGTGTGCCATGGAGGAACTAGAAGGTACAGGAACATTGGGATTGCCCATGCGATTGCACTCAAATCCTGGATTACAACGTCGCGTTTTCGCTCGTAAACGCGGGTTTCCTTCATACGCCGCTTCTTCATGAGTTCTGGGTCGACCTTCTTCATCTTGTGAGTGTAATAGCCGCGAATAGATCCAAAAAGAATTAACAAGACCGCGAGGCTAATCCTGAATAGCGGCTCATCGTCGGTCAGAATGCACATGTGGTTCAGTTAGCTTCCGTCCACTTAAAAGGATTCTTATGCATCGATCTGGCGCTAATTGAAACAGGTTCTCTAGCATCGGAGGCATGCAAGCAATTCAACTGGTTCCATCTCACTACAGAGAAGTCAATGCAGGCCTTTTCAACTGGGTGTACGTTTTATTTCTTGTTTTTGGGTTGTTGGTGGGGGGTTTGTGTTTTTGGGCTATGCTGTGGGTTTTGGGGGGTTTAGATAGTTTTTTATAGGACTTTTGTGTTCTACTTATGAATAAATTTTTATTGTTTGTTTTGGATTGAGAATTAGGAGGTTTGGTTTTGGTTGTTGAAGGTGTGACGAGAGATATTATAAAGGAAATAGTTGATGCGATGGTGGTTGTGTTTAATAGTCGGGAGCCAGAGTTTAAGGAAAAAATGAAGTCTATTACTAAGGGGAAGCGTAAGGTTTACCGGTTTGACGTTACGGATATTGGTCTTACCTGTGATGTGGAGCTCACTTCTGAGGGTGATGTTGTGGTTCATTGGGATGCTTTGCAGGATGTGGAGCCGGATTTGAAGATTTCCTCGGAAACTGTGGTGTTCGATGGGGTGATGACTCAGAGGGTTTCTCCAGTGACGGTTATGTTGAAGCGGAAAGCTAAGGTGAAAGGGTCTCTTAGGGAGTTGAATAAGTTCAGACCGATAATACCTGAGATGAGCGTTTCTTACAAAAAGGCTAGGGCTCACATCGCGGAAAAGCACGGTCTCCAAGAGGCTCTTAAGAAGTTAGATGAAACAAAAATTTAGCAAGTCAAATTTCAATCTCCTAGTGGGAGTTCAAAATATTATTTGTAGAACTTTCTACTTTTTGCAAGTTGGTTTCAGCGATGTGTGCGTCTTTCACGCTTAATTTGTCTTGTTCTCTGAGAGTGTGGCTGCCTATAGGTTGAGGGCCCACAGGTATGCATTTTGGCCTTCTTATCTTCGTGTGGCTTGAAAGGCTCAATTTTTCTCGTTGATGTGTTAAATACTTCGAGCAAGTGATTCCCTTCCTTCTACCTTGAAAAATCTTCCATTAAAATTTTTTAACATTATGCATACACAAAGAACTCTTGACCATTTCAAAAGGTTAAAAAGGGAATAGAAACTTTACTGTTTTTCTAAAATGTTTTTTATCATTTTCTGATGGGGCACTGTGATGCGGTTATTTTTTCTGAGGTTATATCGGAGTTTGTATCGGTTTCCTTGTAAGTATCCTATTGGGTTCCCTATTATTCTAGTGGAGGGCATTTTTCTATATTTATTTTTTAATGGCTTATCCTTTTTGGATCAAAGGGTGGTGGCTTCGCTTTTTCCTTTTTGGGTCTTTTTCTTTCTCAGCTTGGTTATTGATATTGGTTTGTGTTTTTTTGTTCTTTCTAAGAATTCTGTTATATTTCCGGAGCTTGGGAGGAAAAACAGGATTTACTTATTTTCCTGTGTAACTGCTTTCACTTTGTTATTATTGATGGTTTTGGTTTATCCTTTGGTGTGGAGTTTGGCGAATTATCTTGTGGTGGTAAAGTCTTTCATAAATCAATTTTTTTCATCCTACGTCGCCTCTTTTCCCGGTATTCTTCAAAATCCTTTTAGTCTTTTTAACGTGTATCAGGGACTGAATGGATTAGTTTTACATTCTGTGGGATTTATCACGGGTTGCACAGAAGTTGTGGACAGAATTTACTGGGTTATTGGTCTGCGGTACTTCTATTTGCTGTCGGCTACCGAGAGATCGAGCAGAGTTAGGTTTCTAAGAATTCCAATAGCGACCGCTCCTGCTATTTATCTGGTAGAGGTGTTTCGGTTAGCAGGCTCTCCATTTTCTTATATTGTTTCGGCTACTATTTACTGTATATTGATACCCACTCTTATCTTTGAAGCAATAGTTTTGGGAACATCGGCGACCTTTCGCCATGGTGAAAAGAAAATTCGGGTGAGTCAGTTTGACGTTATTCGTAGATTAATAACTTGGGATATATTAAAGGATGTTTCTGAAGCGGACATTTTGAGTTTTACAGAGTTTAGCCAAAAGTCCAGCGTCTGGACTGGTGTAGTTATCTTTAAAGATAATGAGAAGGAGGATGCTTCCTTAATTATTGTTCCTTCACTTCACCCCGGGCCTTTGCTTTCTTTTTGTGGTTCTCTACTGTCGTACAAGATTTCCGAAAACTTGAAAGCCGATTACAGTCTGGTGATGGTTCCTCACTCGCCAAGCACACATGATTTTAACCCTGCCTCGGCTTCCGAAATATTCAAGATTCTTAACAGTGTGCGTGGAGTCCTTAAAGATGGAAAAATGGAGTTCTATGAGTTCGCCTCCCCCATTTTAGTTGAAGAAAGTAGTAAGAATGGGGACAAGTTTAGGGTTTTCTGTCAGGTTTTCAGTGACGGCAGAAACCAAAAGGTTTTAATTTTTTGTGACTTGCCGAATGAAAACAATGGCGATATATCTAATGGTGTTGGAAAGTATCTCATTGAAGCTGCTTGGAGTGTAGGAGCGAAAGACGCTATAATCATCGATAAACATTTTCATCCTCATAGAGAGGAACGCCCACTTTACATGGAAGACCCTCTTACCGAGGAGCTAAAAGAACTGGTGAAAAGAGCTGTTAAAAAGGCCTTGAACGCCGGGAAGGGGAGAGTGTTATTTGCCGGGGCCAAAATGACTAGGCAAGAGATAGAATTAGAGCACAAAGAACTTGCCAAGCAGATTGGAAGAGACGGAATAACCTTGTACGTTATAAAATTAGAGAACAGAGATGAAAAATCAGCCTACGTTCTCATAGATGCAAATACGGTGGAGCCTGAATTAGGGAGAAAAATTCTGAAGCTTTTCCTTAAGAGTGGATTCAAGGAGAATAATATCCTCGTTATGACCAGCGACACCCATCAAGACCTACTTTTTCTTAAGCCATTCGGCTCTAAAGAGAAGATTCATGAATCCGTCATCATGACGCTGAAAAAGCTTCTAAGACAAGTATCGAAGCCTCAAAAAGTGACCGTATCCCTAAACAGAATAATGAGTGACGTGAATGTGTGGGGATTATTAAACGGGGAGCGCTTCTTCACACTTCTTCTCAGAGCATTCCCAAAAGCTCTGGCGGCTTTACTAATCTACTGGATGGTGGCCTTCATACTATCCATACTCACACTTTAAAATCGGTTATGCGGCTCCTTTTTTGAAGAGATTAAAACGGAAACCCTTGCCTTTGCTTTTGAACGTACTAATCCTAACGTGTAAAAAAGTATATAACCTTTTTATAGCAAACTAGAATACAACGACGCTGCAAGGAGAAATAATTGGATTGTCAACTCCCGAGTTTATCAAGGAGCAACTCTATCCTGGTGAAAAAGTTAAATCAGTTATTGTTCAGAGCAAATTCGTTATTTTTAAGGAAACATTGGCTTTTACGGATAGTCGCTTGATAATTTACCGCAGTGGTTTTTTGTACAGAATTACTGAGGATCATCCTTATGAGACTATTACTTCGATTCGTGCTGAGAACAGCAGGCCGATTGAATGTTTGATAGCTTTCTTGTTTTCCCTTATTGCGATTGCATTCTACTATGCACGTATTGATCTTACAGGGCTTTATTCCACAGTTTGGCCAACCACAGTTTATTTTTCTATTATAGCAGGCATCGTTTCCTCTCTGGTCGTAGCCTATTATGTCTACCGGGGTTACGGTAAATTGAAAGCATGTGTAGTAGGCGGTATATTGTTAGCTATTCTGGCTATTCTGTGGTTCTACCTACACTATATACTACCACCCATTTCTCAGGCGTTGCAGAGTCTTCTCGCCACAAACACATATACGTCTCCAATCTACTTAACAAACCCCCTACTTTTTAATGAACTTGTAAACTATGTCTTTTCAAACATCGCATCAGACACCGCAGTCATAACTTCAACCATTTACGGAATAATTGCACTCATCTGCTTCATTACACGCTTAAGTTTAGTTCTATTGACCTTCGGAGAAGGATGGGGAGCAGTCACATTTCACCCCTACAATGCAGAGGTCATAAAAACGGTTAGAGCAGCTTTGAAACAATAATTTTCAATTCCCTACTCTTTTTTTATTTAATAATAGATTTACTAACTGGATTCCTGTCTCATTTAGAGAGCCGTTCTATTGTCTCTGTGATGTTTACCTTTTCGCTTTGAATTATGCTCTCGATGGCACTTGCAGTTACTTCATCTATATTATAGTATGAGCCTTGGGCATTTTCGGCAATCATTTTCATATAACCTACATCCGGTGCAAACCTGTTTGAAATTCTCTCGGTGTCTATGGCTACGAGATGTACCCCTCTCTCAAAGAGAAGTTTTGAAATAATTCTGATTTCTTTTTCGATGTTTGCTTTAGGACTGAGCGGGACGTTCGCGTGTCCGTCACTGATAACAACAATTATGGGCACGGTTAATCCGATTTTTGTTCTTTCATTTTCAATAACTTTAAGGGCTTTGTAGAGTCCCGCAGCCAAGGGTGTCTTTCCTGTTGAGGGCAAGTCTTTCAGGTATCTTTTTCCTAGTATGAGGTGTTTTGTGGGCGGCATTAGAACCTCTGCATGTGATGATTTTAACATTATTATTCCCACGTAGTCTCTTTTGGGATAAGATTCTGTTAGAATTGAGTAAGCCGCACCCTTCGCGGCTTCTATCCTGTCGTATACATTCATGGAGCCGCTGGAATCCACCACCAGTATTATGAGAAAGGAGGTCTTAGTCTTTCTTAATTTGACTCTCAGGTCTTCACTGCTAACCACAAAGGGTTCGTGATTACAATTGTTTCGAGCAAGTCTTAAAGCCGCGGCTCTCAGTGAAGCGTCTACAGCTATGTCGTAACACTCTTCTTGAGGCACACAGGGTTTAACGTAACGCCCTTTAACCGTGCTTGATGGAACGCTAAACCTCTTCCCGTATCCTCTGGTTGCTTTTCTCAAGTTTAAAACCATGTTCAGTATCTTGTTTACGTTTATTGGTCCACCAATCTCACTAATCTTACTTTTAGGGGCTTTACCCGCAACTTCCATCAAATCTTGGGAAGTGCTTTGGGTGCCCCTCTTCTTCGTTTCTGCCTCTTTCTCCGTCTCTCTTTCTTGCCTCTCAGGTGGGCCCAAATTTTCCTGGAGATTATGAAGCGTTGTTTCAAGTTCTTGTTCTTTGGCTACTGTTTCTTCGAAGGGTAATCTTCTTAATCTGTGAGATAGAGCCAGTTTTGCTGCTCTCGTAATATCTTCCATAGTAACTTCTGTTCTTCCGTCTAAGGCTGCTAAAGCCTTGGCGGTGGCTACAATCACTATGTCTGCTCTGTGGGTATGAATATTCAGATCTAGGCTTAACTTGGAAACAGTGTCCAGAAGCTGTTCACTGATTTCCACTCGGTTTAAGAGTTTTCGGGCTTTGATGATTCTCTCCTGCAATTCCTTTTGTGAGACGTTGTACTTTTCCTGAAATTCTAGTGGATCTTTTTCGAACGCTTCTCTTCTTCTAACTATCTCCTTTCTTTGCTCCAGATCCCTTAACGCTTCGATTTGTACACATAAGCCGAATCTATCGGTTATCTGAGGACGAAGCTCTCCTTCCTCGGGATTCATAGTGCCTATCAGCATAAACCTCGCGGGGTGTGACACGGACACTCCCTCGCGTTCCACAACGTTTAATCCCATGGCTGCTGAGTCAAGGAGTATATCCACCAAGTGGTCGTCTAACAGATTTACCTCATCAACATATAGTATTCCGCGGTTAGCCTCTGCGAGCAGTCCCGGTTCCAGACAAGCTAATCCTTCCTTCAAAGCCTTTTCCACATTCAGGGACCCTACAACTCTATCCTCAGTCGCGCTGAGAGGTAGGTCTACTACCCTCATCTTCTTCCTTTCCACTGGGAGTTCTTCTCCTCGCTCAAATTTATGAGCACATTCTTCACACATTTCCGTGGTGTCTCGAGGATTGCAGTTAAAAGAACAGCCTTTCACAACTTCTATTTCCGGCAGAAGGTCGGCAAGAGCTCGGGCTGCAGTTGATTTTCCAGTCCCCCGTTCTCCTCTCAGTAAAACTCCACCGATTAGTGGATTTATGGCTGCGGAAAGAAGCGCCATTTTGAGGTTTTCTTGTCCTACTATAGCCGTAAATGGGTAGAACCATTTTTTGTGTTTTGTCATTTTCTTCCATCTCCTTTCTTTATTCTTCTATTTCTCCTTCTACTTCTAAGAACAATTGACGGAGCTTATCCAATTCTTCACGGGTTGCATGCCAGTATCCACGTTGGTTAGCTTCTAAGAGGCGTCCAATCATTTCGTGTAACGCCCACTTATTATTTTCCTGTAACTTTTTTCTCATCTCTTCGTTAAACAAGTAATCCTCGGCAACTTTGCTCCAAATCCAGTTGTCCACCTTATTAGTTGTGGCTGCAAAACCCAGCATGTACTCTACACGCTCTGCGATTTTTTTTCCGCCGTGGTAATCATGTTTCAGCATAGCATCTATCCATTTTGGGTTTAGCAGGCGGGTTCTCACACCTCTCTGAATAGCCTTATCCACAGTTTCAGTTCTTATCGATTCTTTAGTGGTGTCTGTGATCAGCATTTCTGGTTTTTCACCCTTGATTGTTTCAACAGCTTTCGAAAGCCCCCCAAAGAACTCATAGTAGTGGTCTAAATCTGTGACCTCATACTCATGTGTATCGCGAACCTGGGAGACGAGTTTCACCTTTGATAAAGCTTTGCGATAAATTTCGTCAACTTGTTTACCGTGAACATTTTCCGCGTAAACGTTATTCATACTCGCTATATATGCTTCAGCTACCTGACCCTCGGAATCCCAATTCGACGTTTCAATTAATCTTGTTAGTCTCGTTCCATATTCCCCTGATCTAGGCCCGAAAATACGGGCATTTGAGAGCCTTTTTGCGGTTTTTTCATCCGAGAACTCTTTGATTAAATCTCTGAAAAGCTCATCAGAGTGTTTTTTAACATAGTTTTTGCTTTCTTCTTCCAATGAGGCAACCATATTGAAAGCCTCGTCCAGTAGCTTCATAGTTTCTGGGAACAGGTCACGGAAGAAGCCGCATATATTGACTATGACATCTATTCTGGGTCTTCCCAGCTCCTCGAGAGGGATCAATTTTAATTTCGGGAACCAGATACTCTTCTCCCGCACGATTTTGACGCCGAGATAGCCCAGTATCTGTCCCACCGTTTCTCCCCTCGTCTTGACTGTTTCGAATCCCCAGAGCACGACCGCCACGCTTTCCGGATATCCTCCGTTCATGTCATGGTACTGTTTCAAGGTCTTCTCCGCTATTTCAACACCCCTTTGATACGCAGCATCGCTGGGCACGAGGCGGGGGTCGAACTGATAGGTGTTGCTTCCCGTTGGAAGAACTTCGGGGGTGCGGATAGGGTCGCCACCCAGATTAGGAAAGACGTAGTCGCCATTCAACGCTTTAATAAGACTGTTGATTTCGTCACTCTTCTCCAGATTGGCGGCGACTTGGAGACCGAAGGAAAGCGTCTTATTAAGTTCCTTAACCAGAGTCTTTTTTACCTCAGAGAACTTTACCGCCGCCTCCACCGAATTAAACGACAGCCGGACAATGTTTTTTGTCTTTTCTTCTATTTCGGATAAGAGTTGACCGTAGCTTATTCCATTGTAGTTTTCGTTGGGATGGTTAATAGCATAGTCATAATCGATTCCCATTGATTCGAAGAGTATTCGATTTAAGGATTTGATTTCACCTCGATCGTATCTTAGGATGAATGAAATAAAATCTGTCAATTCATCATCCTGATACTTTTCACCGAAAATGTGGAGTCCTCTGGGAATTATTGATCGTTTGATGGCAAAGAGTTCATCGTAAATCTCATCTGCAGATGTGGAACTAATGTTAAGCTCTTTCGCTTTCTCTATGATTTGTGACTGAACTCTTCTTGCTCGAACTGGGTCTTGGAGGGCTGCCTCGTGGTACTCGTTTATGAGTTCCTCAAGTTCGGTGAAGCCCTCGTAGAGTCCAGACTGCATATATGGGGGAGACATGTGGTTAATCAGTGTAGCGTAACTGCGTCTCTTAGCTATCATAGCCTCTGAGGGATTAGTTATATGGTAAACGTATAGGTGAGGAATGTTACCAATCAAAAAGTCGGGATAACACTCACTAGACATTCCCGCTTCTTTTCCCTTCATGAACTCTACGGTGCCGTGTGTGCCCAGATGTATAACCGCATTTGCTTCAAATTCTTTCTCTAACCACTTATAGAATGCGATATACTGATGATGCGGAGGCAGATTCCTATCATGATAAGCCTTTTCAGGATTCTCATGAATCCCGCGGGTTGGCTGAAGCCCCACAAACACGTTACCCAGCTTAATTCCAGGGATGAGCAAACTACCGTTGTAACTCATAACACTTCCCGGTGGTTCTCCCCACTCCTGAACCACCTCCTTTCTCATACCCTCACTTAGCTCTTTGAACCACTCCCGATATTTATCAGCTGGGACGGTTATTGCGTTCTGAAAAGTAAGTTTCTTTGGACTCCATTTTCCAGAGTTCACCAACCCTTGACTCAAAAAGAATTCACTAAGCTCCGCTTGTTCTGAGTCGCCTACGTTATAGTTCTCTGCTCTCAATCTTTCAAGTATCTTATCTAAGCTTCTGAAAACATCCAGATAAGCCGCGTTGCCTATGTTGTCCTCTCCCGGCGGATAGTTGTAAAGAACGATAGCGATTTTCTTTTCAGAATTCTTCTTCCTCCTCAAATCCAACCATTTGAGAACCCTACCTGCAATTCTCTCTACCCGGTCATCAATTGCAACGGCTGACTTAACATCGGCTCCAAGAGTATCGCTATAATCCAGATTTTCCAGTCCCAGAGAGGGTATAGGTTCTATGAGTCCATCAAGCTCTGGAAGTGTAATCGCCGCAACCAACTCTACTGGAGAGAAACCCTGAAGCGATTCTCTCCACTTTTCTATTTCCCGCATGTACAGAGGAGCGGCGTCAAAAATAGGAATATTCAACTCTTTCAACAATTCCAAGGTTTGCCGCGGTTCTCCCCCTAATGGTCCCCCATTAATACGGAACCAGACAAAACTCACAGCAGCATCAATGATTGGTTTTCCATTCTTAAAAAAGAATTTCCGGAGTGCTTTCAAATTATCTACTCCGTCTGAAAACACTGGAATCACATTAACTGCGTGTTCTAATCTTTTAATAAGCGCACCAGCACCTATAACTGACGACTCGAAGTGCATACCTCCATAGAACAAAACTCCCACGGTAGGCTTTCCCGGATCAAAGTTCTCGTTTAGGTAGTCGTCCAAACTAGTATAGAACCGGTCTAGTTCTGGGTGATAGATTCCCATATCCGGAAACTCGACTGGTGGTTCAGGTTTCACCTTTTGTCCACCGTACTCCTTAGCGACGAATAGAAGCAGGTTCTTTATGTTCCTCTTTCCGCTATACTTCCAGTAGTTCATTGCCCGGATCCAATTTTTAGCATGCTTTAAACTGCCAAAAGGCAAAACCGTTCCCATCTTTTCAATCATGTTCTGAATGCTTCGAATTTTTTTCCAGTCTACATATTCCTTGGAGGAAGATTTTTGCCTATCAAACATTTTTGCTGGAGAGAAGGATCCTATTCGCGTAAGCGACATAATCTCAGTGGTGCCACCAACCAGTGTAATCACCGTATTTTTCTGATCAGATAAAACTTCTAGAGCTAAGTTTAACGGTTTTCCTCTGCCTCTTACGTCCAGAAGAACAATTTCTGATGTTCTCAAATCCTCCCTCAAAGCATTCTCGTCGACCAATTCTTCAATAACTTCGTGAACATAATAAAGTCTGGGGTCTATTACTTCACTGTATTCTTCCCTGATCTCCCTCACCGCCTCCGCAAAAGAGTTGGAAACCGCTATGGTGGCAAGAACCGTAATTTTGGTTGGCATGACTACACCCTATAAGTAATACTTTTTTATAAAACAGTAATATTTTATCCTTTTAAGGTTTACCAATTACGCGATATGCTTCAGTAATCATTTCCCCTTCCCTCAAGCATACGCATCCATTGTAGTGATGGGTTGGAGACGCCCCGTTTCCTGTTTTATCCATCCTTTATTTGCCTTATCCCGTTATGGGTGTGAGGTAGATAGGAGTTTGACTCGGGTGAAAGGTGTTTGTTTGGTTTTTCTTTTGTTTTTTGGGTTTGGTTTGTGTTCTTAGATTTCTTTTTTGGTTTTCATTGGTATAATTATTTTTGCGCCTTTTTCTCCTATTATTTCCGCTTTTCCGTCAAGGAACATTGCTGCTGTTATGCAGCATGCGGTTGCGTCTAGTTCGTGTTTGCTTCGGGGCTTGTGTTCGAATCTTACAAATCTTTCTAGTTGGTTCTCGTTTACTTCCATTATTTTGTAGAAGGCGCTTGGAAAAACTTCAATCATGTTACCTAGTTTTGCTTTCAGTTTTATTGCTCTCCAGGTTAGCTCTTTTATGAAATTCGGTGGGAACGCCTGTATTCCTCTACGGATGAGCTCCCTCTCCGCTTCCCTGTATCCCTCGCTATAAGTTAGTGGCGCATCTACAGCTATCAGGTCGGGGTAGGCGCGAACGGTGCTGTTAAGTATCTGTATGTCTGTGTAAACTATGGTAGTTACTACGTATCCGTCATCATAGAGTGCGAATCCTGTGGGATTTGTTTCCTTTGAAGCTAGGTCTAATCCCACTATGGTTACCAATTTTTTAAAACCTCTTTTTAGAACTATTACGCATAATGTTTAAAAATGCGCCGTTTCTAGATGTTATTTCTCCTAAATCAATAGACAAATATATGGCTTTTGTGTGATAATTAATTGAGGATTTAATGAGTTTCGGGTGTTAACTGTTGACTGTCTATGAAATCGGAATTATGAGAGACGGGGTATTGTTAACTCTCAGAGAGTATCATACCACATCCACTGTGGACAAGGATTTGAAGAGTGCACTTTTCTCAGCCCTTGAGACTGCGTCTCAGAGTACGTTTGGAGATAGTTTGGATTTTATACAGCTAAAGACTATGGGCATTATCTATTCCAAATCTCCTAGAGATGAGGGAAAATTCGTAGCTTATGCTATTTGTGACCGTAACACAGATTTTAAACTTGCAAAAGGAATTCTATCTAAAATTCTTGAGCAGTTTTTAAAGGACTACTCGGATAACCTCAACTCCCCAAAGAGATCGGATTACGAGAACTTTAAAGAAAAAATAGATACATTCTTCAAAGACCTGTCTGAGAAACCAGAGGAACGAGCAAGATCACTGTTCGGTTAACCAAACAACAATTTTTTGTTTTTGCGAGCACTTTCCTTATTGGTCTCTTCCCTTTTTTTCAGCTAAGTTATAATAATAAAACGAAAAATATTTATCTAATAATAGTGCTATATTAAAGAACGCACTAACAAAAATTATTTTAAATTAAATAAGTGCGGTGAGATCAAATGCCGTCCTTGTTTGAATACCTTCTTGTGTACTATTTTATGCCGCCCCCATTTAACTTAGTTATATTCTATCCCTCAATTTTGAACCTATTAATACCGGACTTTATTAAAATGGCGTTACCACTTGAAAGCAATTATGTGGATTATACACAATTTATATTAGCATCAATAGTATCGATCATGGTCCTGATTCTGGGTTATAAAATTTACAAGAAGGATCCCAGTTATTGGCTTAACAGAGTTTTTACAGCCTTCTATGTAGGATTGGCCGCAGCAGCAATTAGCTTCAACTTGGGGCTTTTCATAAGTCCCACTGCTTTAATAGTTGGGGAACAATTCATGCTAAGCTTCATTATGGTATCCCTAGGGTTACTACTCGTGGTTGCTGTTGGTCTCAACTACGGAGAAGTTCAAATCCTAAAACCGAAAACTATTATACCTATCATATTACTTGTTGCTTTGCCTTTAATGGTATTATGGTTACCTGGAACAATATTAACCTGGTTACCGCAGCCGATAATGATTCGGGACGTAGCTCCCCCTCACACCGCCTTTTCAGATTATATACTAGTATCGCTTTTAACTACCCTGATACTGGGTGTAGGTGTACTCTCCTACTTCTTAATCAAAGTTTACAGAGCCTCTGCGGGCATAGTGAAAAGACGAATTTTCTTTTTCCTCACAGGAATCTTGTTTGCCCTCCTTCTCGCGGCAGCCTCTACCAGCATTGCAAGCATAACAGACATTCATTTCTTCGACATCATTACACCGTTAGTACTTTTGGTAGGCTTATCAATAGTATACTACGGCTTCTCCATATCAGAGTAAACTTATCGCATTCGGCGACATTTTTGATGTAACATTGCTATAAACCATGAGTAGTGTATACTCCCGATCCCTTAAAGATTAGAGGAAATAATGAAAAACATATTGAGGGGTCAAAAAAAGAAATGGAAGACGATCTGCAACAGAGAATGGTCAAAGCCATACTTGAAATCGACGAGGAAGAGACAATAAGGCTAACAGGGAAAGCGCTCAAAGAGAAAATACCGCTTGAAAAAATAATTGACGGTCTATCCGAGGGACTAAAGCAGATGGGGAACCTTTTTGAGAAGGGAGAAAAGTTCATACCGGAACTTGTGATAGCCGCAGAATTCGTTGATAAGGCTTTCAAAATTCTTGAACCACACCTATCCCCGGAAGAAGAGAAAGCTAGAGGTTGGAGAAGCGTTAAAGTGGTGATTGCTACTGTTGAAGGAGATATTCACGATTTGGGTAAAAACCTTGTCGTCACTATGCTATCCGCTGCGGGTTTTCGGGTAATCGACCTTGGAAAGGATGTAGACGCCAAGACTATTGTTTCAAAGGTTAAGGAAACCAATGCGCAGGTTGTAGGCTTGTCCGCCTTATTAACAACCACTATGTCACACCAGGAAGAAGTGATAAAACTACTAATCGAAGAAGGAATAAGAGAAAAAGTTAAGGTTATGATAGGTGGCGCCCCCGCCACTCAAAGCTGGGCTGAACGGATAGGTGCCGACGCATATGCTGAGAACGCCATGGAGGCCGTGAGAAAGCTCAAGGAAATCCTGGGTGAGGGGTAATTTAATTGCCAGAAATGAATGTTAAGCGTCCAACTCTAAGTCTTTTGGAAGAAGATACTATAAAAGATATTTATGATGCAGCTCTACGAATACTAGAAAGCACCGGGGTCGAAATTGATAATGGAAAGGTTCTCGAACTTTTACACCAAAATGGGGTAATAATCGACTTTGATAAGAAGAGAGCCAAGTTTCCGCAAGACCTTGTGAAAAAATGCGTAAAATCCACCCCTTCAGAAGTTAAACTGTATAGCCGTGACGGAAAACATGACCTGCTCCTCAAAGATAATAATGTCTATTTCGATCCAGGCTCTACCGCGATAAATATTCTTGAAGAGGGAATTATAAGAAAACCCTTATCGGAAGACCTCGTAAAATTTGTACGCGTCGCGGATTACCTTAACTACATTCACGTCCAGAGCACAGCACTAGTCATAACAGATGTTCCAGCCAGATTCGTGGATCGGTACCGTCTTTACATTGTTCTAAAAAATTCCACCAAACCCGTGATAACAGGCGCCTTTACCAAGGACGGCGTCCACGAAATGAAAAAACTTCTGGAAATCCTTTTAGACAAAGGCGATGTAACGAAAAAACACATGGCTGTCTTCGACTGCTGTCCAACTCCTCCCCTTGAATGGAGTGAAATAACCTCACAGAACTTAATTGATTGTGCTAGATACGGAATTCCTGTGGAACTCGTTTCTATGCCCCTAGCTGGTGCAACGGGTCCTGTAACTCTCGCGGGGTCGATTGTTCAGCACACCGCGGAGACTCTAAGCGGAATAGTCATCGCCCAACTTGCAAATCGGGGGACGCCGTGTATTTACGGAGGGTCTCCGGCTATTTTTGATATGCATCAGGGTACAACACCTATGGGTGCGATAGAGACTATGATGATTGGTTGCGCCCATGCTCAGGTTGGAAAGTTCTTAGGTCTGCCAACACATGCCTATTTGGGTCTGAGCGATTCCAAAACTATTGATTCTCAGTCGGGATTCGAATCCGCGCTCGGAATTGTTCTCGGCGCTCTCACTGGAATTAACGTTATTTCTGGGCCCGGTATGTTGGGCTTTGAGAGTTGTCAGAGTATGGAGAAACTTGTGATTGACAATGAGCTCTGCGGAATGGCTTTAAGAATGATTCGCGGGATTCAGGTTTCAGAAGAATTGCTTGCTGAGAAACTAATTAGAGACTTGGGTCCGGGAGGGCATTTCCTGAACTCGAGGCACACTCTTAAATGGTTTAGAGAAGAACAATTCTTACCTTCCATCATAATTGACCGGTTGACGACTTCCCTTTGGCAGGAGAAGGGGTCTAAAAACTCTTACCAGAGGGCTAAAGATGAGGTAAAAAGGATTTTATTTGAACACAAACCTGAAGATTTACCACCAGACATGGAAAGAGAATTAGATAGTATGGCAGAGAAATGGAAAAAAGACTAATAATTAGGAAAAAAGGGTTCCATTCATTTTACTTCTTTTACCGCTTTGACCATCCGTATCATTTTTTCGGCAGCTATCTTATCGCTTTTTAGTCCTCTTAATCCGCAGTCTGGATGTGTGATAATGTTTTCCTTTCCCACAAGCTCGATGGCCTTTCTTAGTAGTTCTATTACGCTCGGCACCTCTTCCAATTCGGGAGTATCGGAGCGTACGCATCCTACACCCAACTTCTTTTTCGCTTTTACCAGTTTGTCTTTTGAGATAACATTGAAGTTTACTGGGTACCCTGCAAAAGCGTGGCTCAAAACATCCACTGGAAAATCGAGTAGAGTATCAAAGACTTTAGTAATGTCTCCGCACACGTGAAGGTGAATCGGCTTTTTCACGTTCTTTCTTGCTATTCTAACGGCTTCTCTCGCTAAATCCATGGGCGCCCCTACGCTGTAGTACGGTTCATCAATCTGTATGGCGTCCACGCCCGCCTCCAACTGTAATTGGGCTTCAGTATTTACGAATTGCCCCATGTCGTTGTATAATTCGGGATCCCTGTATCCCTTGTACACTTTCGTTTTAAGCAACCCACTCATAACCATTGTAACAGGTCCGGTGACTATTCCCTTAAGCAAGGGAGCTTTTCCGCCATATTTTTCCTTGAGATATTTCTTAACCCATCCGAGGTCTTCAGCTGCTATACTCTTTCCGTCATGTTCAATCCTATCGGTTATATGCCATTTGCCATTTTTACTCTGGAAACCCTTTGCATGTTCAGCAAAATAGGTGATCATATCAGCACGCGTCTGGCCATCGCTGATAAGATTTATCCCCGCCTTTATCTGGGACTCCACGGCAAGAAGTATATTATCCCGAAAATCTAGATTTTCGAGTCTAGGAAAGCTTCCAATAACTGTAGCCAGTAACATAGAACTCACATCACCGATTAGTTTATGGACTCATTAATTTAAACCTTGATACTTATATCTTTTTCTCATATTTTTTAATAAAAATATTACCCTTATTCATAAAAATTTATGAACCCCAACATCCCCTAAAATAAAAACTCCTTTCAAAACAATGGGAATAGAATAAAATTAATTAGAATATTTTGCCGAAAAAACCGATTTTACTAAACTTCTGAGAATCCTCTACGGCCGCCTCTCCTAGGAGGTGCACGGCTTTGTTGACCAGCGATTTTTTCGTTAACTATTCTCTTAACGTAGTTACGTCGATTTCTTATTCTGGGAATAGGCATCCTTCTCTCTTTGCCCTGAACTTTTGGAGTCTGACTACGAACTTTTCCAGCTTTTGTTAAACTACCGTGAGAACCTGGCATTATTAAAATCCTCCATTATGTGACCAAAAGAAGTAAAGAAACATACACATTTAAAGTTTATCCAAAAAACTCCGTGAAACCGTGAAAAGTCCACAAAAATAGAAAAATTAAAAAAAATGTGAGGAATAGTGTTATTTTTTCCTAGCGATCTTCTTGGTAACGGGTTCTGCTACCAGAGTTAGAACGTCCCAGGTTGGACAACTCGCTGGCGCGTAGCAAGTCTCCAGCCACTCAAGATCGTAGACAGACATGCCTGACTGCATAGCGGCTGCGATCACGTTAATTTTCTGATGCACATCCTCGTAACCCACAATCTGAGCCCCAAGAATCTTACCATTCTCATCGGATAAAATCTTGATTCTAATAAGCTTACCACCAGGGAAATACTCCGGCTTGGAAGAACCAGTAATTTTACCAACAATAGGCTTAATCTTGTTCCTTTCTAACTGACTCGTGGTAGGACCGACGGCCGCAATTTGGATGTCGAAAACTTTTGTGATTCGCGTTAAAAGCACGCCCTTAGGCATCCGGGCTTCGCCGCCCACAGCGTTAATACCACACACCTTACCCATTCTTACCGCGATGGTCCCCATTCCCTGTGGAGTGGGTTCTCCCGTTACAAAGTCTGGGTATTCCGTGCAGTCACCCGCGCTGTAGATGTCTGGAACATTAGTTTCACACTTTTCGTTTACTTTGATGTATTTAGTAGTTCCCAGTGCTACTCCTGATTTTTGGGCTACTTCAGTATAGGGCCTGACTCCGGCACCGATTACCACTAGGTCTGCCGGAAGTTCTTTTGTTTCCTTGGTTTCGCGGTTTTCGATTAGCACTTTTTGTACCCTTTCCTTACCTAACACAGCTTTTGCTGCGGTGTTGGTGTATACCTCCATTCCGTGTTTGATCATTTCCTCTTGTACCAGTTCTGCCATATCTGGATCTATCATTAGTGGTACAACGCTTGGTAAGAATTCCACCATAGCTACTTTCAGCCCCTTCTCTACAAGATTTTCCGCGGTTTCCACACCAATGAGACCCGCGCCTATTACCACCGCATTTTTTGCTTTTCTCGCCGCAGCTTCAATGTCCATCGCATCTTTAAGAGTCCTTAGATAAAATATCCCTTTCATATTCTGCACGCCTTCTATTGGTGGCGCTGCAGGGTGTGAGCCTGTTGCGATAACCAGTTTGTCATAATTTACGGTTTCCTCTTTGCCAGTTTTGAGATCTTTCAATTTTACTGTTTTAGCCTTGGTATTGATATCAGTTACTTCAGTTTCCAGTTTAATGCCTATTTTCGCGAAGCTTTCGAACCATCCTGCGTCATGTTCCCTAAGATTGAGAAATTCGGGTATAACCTTTGAAATTGTGTAAGGTAATCCGCATCTAGAATATTCCGGGTACGGTTCACGATTTATTAAAAGCACTTCACATTTTCTATCAGTTTTTTTGGCCCAGAACGCAGCGGTTGTGCCAGCGGCTCCAGATCCAATAATCACAACTTTGGTCGTTTTTCATCCCTTCTTTTTAATTTATTATTTTGTTAGCCATGCATGGATTCGACTTATAATTAAAATTTTTTGTCAACCTGTAACTTATAGAAAAATAAGTATCGATAATTGTTTCATTAACCGGCTTTTTGAGATGCCATAATACCCTACTATTTGGGGGCTTTAAATGGTCAGTTTTCTATTTTGTTACTTGTTGTTTGAACTCTTTTAGTTGTTTTTATCTTTCTCCCTTGCAAACAGGACAGATGACTTTACCAGTGCCCCAGCAGCTTTTGCATATTGTTCTTGAGTAAGGGTCGGTTACACCATGCCCTCCACATGTTTGGCATAGTATTTTTCCTGTTCCTTTACATCTTGGACATTTTGATTTTCCGGCCAACACACATTCCTCTTCATTTTTAGATTAATAAAATATTTTATTGTAGGAGTTTATGTTATTTATTTCATACCCTTTTGGGCAACAATACGCACCACATCTTTGTCCTTTAGTTCTGCGTTTGCCGCCAAGGTCTTCCCTGTCTTGGCATTTACTGCTTGAATAAAGGTCTCGCCAAGGTCGGTGTGTATTGCGTAGGCTAGTTCTCTCGCCGTTGTGCCTCTTGGTACTAGGTAAACGTCGGGTAGAACGTTTCCGTTGTGGTCGCTGTATTTGTTTGCGTCTTCGACTGGATATACCGCGATCATGTTGAGTACTCCGAAAACCATCTGGTTGAGGGTTTCCTGTATTCCCGTAGAGCCGTACTTACTTAATATTTCTTCGCGTATTTTTTCTAAAACTGGTTTCTGATTCGCGGGAATTTTGTCCGGTTTTAAAATCTTAAAGTCGGAGTCGCCGGGTCTGTATTCAATCGCTCCATCTTCAGCTAGTTTTCTGAGCATATATTCTGCAAGTGAGCTTGCTGGTACCACTTTTCCTTTTTTCTTGAGTTTTTCTAGGTTTTGTGGTGAAGTTTTTCGGTCTATTTTGTTTGCGCATATGAGCATCGGCTTTGAAGCTTTTTGTAGTTCTCGTGAAAAATTATATAATTGGTCTTCGTTCCAAGTTTTGGGTTTTTCCGGGTCGAGTTTTGCGTTTTGTATTGCCTTTTTGATGTGAACTCTCTTTATCGCCAATCCAGATAATCTGTCTATAAGGAGTTCATCAAGCTTCGCTTTCGATGTATCCACTTCTCTAGCTATCTTTGGCCATTCACGCGTTACTATTTGTTTAAACCACATTGCTATTTCTTTCTCAAGAAAGTCTACTTCCTCTACCGGGTTTCCTGTTCCTGGCTCGATAGGTTTTCCCTCGAGGTCTGTTGCTCCTGATGCGTCAACGACCTGAATTAATGCGTCGGCTCGTCGGAGGTCGTCCAGAAATTGGTTTCCTAATCCGCGTCCCTGCCAAGCGTCGGGCACCAGTCCTGCGACGTCAAGCAAGTTTACTGGTATGTAGCGTATGCCGTCTACGCATATGGAGTTTTTGCAGTTGTCTTTCACTCCGAGTTCTTTGCATACGCAGTCTATTCGAACATAGCCCGTTCCTTGTTGGGCATTTATGGTTGTGAAGGGATAATCCGCTACCTTGTATTCCGTTAGGCAAGCCGCGTTCAGAAAAGTGGTTTATCGGTCCAGTACACTATTTCGTGCGTTGGATTCCCGAATTAGGCTTGCCTACAATTCCAACCAACATTTTCCATCACTTTTGACAAATTTTGTTTTTCCTACCTAAATAACTTTATTGTCTCCCTTAAATTAATAAATTAGAAAAAGTGTTTTGTACCCAGTTTAAGGTTTTTTCTAATGTTCTGGAGGTTTCTAATTTTTTTAATGATGGGTTTTACTAAAATTAGGGTTTAAAGGTGGTAGATTATATGTATTGGTTGGTAGTCTCTTTTTTCCTTTGTGGCTCTTTTTTCATCGGTACTCTCTTTCGAAATGGCCCCAAGTAACTTTGCTCCCGAAAGATCTTAAGCCCTTTTCTTTAAGTTGCTTAAGAAGATTGTCTGCATGTTCTTGGGGGAGTTCTCCTCTTCTTAGCATGTAGTTAATTATTTCGATAACCTGTTCTTCATTGTCGCATCTTCTGATTACTCTGATTATATCCAAATCGCCGACTTCTTCGCTTCTTATTCCGTGTATAGGAGCTGCCATTTTCTCCCCTTCTAACTCCTTATATAGGTTGGGGTACTCCTCACGTAATTTTTTCTTTTCGATTTCCATTGTCTACTCCCAATCAAGAATTCTCGCCGCCCTATAAAAAATGTTTTGTAACATTAGTTACAATTTAATCCGCATTTGGAACATTTAATACTGCAAGGTGCTGTCACTCTTCCCTCATAGGCTTTGTCTCTTTCGGCTAGAAGAAACTCCCTATTAACTCCGACATTTACTATATCCCAAGGATATACTGCCTCGAGATCCCTTTCAGTGCCCACAACCTCCCGGATAGAGATTTTGGTTTCCTTTAGAGCGCGTCTCCAAGCTCCTAAGCCTCCTCCATATAACGAGGATAACTCAATAGCCTTCCCAACACTATTGTTCCCCAAGGAAAGAAGAGCTTCTATCGCACCCCATCTAGGATCTAAACCTTCTATACTAATTCTCGGATTTCTTCCCAATTTTGAGGAAATAAACTTTAACCCCCTTCTAAAGTACTCTATGGGCGGCTGTGGTTCCCACATGAAAGGTGTATGAGGCTTGGGAACAAAAGGATTGATACTTAACCTAACACCTTGGGACGGGAAACCCAGAGAGCCGATGCGACTGGCCAGATTAACAATACCCTCTAAATCAGCCTGCTCCTCTGTTGGTAAACCCAAAATAAAATACATCTTAAGGTTTTGGAGTCTCTCGCGGATCATCTCTGCCGCAAAAAAGACCTCATCATCGCTAAAACCTTTATTTTGGGTCTCTCTTAATCTCTCTGTTCCGGCCTCTGGTGCCAACGTTGCGGTTCTCTGGCCCCCCTTGGCTAGAGCGTCCAACAACTCCTCGGAAACATTATCCACACGAAGACTAGAGACTGAAAGCTCCAAACCAGAATTAACAATACTCCAGCAGAGATCAACCAAATCCTTATACCCGGAAAGAGAAGGAGCGATAAGAGTAACCTTTCCAACACCGGAACGCTCAACCCCCTCCTCAATAGTTGACAATGCTGTTTTCATACTGAGACCTCGCATAGGTCTCCCTGTGTAGCCTATCAGACAAAACCTACATCCCCACTCGCAACCCCTAGAAATCTCTAAAAGAAGAGTTTTTCCAAAAACTGGCATCAAAGGACTATCATCCTCTATCTGGGGAACCACTTGGGTTACGGGTCGGTAAGCCTCCTCGAGACTTTTGCACCAGCTCCTTTTCACAGGCTCCTTAGAAAATCTGGGAACATAGATGCCCGGCAGCTCAGAGAGCGTTTCAAGGTTTTGCCGAGAGAGATTCCCCTCAAGGTACGTATCAAGCAAATCGTCAAGTACTGGTTCGGCGTCCCCCAAAAGAAAAAGGTCAACATATTCAGAAAGTGGTTTGGGGTTTTCCAGGGCGCAAGGACCGCCAGCAATTATAAGTGGATGATTAGAACCACGATCACTAGAACGGAGAGGTATACCCGCATTTGAGATCATTCTCAAAACATTTGTATAATCCGTCTCAAATTGAAGAGAAAAACCTATAATATCAAAATTCCCTAGAGGTTGCCTTGACTCAACGGAAAAGGACGGGGCGTCCCGAGAATTAAATACTCTTTCGCAAGCCACATCCGGACGAGCATTAAGCATAGCGTAAAGTGTGTGAAATCCTAAACAGGACATACCAACCTGATACCCACTAGGATAGGCTAAAGCAAACTTGATGTCTACTTTCCTGAAATCCTTTCTAACAACATTAATTTCTGATATACTGTCTTTCAATTGGACACCTAGCCCTCTTTAGACAATTAAAAAACTTGAAAATATTAAGCATTAAGAAGAGGCAAACCCCGAAATCAAACCAATTTTTATTTCATCCACTTTTTCATTAAATACAGAAATTAGCACCGACTTTTGAAACTTTCGTATCAAAACCGAGTTAAAAAATATTTTATCTAAAAGCTCACGTCTTCACAATTTTAAAACAGTGAGATATTGGTTAGCAAAATTTCTTGGAATGGTACTTTAATTCTATCTAAGATTCATTAATTTTCCGGTTTTCATCCTTTTCAATTTTGGGACTTTTTAAGTTCATTCTTCTGACGCTTTATCTGAATTAATTCTTTTAACTAGTAACTTTTGCTTTTCTACGACCAGCGAGTTTTCTGGCACATCTTCCCATAGGTTTATGTTGGGTCCTATTAGGCTGTTGGGTCCTATTTTGACTCCAGGCATTATTGTGGTTCCTATTCCTGTTTTTACATTGTCTCCTATCATTGCTCCCAGTTTTCTTCTCCCGGTGTCCACTTTTTCACCCTTTACTGGTGTTACGATACATTTTTCGTCCAGCCTCAGGTTTGCTGTGATGGTTCCTGCACCCAAGTTCACGTTTTCCCCGATTATACTATCTCCCACATATGATAGGTGCGCCACTTTTGTTTCGTCTAAGATAATGGTATTTTTGATTTCACAAGCATTGCCCACATGGCATTTGTTCCCTATAGTGGTACATTCCCTGATATAGCTGTTTGGTCCGATGTCACACTCCTCTCCAATATGAACCGGTCCTCTTAAGTAGGTTCCCGACCTAATAATGGTGTTTTTACCAACATATACAGGCGGAATTATCGTTACCCCCTGTTCTCTTTCTCCCTCTATTTTAGGTTCTGCATCTTTGATAAGAGTTTGATTTGCGTCTAGCAGATCCCAAGGGTGCCCTACATCAAACCAGTAGCTTGTTATTTTGTATGTTCGTATAGTTTTTCCTTGGTTGATTAGTATTTGAATAGAGTCTGTTAGCTCATATTCGCCTCTCTGTGATTTTTCCGTTTGTCTTATTGCTTCAAAAATTTGTGGAGTGAAAAGATATATGCCTGCGTTTACAGAATCAGATGGTGATGTTTGGACTGGTTTCTCGACGATTTTTGTTACCTTGTCTTTTTCTGTTTGGATGATTCCATACTTGGAGGGGTCTGGAACCTGTGTTACTGCGAGAATAGCATCGGGTTTCTCTCCTTCGAATTTGCTTTTTAATCCTTGATATGTGGTTTCCTTAGTTATTACGTCACCATTAATTAACAGGAAAGGTTCATTATCAACGAATTTTTCAGCTAAGCCCGCTGCGTGGGCTGTACCCAAAACTTTGGGTTGCTCCACATAGAATATTTTAATTCCTAATTTTTCACCTTCTCCCAGAGTTCTTATTACTTTTTCTTTGAGGTATCCCACTACTATAAGAACCTCTCGGATGCCAGTTTTTTTTAACGCACTTAGCGTGTGTTCTAGAAGCGGCTTTCCCGCAAGTGGGAATATTTGTTTGGGACGTGTAAGTGTGAGCGGTCTCAGTCTTGTCCCTTCACCGGCAGCTAGTATGACTGCTTTCAACTAGAACCCCCTAAACTATCTTTACTTCAGCTAACATTATTCCCGTACTTTAAGGGATGAATTTTTTTAAAGGGTCATTTTGAACTATCTCTTCCAATTCTCTTATTCTTAACCCTTTCAACTCATCACCAAATATTTCACACTTTTCTTTAACATTAATATCCTCTAACGGACGTATTACAATTTCCGCCTCGTCACCTCGTGGTGTTTTCACAAAAATGTGCAGATATATTTTTCTATCAGTGCCTACGGTTTTTAGGGTTCTTTCTTGCCTGATTAACCTGTATTTACTTTGATTTATTGTTTCTATCACAGCTGTTTCATCATCACTGTAAACTCTCATATCGATGTCGCTCCCTCTATGCGCTGTTCCCCTCCACACCGAGCCCACTAGGACAGGGCTAAATCTTTTGAGAACCTTCATGATTTCTAGGGCTTCTTTTCGCATATTCTTAAGGCGGTCCCTTTTTTGTTGTCCCTCTAGTAAATCGGATAGCTGGTCTAATTCTTCGGCGATTTCTCTGTTGATAGGTAGAACCTTTACACCTAGAGCTTTTGCCGCCTCACGTTTGGCGGTGTAGTACTCACCTGCAAACCCGTAATAAAGAAGACGGGCAGCTTCCTTTGCTACCTGAGTTTTCTTATTCAGATTCATCACCAAAAACCTAATTTCTGACACTCAATCCCTGTTTATAAAAGCGTTTAAGATTATTTGTGTCTCATCAAAAATCGGTATATCTACTTTTTAGTAAATTTGAATCTATGTATACTATCTACTTTTTGAAAATTTAAAAAAAAAGGAAATTGCAAATTATATTTTAGATTTCTTTCGAACGTTCTCTGAGGTAAACTGACCCATTTAGAATTATAAATACACCCGCAACCACTACTACAATGATTGCGATTATCAAGATCAGTACTAAGTATAGTGACCAGAGCAAAAATATCCGATGTATTAAAGCAATACCGTATACCAAACCTGCTATAACGATAAACAAGTGGCGAACGTTTTCTTTTTCACCAGCGGCCGTGAGTTTGAAAAGCAGTCCTATGCCAACCACTATAAGCGCGGCGCCTTCTATTTGAGAATCTCCCATAAACAGAGACTGAGGAAGCAATGTTATAGTGGCGAATTGAGGAATACCTGTGACGGCAAGAGAATTCTTGGTCCAGTCAACAATAGCAAGCAAGAAGACAGAAACAGCTGCGGAAATAAAAACTACTTCTTTAAGATCCTCTTGAACACTTGGGAAAATCCAATTCACAAGAATCAATGCTATCAGTAATAAGTCAGCAATTAGTAGAAAATACGGCCATAACCCCACGGATAAATTAACTGGTAACCCTAATATAGCAATTTGGGAGGTCACCTGATCATATAAGAAAACACCGTTCACTTGTATCCATGCTATAGAATATAGAAGCAAGTATGCTGATCCCAAAAGAAATCCAGAAAACATAGCAATCCTCTGCAATTCCGCCCTTTCACTTGGAAAATAGTATAGAACGCCGTATATCACTATCATTACGCCACCAGCCGCAAAGCAAATAGCTCCAATCCGAGATAGTAGCAATGGAAACAGTAACGTATTAACTAAAATGAAACCAATTATGTTCCAATTTCTAAACAGAAACCAGTACTGAACTGATTCACATGTAACGAAGTAAGCTACGCTACCAATTATAACCGCTGCGCCTAGTACCATGATGGTTATAGGCACCAGTTTTCCAGAGAATTCTTCAAACCCCGTAGATACTACAATGCGACGTTTTGGCTTTTTTTGTGCCGGTTTAACAGTCTTCACACTTTTTGCAGTCATTCTAATACACCACAATCCCTTTTATTCCTTATTATAAGGTCTTTTGTAATTAAATATTTTTTTATTATAAAAATGGTACCTAATAAACTTTCCACTCCAAAAATTGTTTACTTTTAAAATTATATTTAATAATTAGAAATTATGAGATTAAACTATTTATAGTATTTCCCTTAATGTGCACAAACTTGTGGTTGTGAGCTGGCAGATTTTTTGGAACACCTAAAAAGGTATGTGTATAACCGCATAAATTGACAGCAGAAAGACAAAAAACCTGAGAATTTGCGGCGGAAAAAGGCTAATGTAAGGGTTCAAATTAAATTAAGAAGCAAAATGAGGATTATTAGGAAGGCAACCCCGCCAAACCTAATAATTAATCATTTTAACTAAATTTTATTGGGCATTGTAATTATTTGCTTTTATGAGTTTTTTTAAATTTTTGAGGAGCTGTTTAGCTTTTGAGGATCCTAGTCCTCTTATGTATTCACTCATGATTTGCATTTTAAGTAAGCCTGTATTTGTTTTGTCTTAAATCTAGAAGATTCGGGACCTTTTCTATAACATTGTTTTCTAGCAAAGTTTTTAGAGCATATCGTACTGTTCTGGGTGCGAAGTTTGTTTTTTGGAAGATGTCTTTGGGAGTAAGTGCGCCTTCTTCTCTCAAAATTTTCACAACTACTAGTGCTGATTGGGGTAAGTGGCAAATTTTAGCTTCATTCTCCACAAGTTTAGTTTCCTCAACCTTTTCCACAACATATTCGGCTACTGTTGTCATAGCCATTTTTCCTCCTTTTCTTTATTTTTAGTATAAATTCTTATTTAGTCTTATTAAAAGATTTTACATAAAAAGGATATGTCTTTATGTACCCTTTATGTTCACATAAAAAACATAAAAATAGGAAGAATAAAAAGCACAACATAAAATTTTTATAACAAAAAGAAAAATCTAAACAATTTTATGTTTAAAAAGCAACTTTTTAAAATACTCGGCCGTGATTAAACTCTACAATAAACGTTGAAATTATAGTATTTTGTTGTAAATATATGAAAGAAGCTTGGAATGTTATAATTGAGTTTGTGGAAAACAATATATGGTAAGAATGAAGATAAACGGAAAGTGGTTATAACTGATGTACAAAATAACTATAAATAATAAGGAGAAAGATGAAAGATGTTTGAATCATCAATAATCGTTATTGTTGCTTTGATACTGGTGGCATTCACTGCTGAGTTAGTGGATTCGTCTCTTGGAAACAAACTTTGAAGTTTGCCAAATTGATGTACGGTACACTACTCAGTCCTATTCTAATAGCAGTCGGTTTCAGTCCTCTCGCTGTAGTTCCAGCAATTCTGATATCACAGGCTACAGGTGGAGCTATGGGAACGATTTTCCATCACAAACGCAAAAATGCAGATTTCCATTTCAACTCAAAACACACCAAAATAGCTTTGTCTGTAATTCTTTCGGGTCTCTTAGCTACAACTATAGGAGTCTATGCTGCTACAAGTATTCCAAGTTGGCTTCTGAAAAGTTACATCGGAGTTCTTGTAATCTTTATGGGTGTGCTTTGCATATTTCCATTATATTACAGTTTCAAGTGGTGGAAAATGGGATTGATTGGCTTTGTTTCATCTTTCAACAAGTCTTTTAGTGGTGGAGGATTTGGTCCATTAACTTCTACAGGTAAGATTTTGGCTGGAGTTGAAGCAAAAGTCTCAGTAGCAACTACAACTTATGCAGAAGTCCCAATCTGTATAATTGGGTGGATTCTTTGGTATCTAGCAGAAGGTTCAACTATTGTTTTGTGGTTTCCATTGGTCTTAATTATCGGAGCAGCGATTGGTGGAGCAGTTGGTCCATACATTACGAGTAAAATAAATACGAAGTGGCTTAAAATCATAGTCGGTGTACTAGCGATTATATCTGGTCTTTACGTCTGTTGGCAGGTAGTGTCGGGATTTAACCAAACTTTCTCTGATATGCTACTATCATTTGTCTCGAAGAACTTTTGGGGCTGGACATTCTATGCAACTAGCTGGTTTGATTTATTCTCTCAGAGTCTAACGAAAACCATAGAAGATTGGCTAAAGTCATTAATCCCTTGGCTATAGGAGGATAAAAAATGAACTCAAAAGGACTCAAAATACTGCTGATTGGTATGTTGATCGTCAGTATTCTATACTTCTGGTATTGCTATAACACAGCGAATACAATTAACACACTTCAAACTCTGAAATCATTTACTAAAGCAGACCCTCTGTGGTGGGCTAAGAGTACGATAAACAGTATAGTAGATACCATATTAGATAATTTAAAAAAGATATTCGGAATAGTATAACCTATCCATTTTATTTCTATGTACCTGAAAAGCTCCTAATCCTCTGCTTTATGAATTATAATTAAAAGGGGAGGTCTTCAGGTCAGAATTTTAAATGATATATCAAACTTGATAAAATTTAAGTTCAGAAATGTTTATGTATACGATAAGTTTTAAAGGGAAAGGATAAAACTGCTTATTATACCATGAATATTTTGAGAGTGATTTCTTGAGTCGAAAAACCGATAAAACGCGTGCGCGGGACATGTGGCGCGATAAACAGTGGTACACCATAATTGCCCCACCGTATTTTGGCAATATTGAGGCAGGTGAAACTTTAACAGACGATCCTCAGAAATTGATTGGCAGAGTTGTAGAAACCACGCTCTACGATGTCACTGGAGACTTTTCTCTGATACATGTTAAGATGTTCTTCAAGATAATTGATGTTAAGGGAGACAAAGCCTACACAGAGTTTAAAGGCCATGACCTTACTAGGGATTACCTGAGAAGCTTAGTGCGCAGAGGAAGTAGCAGAATTGACGGAATTTTTGATGTGGGAACCAAAGACGGCAGGATTCTACGAATTTCTGCAGTAGCTTTTACCAACAATCGTGCTAAAACCAGTCAAGAAAAATTCATGCGCAAAATAATGCGTGATACTATTCTAGATAAGGCTAGGAAACTTAGTTACGGTGAATTTGTGCAGGAGGCTGTTTTGGGTAAAATTGCTTCTGAGATTTATAACGAAGCAAAGAAGGTAACTCCTCTAAGAAAGTGCGAAATAAGGAAATCCAAATTATTGAGTAAGTCTAAGATGAAAGAGAAAGTAAGCAGAAGAAGCGCAGAGGAAAAGAGAGCAGCTCAAGTAACTGAAGAAGAGGAGTCGGCAGCCTAAAATCCTTATATCCCAAATTTATATATGCTTTTTTAAAATTTTGCGGAAGGTGTTTCATAGGAATGTCTGAAAAGTGTATTAGGTGCGGTTCAACGGATGTAGGAACGGTATCAAAACAACCTACACCCAAAGGCGTTAAATACACCTATAAATGTTCAAAGTGCCAGCAAACTTGGTCTAAAGAGAAAAAACACTAACTTGCTATACGTCTTCTTGCCCCTTATTGAGAAGAATTAAGCTCTCAGCCAAGCATAAACTTTCCAGTATATCATCTATGGTTGAAAGTAATATTTCGGGTTTGCAAACGCATTCCACAATTATGTTGGCTTTCCTTCCCTCAGTGGACATGTCTATTAAAATTCCTTTCGGTAATGGCTTATTATCCGGTATTAGTGATTTGATCATGATTTCTGCTTGTTTCTGGTTCTGGTATTCAATGCTAATTTTTGCTTTCATTTGAAGCACTATTTTTCACCAACTGGCTTTTTATTATTTTATTTAAAATCTGTAAGAGTTTAGATTCTGTTCCTATAGGTATATGCGCTCCCGCAGCGATATTGTGGCCGCCTGCTGTGGCTTCTGAGGATACCTCTTTTACAGCAGTTCTAAGAGCGGTTCCTAGGTCTATTCCTTGCTGTACCTGGTAATCGGTTGCTCTTGCGGAAACTTTCACCATGCCATCTTCAGATTCCGCGAAAGCGAATATCGGTTTGTCTTGTGAGATTATCCCTGAAGAGATTGCTATCGATGCTATTGTTCCTATTATTCGGTCGTCTATGAGCTTACCTCCGTGGAAGCTTTGGAGGTATTCTGTCTGAGTTACAGCTCCTGGTTTTATGAGCCAGTCCATATACCCCGCTAGTTTTTCGCGGTAATCCGTGGTAACGCTTTCCACTTCTTCTAGTGCTTCTGACCTGTCGCCCAGGCATATGGCTACTCCTAGACCCGGTTTTCTCATCCGTCCACATGCATTTAGTAAAGATGAGTATTCTCGGGCATCTCGAAGTGGAGTTTGCTTTTCTTCTTTGGGTAGGATATATATGACACCCACTATACTTTGTGCTTCTTCAGGGCTCATTTCTCCTGGTCCGAGCATGTATTGAATAAGTTCGGAAACCAATTTTGTTTTCTCGTCTTGTGAGAGGTCTGATATTGTTCTCCAATTACCATTGTTTTTTAACGGTATTTTGACATTCTCAGTTAGAAACTTGAGGCATGCTCCGTGATTTCCCGATAATCCGGGTATAAAGGGATCTGTAGTATACTCCAATGCCATTGCTATGGGACGTGTTTCTCTTCCAAAAAGGCGAATACCTGTGTTTTCCTCAAGTATCCCCTTGTTTACGCCATCTTTCACTATCTCGGAGTTTAATTCGCTTAGACGATGTTGTTCTCCCTTATCCTGTCTGTCTCCGAGTGCGCCCACGACTGCGAGAGGTGCAAAATCCATGTTTGACTCATCAATATTTTTTGCTACCAGATACGCGACTCCTGAGCCGCTTATTTCTGTGGCTCCATCAATATCACATAAATGTGGATTTGCTTGAAGAATTGTGGTTTCTTTTTCTGGAGGGTGATGATCTATTATTAGTACAGAATCCTGGGGTAGGTTTTTTTCGATAATTCCTATTTGACCGCTTCCCAAGTCGGTAAAAATAAATATACTCTCTTTTGACTCCTTGATTTCGCGGAGATTTTCTTCTCTGAGTTGTTGAATTATTCTTAAATGGAAATGCGCTCCAAGCCTAAAAAACAAAGAAGAAATTATGCTCGCGGCGGCTATGCCGTCCGCATCAAGATGGGATATTACGCGGAAATATAGCTCCTTTTCACAAGCCTCTAGTATTCTCTCAGAAACTTTTTTACAGTGTTCGTACAGTTCTAGGAATTTTTTGCTCAAAATTTATCTATCCTGTGCCTGTTTACCGAATGAGAGTAGCCGCTCTTTCAGGTTGGTATTTCCAATCTGCTGGTAAGACTCCACGCCGCTTGTAATACTTTGATAATCTGTTAATTTTTACTTCGGTTTCTTGTAATCCTCTTTTTGAATGCAGATCTTTTGGGTTCTCTTCTAAATGTTTTCTCACTAAAACTGCCTTCTTTATAAGATTGGTTAACTCCTCAGGCATGGAGGGAGCCAATCCGTTCTCAGCCAGTACTTGGGTAATCGATTTACCAAGAATAGCTTTTACTAACGGAACTCCGTATTGATCTCTCAGAATTAACCCTATCATGGATGATGTTTGCCCTGCCTTTCCGAGTTCAATTATCTTATCCGTTACCCATTCCGGGGTACGTTCAAACCAATCTGCTGGCTTTAGCACTGGTGGTCTAGTGGATCCTGATTTTCCTTTTGCTCCTGAATGCATTCTTGCCATTATCAATCCTCTCTTTTAAGCATCAGTAATGCTTCGTAGGAATAGAGAAAGAAATCCGCCTTAAATAAATTTCGAAGAATCTGTACTTTTAACCCACTCCGCGAATTTCCTTAAGGCTCTTGTTCTGTGCGAGATGGCCGTTTTTTCGGATATATCCATTTCTCCAAAGGTTCTCCCATCTCCTTCTTCGGGAATAAATATTGGGTCGAATCCGAATCCGTGTGTTCCCCGAATCTCTCTGCTTATTTCTCCCTTAACTTCGCCTTTGAATGTTAATGTATTTTTACCGTTACAAAATGCTATTACTGCCTTAAAATAAGCGGATCTATCCTCTATTTGGGACATTAATTTCAATATTCCTTCGTTTGAGACTGTCTTTGAAACATATGAGGAGTAGGGTCCCGGAAACCCCTTTAATTCCTTTATGAAAAGGCCAGCATCCTCCACGAATAAGGGTTTCTCCTGATCTTCCCATGCTTTCTGGGCACTGAAAACCGCTATCTCCTCCAAGTCGTCTGATTGGATTTCAAGAAGCTTCATTGGTAAGTGTAAAAGAGGTATATTCTCCTCCTTAAAGATTCTTTCCGCCTCTTCAACCTTCCCAATGTTACCAGTTGCAAAAAATACAGTTACTCTTTTATTCACTTAATCACTCCCATAATTTTTCTATCTTTCTTTGTGGTATCTTCCCCTTTTTTCAATTTCATTCATTCTTTCTATAACATCCTCTGATTTATCCATTGTTTTTTCATATCCTTCAAGAACTGCTTTGAAGCCAAATTCTGCGTAAGCATAATGGGTGCTTTGAAGAGCTCTGTTCATAAGGTGGAGGTCAACACCCTTATCCTCGATTTCAGTGGAGTAATCCCCTAGTCCAAAATCAATGAGGTATATATTAGAATCTTGGAGAATCATATTCGAAGTAGTGAGATCTCCGTGTATGATTCCGGCGTTGTGCAGACGCCCAATTAAGATTCCAATATGGGTAAAAATATTCTTTTTTTCCTGCTCACTCATACTTTGAATAACAGTCTTAACTGGAGGTCCTTGGATAAAATCCATTATAATCGTGTTTTCAGCAAGGTCAATAGAGTAAATCATGGGCGTGGGTACACCTGCTTTTCTAGCATCCGAAAGTAAGCGAGCCTCTTTAATGGTGCGATCCTTTCTCAGTTTTTCGTCGAGTTCCGGCACCCTGTATGATTTAGACACTCTCCTCTTTATAATTACTTTTTTCCCATACCATTCCTCTACATACAAATATGCTTCAGCGCCCTTTTTATAAAGCATTTATTCTAGCACCGCCCTTTTTGAATCCAGGGGATATCAACCTCGTCCAGACGCCATTTTGGACGTACGGAGCTTTCCTCAATACTTAATGTTTGTCCACTCTTGTACGCGAGTAAGCCGGTCCAAGCAATCATAGCCCCATTATCCCCAGCCAAATTTTCTGGAACAACATAAAAAACCGCGTCATGTTCACTCGAAATCACTTGCAACATTTCCTGTAACCGCTTATTCCTCCCAACTCCCCCTGTCAAAAGAACCTCCTTCTTACCCGTGTGCGCAACCGCCCGCTCCGTTACTTCTGCAAGCATAGAAAAAGCAACTTCCTGTAAACTGTAACAGAGTTCCTCAATTCTACACTCTTTACTCTTACTCAAAGCCGCCGTTAACAGCCCCGAGTAGGACAAATCCATTCCCTTTACAGTGTAAGGTAGAGGTACGAATTTTTTTCCTTCTCTTGCAAGACGCTCTATTTTCGCACCCCCTGGATGCTGGAGTCCCATTTCTCTTGCAAACACATCTAACATATTACCAATAGCAATGTCTAAAGTCTCCCCAAAAACTCTGTAACGCCCTTCATCAAACGCGGTAACTATTGTATTCCCTCCCGAAACATAAAGTGTTAATGGATCTTCGACCTTCATCATTAGTTTACCTATTTCAACATGTGCAACACAGTGGTTTACACCCTCCAGAGGTACTTTTAGTAGCAGTGATAGGGCTCTTGCGGCGGTTGCAGTGGTCCTTAAACAAGGCCCTTAAGGGAGAAAAAGATTAAACTCTTCTTAGCCCCGGACCCTGAGAGAAGGCTACCACATTTATTTCTCTTGTGCTAATGCCTGCTTTTTCTATAGCGTCACCTATGACTCTTTTAATTACCGCCGCATGATGTTGAGCCGCCTCTCTTGGGTGTATACCCCCCTTGAGAGGGATATACTCATCCCACACATTTGAGAGAACCACACCCTCATCGCTCATTATTCCGGCTCCGAAAGTGTGAGCGGTTCCCTCCAAACCTAAGCAATTAACAGAACTTTTCATATTCTGGTTTTTCAAACTCTATCCCCAACCGAAAAATTCGAATTGACTGATTTTTACAAAAACCAGCCAAACAGCCCGACTAACTAAATACCTTAAAGCATTATCTCTATTTTACTCTTTTAGTAAGTTGCCCATAATAAAATATTAAAACTTTCAATTTCTATGAAAGTCTGGAGAGCTATTACTGGTGGCCTTATTTACGAACCCTCTTTTTCGTCTTCTTTGGGTTCCTTCTTTTTGAATTCCGTATAGCCGCACTTTCCACAAGACAGTCGGTCGTAATGCACAGCCATAAAATAACCTGCACCACATCTTGGGCATTGAACCTTTAGCCTTTCTATTTTGTTTCCTGCTATCTTATAGTATTTACTCAATCAGAATACCTCCGATTTGTTATTTTTTTTGTGGTTTTTCTTTGGGTTCTGCTTTCTTCTCTTTTTGTGGTTTTTCTTTGGGTTCTGCTTTCTTCTCTTTCTCAGCAGCTGGTTCTCCTAAGTTTCTCTTTACTATGAATTTTGGTTCTACCAGATGTGCTCTTTCCGAGGATTTGTATACGTTTGCGGTGCCTTTTGATTTGGCTGCGCCGTACTCGGTTTCGATTTTTTTAATGAACAGTTTTTGTGTATCAACGTTTAGGAGGGCTGCTAACTTGTTTTTGATTTCTATTCTTGAGGGTGTTCCTTTTGAATCGTGGCTAACTGTAAATGTTATTTCTTCTCGTTCCAGTAACTGATTTTCCTTTTTTGAGTTTATACTTATTTCCATTAGATGGCCTCCATCTGATTTAGAATTTCTTTTACTTCTTTTCTTTTATTATCGTTCACTTCGACTATAACCAGTCCTTGTTTGGGCTGGCCGTAAATTATAAAGGATTTATCGGGGGCGAGGAGAATCGCGGGCATGGTGAGCAAATCTTCTTCGCCTTCTATGAAAAGTTCTATTGTAACATCCGAATCGTAGGCTTTTTTTAATGTACCCCATATGCCTGCGCTTATCATGGCTGCTGGGTTTTGTACCTTCATCTGGATACTGTTTGGGACATTCACATTTTCGTTTATGCTTCTCAAAGTTTTCCCATCAATTATACATATATCGGGAATCAACCCTATCTCAATTAGGTTTTTGGTTACTACGTCTCCCACCGCTACTAGCTTAGGGGGCATTTTTTTCAGTATCATCTCTTTAGCTCTAAGTGTTGTTTCGGGGTGTTTGCCTCTTAAGAGGGTGCCGAATGGCTGTTTAAGTCTTTCTCTGAGCCTGACGGGAAGGACTAGATCTCGCACCGTTTCCAATGGTTAAACCTCACCGGACTTTTAGTGCATATTTTCCTTTGTTTTTTATTTTGAGCTTTTCCGCTATCTGGGAGTTTTCAGGATCGAAAATCATAACTACCCCGCTGTAATCGCTGGATAGTGCGGAGGTTTTACAATAGGGACATGTCTGTTCCGTAACTATGAGATGGCAATTTTTGCAGGCTTTTTCTTTCATTTTAAGACCCTTCAGCTATAGCTTGCTCTTTTGATTTTGATTTTTTCTCTTTTTTCGCCTTTTTCGCTACTGGCTTCGGTTCCTTGGCTTCTTTTCCCCCTTCTTTAACTTCTTCTTTTAGACCGTGGACTTCTTCTTCTATCCAATCTATCTTTCCTAGGAAAGGTTGACGCATTGTTAATCCTAATTTTCCGCTCCTTATTCCTCCTCCTATGGAAACCGCAACAATTCTGGCTCTCACTTTATCATTTTCTTGCACTACACGGCCGGTTTCCTTTCCTATTAGGGCGGATCTTTTGGAATCGTAGGATATGAAGTCATCCGTGATTTGGCTTACGTGGCATAATCCGTCAAGAGGACCTAATCGAATAAATGCTCCAAAATCTACTACCTCAACCACTTCTCCCTCAACTATTTCATGTTGTATGGGTTTAAAGATGAGTACACTAAAAAGTACTTTGTGAAAAGCCGCCCCGTCTCCCGGGAGCAATTTGCCCACTTTCACGTCCTCCACTTCTACTACGCATATGACAACACCAAGATCGGGGTCAATGATTCCCTCGTATTCTTTCATGAGAATTTCCAGAGCCACCTTCTTTATTGGTTCACCGAATCTTTGTGGCGGTATGCGTACAGTGTCATCAAGTGTGATTAATTCATACATCTTTCTGCTCACCTAATAATAATGAAAATTTTTATGACCATTATAAACAGGAAGACCTTCCTGCGAGGTCTTCTACACTAAATTTTGGGTTATTTTTTTACAAGCCTTAAAACATTTTTAAGGGTAACGCTATTTAACGCCAAAGTAATTTAAACTTTGCTAATTATCGGTAATTTCCTCTTCCACGCTTTCCTCCATTACTTTTAAAATCTCAAAATCCCGCAATAAACTTTTTTTAAGGCTTACAATTAATTGGATTAAGGGGGTAGAGAAAGCTCAATTCCTTTAAGAGTTGAACTGAATTATGTCCCTTTAGAATGGTACTATAAGCATAAAGATTGCGTAATTGTATCAACGTTTAAAGCATTGAGCGTGGAGCTTAAAAAGCCTTCTGAAAAATATAAATCTGACTGGCACTCGATCTACGGTGTCGAGGAACGAGAAGGAATGATTCTAGTCCACAGAGTCAGACACAGCAGGAATTTCTCAGAAGAGCGGAGAAAGGCTAGGCAAGTAGCCGACTTCGCAGTTAAGAATCACATATTTTCCTCAAAGGATGTGAAACACATCGGCTTGAAGTCCATAATAGCCAACCAGATACTGAGAAAGTACGGCAGAAACAAGAACATAAAGAAAGTTAAAAGCGTTAAACTAGTAATCCCTCGCCAGGACATCAGAGTGGATAAGCAGCGCAGAACTATAAGTGTCCCCTGTCTTAGACTCTCTTTGGAGTACGCGTTTCCCAATAACTTTGAGAAAATCAACCAGATAGAGATCGACCAAGAGTACGCCTACATAGCAGTAACGGTGGAAGAAAAGGAAACGAAACAAACAGACAAATACATGGATGTTGACCTTAACACCACAGGCCACGCTGCGGTGGTGGCTAACCCCAAGACCGGCGGAGTGTGGAAGCTGGGCAAAAAAGCGGAACATATTCACAAGAAGTACAGAAACATAAGAAGGAATCTTCAAAAAAAGGGCAGGTACAAAAAGGTCAAACGAATCAGGAACAGAGAAAACAGAATATTGAGAGACCTGAACCACAAGATGAGTAAGAAGATAATTGAAATAGCCGAAAAGGATAACTGTGGTATCAAGCTTGAGAAGCTGGAGGGGATAAGAAACAATAACCGTCACTCGAAGTCGTTCAGGTGCTCCTTGAACAGTTGGTCTTTCCACCAGCTGCAAAAAATGGAAGTACAAAGCCAAGCTGCAAGGAATACAAGTAGTCTATATCGAACCGGAGTACACCTCAAAAACGTGTAGCAGGTGCGGTCATGTAGGCTATCGTAACGACAAAAAATTCATGTACCCGTATTGTGGGCATGTTGACCATGCAGACGTTAATGCAGCATTCAACATAGCATTGCGTCAAACGGGTATAGGTCAATTCAGCACAGACAGAGATGTGCTGAAAGGGAGCACTGACACCCCTAAAGAGGCAACTGTTAGAATGCAACAGACCTTAAAACCCCTAACCCTTGGGTTGGGAGCATGTCAGACGTCTCCGTCTATTTGTAAATGAGATTTTTGCCGCACGTATATTGTTGGTATCCCTTCAGATTTAAGTTTTCTTCGTAGATTTTGGTCATTGGTTGCAACAATGTAGCCTTCCTTTTTTGACAATTTAACTATTAACTCATCCATGTTTCCATTTTCGGGTGCTAAATCTACAACCGTATACCTTTGGGCTAGTTCTAGGGCAAGCTTTGCGGCTTTTCTTACTTTTAGACTCGGATTCTCCGATAATCCCTTAAGCTCCTCGATTGTTCCCTTAAGAATTATTATCTCATATTTTTGGTTAATTATCCTGTCCAACTCAGAAATTACGTCTATTCCCAGATTGGATGGAGCCATGAGAAAATTCGTGTCTAAAACTATTTTCAAAACCGGGTTCAAGTTATTAGTCCCCATCCAATCAGTCTCCAACGCCCTGCGATCCTTCTGCTTATGGCAACTCTTTGCCCTTTCTCCGCAACCACCGGTCTTCTCAAAGAGATTTCTACAATCCCCTTGCTAGAAGCAGTTGAGGTTCCTATAGTTGCAGTCGGCCCGATACTCAACATCAAGGGCTCCTTTGTGGAGATAGGTTCCACCTTTGACAAATCTATACTACCAACAACCCTCTCTAAAAGATTAACTTCAATACTAAAGTTATTTATTAATGGTGGAAGAGTACCGGGCTGACCAGCAACACTACCCACCATTCCATCAGCCTTTGTTAGGGATGGATCAAGCTTAGTTCCCAAGCCTATCAAACCGCCAGGTTTTGCTTCTTCTAACACAACACCTTCACCCGCTTGAATGCTAGTGACCTCCGAATATAACGGCTCATAACTAACCTTACCTCCCGCATCAACTCTCAACCCCGGCCTAATCTCTATCTCATCCCCAACACTAACCTTACCCTGAATTATTGAACCTCCAACAACCCCACCCATAAGATCCTCTGGAGGAGTACCCGGCCTGTTAACCTCGAATGATCTAGCTACATACATACGCATAGGCTTTGTGAAATCTCTCTCCGGAGTCGGAATAATTCTCTCCATCGCTTCAATCAAAACATCAAGATTAGCCTCAAAAACGGCAGAGGTTGGAATTATAGGAGCTTTTTCCGCACTAGTTCCTTTTACAAAATCCAATATCTCTTGATAATTCTTCAAGGTCTTTTCCTTTGAAACCAATTCGATCTTATTCTGAACAATTATAAGATTCTTAACCCCAACAATCTGTAGAGCAGCAAGATGCTCTCTAGTTTGAGGCTGAGGACAAGGCTCGTTAGCAGCTATGACCAAAATCGCTCCGTCAACCAGTGCGGCTCCACTTAGCATCGTAGCCATAAGCGCCTCATGTCCGGGAGAGTCAGCAAAAGATACACGGCGAACAAAAACCAAATCCGATTCACAATGTGGACACTTGTAATTATGCTTCTTAGCCATCGCCGCGGTCAGGTAACATTGAGGCGGTGGACAGTTTGGACATTTCAAAATAATTGCATCCGCGTAACCAAGTTTTATGGAGATACCTCTTCTCTTCTCTTCACTATGGCGGTCTGTCCACTCACCCGACAAAGCCTGAACCAAGGTGGTTTTTCCGTGGTCCACATGGCCTGTGGTTCCAATGTTCACAGATGACTGTGTTTGCATAGCTTCATTGAATGCTTTAGTTTCTGACAGTTATCTAGCCTCCTCTTATCTAACTCTTCACTTTTCATTTCTATAGATAAAAAATCTTTTAAAGTTTATCTAAAAATTTATGCTTAAAGTTTGATATTAATAATGCTTCCAGTTCCTCTGTGGGTTATGATTTGTTCATCTGACATTACGCAGGAACCCTTAATGAAGGTCATTTTGGCTTTTCCGGTGACTTTCCAGCCGTTAAAGGGAGTGAATTTTGATTTGCTGTAAAATTTTTCGGGGTCTATTTTCCATTTTTCTTTGAGGTCAACTAAAACCATGTCTGCATCACATCCTTTCAAGAGCATGCCCTTATTTTTAAGTTTAAATATTTTGGCTGGTGAGCTGGATGTTAACTCAACCAGTTTCTCCAATCTTAAATCTCCATGGGCGACCTTCATGAGCATTAGGGGGAGTAGCGTTTCTAATCCTGGAAATCCAGACGGGGCTTCTGGGAAGGGCTTCTCCTTTTCCGAGAGACTGTGAGGTGCGTGGTCGCTTGCGAGTGTGTTTATTATTCCCTCCAGTAAAGCAGCCCAGAGTGCGGTGTTATCGTTTCGTGTTCTTAGGGGTGGGAGTACTTTGGCGAATGTGCTTTGTTTTTTAATTTCTTCCTTCGTCAAAAGGAGATGGTGTGGTGTGGTTTCGCATGTTAATTTAGTCCCTCTATTCTGTTCCTCTTTTATGGCGGTTAATGATTCCACGGAGGAAACATGGCAGATGTGTATATGGCATCCTGTTTTGGTTCCCCATTCCGTGAACTTGACTATCGCCTTTTTCTCAGTTGTTGCTGGGTGTGAGCCTAAAAAAACCTCTATGTCCGACAACTTCTGCTGTTTTAATTCGGATTGCAACTTATTTATGGTTTCTAAATCATCAGGATGTATGGAAACTGGTAGATTATTCTTTTCTGCTGCTTTAAGGTATGAAAGGGCTTGTTCTTCGTTATTCCAATCGATTTCTTCCAATGGGTCGTGAGGATATATTTTAAATCCAACTATTCCCTCCTTTGCCATCTTTTCAACCTCGTTTAGCCTTGATGGGAATCCCGCGTAAAATGCCAAGTTTATGACAATTTTTTTCCTAGCTTCCTGCTTCTTTTCTCTCAGGGCTTTCAGGGAGGATGTTCTGGGAACGGTGTTGGGCATATCAATAACAGTGGTTATTCCCCCCGCAGCAGCAGCGCAGGTTCCGGAATAGAAGTCTTCCTTATAGGAAAGTTCCATGTCCCTCAAATGGACATGTGAGTCAATGAGGCCTGGCAATAGTAGAAAACCTTTAGCGTCTACGGTTTCATCTGCTCTGGGTAATTCTGGCTCTTTGGAAAGCTTTACAATCTTTCCTTTCTCTACCGCAAGTCCCCCCGTAACTATTCCTCGGAAAGTAAATATTTTAGCGTTTTTTAGAACCAGATCTACAGTAGAGGATATCATATTCTTGGCATCTGTTATTTATTTTATACAGTAAATTTGTTCGCTACGAGTCTAGTCAAATCTGTTTTAGTTAAGATTCCATTTAAACGCTCTTCGTAGTTTATGACTGGTAAGCTTTTAACTCTTTCTTTACGCATCAAATCCGCTGCGTAGCTAACTTTCTTGTCAGGGTGAAGTTTTGGAGGAGCTTTTTGCATTATTTCATTTACATCTACGTGTCTTATTCTCTCTTCTTGGTGTTTTCCGGGTACATTATCACGGAACTGTGCCAGGTACAATGCTATTTGTCCTTCGGTTACCATTCCTACCAATTGGCCTCCTTCCACAACGGGTAAACTACTGATGTTTCTTTCAAGCATAATTCTTCTAACATTCACAATCCTGTCGAAAGGTGTGGTCGTAATGGGAGACTTCGTCATTACCTGTCCGACGAAGATGTTATCTATGTGGAGGCAGAGGCGTGTCATAGTGGATTTGGTAATAACGCCTACCAATTCTCCATTTTCAATCACAGGTAGACTCGAAATATGTTTGTCTATCATCATTTTAGCTGCATCAACAATGTCTGTTTGTGGAGCAACGGTTAAAGGATTATCGCTCATAACTCCCGAAACATGAACACCCGAAGCTGGAAGTGACTTCATCTTACTTGAACCCAATCGGTCGACTATATCTTTTTCTGTAATTACTCCCACTAATTTTCCTTTATCAACGACCAAAAGGCGAGAAACACGTTTCTTCGTCATAAGCTCAATTGCGTAGGAAACAAAATCATCTTTATCAACAGTAAACAAGTCCTTTACCATAATGTCCTTAACCAGCAATTTGATTTCACCTCAGAAGAATAAACTGCTTTGCTTTCATCGTTGTTATTAACTAAACCAAAATCTTGGAACCCTTTTATTACAGCTATAAAACGCTTCCGTTTTTATGCTATACCCGGTTGGTCCCTTTTCCAGTGACTATTTTTCAGTCAGATGTGTAGTTTTTAATTTTAATATCATGTTATGCACTTTTACGTATACCTTTATGGTTTTTATGGGTTTTGTGAAATTTCACCTCCTCCTGAAGGCAGTATGTTCTCAATCTCATTAATAGGTAACAGATTAGTTTTTTCCACAAGTTCCGGTGGAGCCTTTTTCAATAACTGGTATTTTATCTGCTTGGCTAATTTTCCTTTGGCGATTGATCCGGGTTTGATGATAACGAAGTTTTTTATCTGCCTTTCAATCGCTGATGGTGGGCCGCATATAGGCAAAGCCTCATCGTCACTTTCAATTACGCCTACAGCGAGTTTTAGTGGAACCCCTTTAATATAGTTCCTTTGGCCTCGGATTATGAATGAGCCTCGTTCCAAGTATTCCCCAGAAGGGGGGCTTTCAGAGACTTGTTCACGAGTTACCCAGTATACGTCAGCTTGTCCCCAGCCAGATTTCCAAGCGCTAGAAAATGAAACCGCGAATTGCGCGGCTTCTTGTATAGTTTCATCCGAAACTGGTTTTTCACTCTTTTTGATTATCACTACGGGGGCGCCTTTAAAATCAGCATGCATGAAAAGGTCATCTGAATCCATGTGTTTATTATAAAGAGTTGTGTTGGTTTTTACGTCTCTGCCGCCTAGCACTAAAACTTCTTCCGATGATTTGAACCATCTGAAGGATTCGTACCATTTTTTCTTACGCCCTTTTACAAGCTTAGTAGGGACTATTTCCATGGGAGGGGTTTCTCCCGCCGTCTCTATTAGCTTAAGAGTTTTTTGAATAGCCTTTTTCGCTCCCTCCGCCTTAGAAGCCGCCTTTTTCGCTTGGTTATAAAATAGGTTTGCATTTTCAACCGCTGATTTTCGATAATCCAGTTCTATACGCTCTCCCCCAATGTTCACAAATATTTTTGCGGACTTTGGATTTAACTCCTCAAAAATCTTTGCTGAAGGGACTTTATCGCTCGCTTCTTTAATCTTTTCCTCTATTTCCAACCAGGAGTGGTTTCTCTGTCTTGCGGAAACAATGGTTTCTAGCAACTCTTTGACTAAGTGCAGATTTCCATAGATCAAGTCCCCGTGCTTTCTATACTTCTTCTCGGAAGACTCCATTTTAGCTATCTTCATCTTCTGCTCTTCAAGCATTCTCTGATAACGATCAACCTCAGATTCGACCACTTCCGAAACCTTTTGCTCTGATTCAAAAACTTCACCAGCACTGTAGAACTCATCGGCAGCCTGATTAACGCTGTCAAACTTTCGAAACTGCATTCCCTCATATACTCTAAGTTCAAAAGGATCAACAGAGATCAAATCCGAGTTTTTTAAAACTATTCTGGGACTAAATTCTCCCTTATCCAGAGAACCAATTAGACCTTTTAAGGCGGAAAGAATTTTCTCCAAATCTTGGGAAGACATAGACGACGCAGGTGTGTTCTTATCTATACCCGCTCTAATACACAATTCCTCAGCATATACGCCACCAATGTTTAGATTTCTCGCAACCGCGCGTACAATATCGGTATCAGACTGTGAAAAAGTAGACCTCAGCGAATCAAAATCAACACTCCGTGGATCAGCCCCCCTCATAGGCGGGTACTGAAATACCCTCTTAGGAAGTATATCCCTATCCCTCATTCTGAGAAAGTGCCTAGCAATAAGGATTTTTCCCTCAGGATCCAAAAGAATAATGTTCCCATCACCGAAAAATTCAATAATAACCGAGTATCTATTTTCGGGCAATCCTACATCAATAATTACAAGACGGTCAAAATCATACTGGCTTATCCCTATAATACGCCGATTCCGAAGATACTTTCGAAGAGTCATACAAAAATTGCTAGGCAACCTAGGTTTCGGACGCTGATACCATGTTAAATGAATTCGGCGCCCCAAATCAACCAAAAGCGTAATGCCTCCATAAACCTGGGACCTCAACTTAAAAAGGAAAACATCGTTAAACTGGTATATGTTCCGAATCCATGACCCCTCAAGAATGGGTTTCAACTCGGAAACAATAGCGGCAATATCCACGTTAGACATTCCATTCATGTAATAAACCACCTAAAAATTGGAGGATAAATCAATGACAAATAGAATCCAAAGAAAATGGCAAGAACAATCATTTAAAGATAAATTGTACTGGATGAAATCCCTTTTCGCAACAGTAGGCGCGATCATAAGCACAATAATCCGTCCAGTAATGCTCTCTCCGATGCTAGACTCACCATTTATGGGTAACCAGCACCCCTCCTTAACAGCCGCAGTTATAGGCGTTCTTATAATGATAGGTCTATCCATGTTAGTAAGCTACTTACTCCTTAAAATTACACCAGACCAGGTTGGCGGCTGGAGATCTTACCTCACCACGGGTCTAGTAACAGCGTTATTCCTATGGTTAGTAGTTTGGGCAGCACTATATACGGTCATCGTATCCCTATCACCACCGATATCAGTAACGCAGCTATTCCAATTATTCCAATTTTTCCTAATTATACAACTAGTCTAAGTACGATTCAGATTGGTTATGTATTTTTCTACAAATCACAGGCAGAGGTTCCCTCATAAAACTTTTCACATACCATAGTCAAATTTTCGCATAACAGATCAACGATAAACTAAAGTTTTCCTCCTTAACCACGGTTAAAAAGCCTTGATCTAATACCAAATGCCAACCTCTCTAACATTTTTTATATAACCCTAAATTAAAAAGGCGCCCCGAAAAAGAAGATTCAATCAAATCCCCCTTTAAGCTGTTCCGCAAATCTACCTTTCACCCGTTAAACGTTGCATATCCCGCACCTCTTTTAAAATAAAAGGCTTCCTCGACGCTCTGATATTATAAACACTTCCAAAAATTAAGCAAAACTGAGGGAGTAAAGCAGAATATTTCAAAGAGTTCCAGGGATAACCTAAAAATTAGCTTTTTCCCTATAATATGAATATATTCCCAATATCTTCTAAACGGTTAATACGTCACAACCCGAAAGAGGTAAAAAAATTACTATTAATCTAAAACCAATTAATAGAAGTTTAATAAATAAGGAAATAAATTGCGAAAATCACAGAAAAACTTTTATTCAACTAACACATACTACTAGAACAAGAAACTAAAATAGATTAAAAAACCAAAAATTTGATAAATAAAAAAGAAAAAAGGATGGGAAGGAAATCAATGCTCGTTGAAATAGACGACCTAGACCGAAAAATACTAGCCTACCTCCAAGAAAATTCCAGAGTACCATTCACACAAATAGCCAAAGAACTAGACGTACCAGACACAACCATACACTTCAGAGTAAAAAAACTCCTAGAAAACCAAGTCATACGCCAATTCACCATCGTAGTCTCAGCAGAAAAACTAGGATACGGAGCATGCGCCATAATAAGAATCAACATCGGAGGACACATAATCCCTGACATAAGCGTACAGAGAACAAAAGACATCGCGGAAAAACTCAAAAAAACAAACCAAGTAAGATTACTAGCAACCGGCGACCACGGCAACTCACTATACGCAGTAATACTCACACGCTCAAAACAAGACCTAGAAAAACTACTATCCGACCTACAATCAAACCCAGACGTACAAGACCTCAACGTATGGGAACTCCAAAACCTACTAAAAGGAGAAGAAATCATAAGCCCCCTACCGTAACATAAAAAGGTGAACACAATGATGGAAAGAATAAAATCAGGAATCCCCGGACTAGACGGAATCCTACACGGAGGGTTCGTAAAAGGAACAAACATCCTAGTCTCTGGAGGAGCAGGAACAGGAAAAACAATATGCTGTATGCAATTCCTACACGCAGGAGCAAACAAATACGAACAACCAGGAATCTTCGTAACCCTCGAAGAAAAACCCCGAGAAATAAGAAGAGAAGCCAAACAATTCGGATGGGACTTCGAAAAACTAGAACAAGAAAACAAACTCATAATCATAGACGCCGCATCAAGCAAAGCCGGACTACCAACCACAGAACCATACACACTAAGAAGAGGCTTCGACATAAGCACCCTAGCCCAAGAAATCTACAAAGCAACAAAACAAATAGACGCCCAAAGGATAGCCATAGACTCACTCAGCGGACTCGGAATAAGATTCGAATCCCAAACCGCAATCAGAAACGCCATCTTCAAACTCGCATCACTCCTAGGAGAGCTACAAACAACCAGCCTCATGACCAGTGAAATAACAGGAAAAACAGGATACTCCAGATATGGAGTAGAGGAGTTCATTTCTCAGGGTATTATTGTGTTGTACTTGAATGAGGAGAATGGTGAGTTGCGTCGTAGCTTGGTGGTTCGTAAGCTTCGTTTCTCGAGTCACAGTCTTAAGGTGTACCCGATCGAGATTGGCTCGAGGGGTATTGTGATTATGCCTGGTGGTGAACTGTAAGTTTATTTTTGCTTGGTTTAGGTTGTTTGGGTGCTTTTCGTAGTTTAGATTTATTGGTTGTGTGTTTCTTGGTAGGGGTTTATATCTAGTTTTCAATTACCTGTTTTGCCTTTTTTCGATGTCCTTATTGTCCCTTCTAGGGTGCTAATTTTAAATGTTTATTGGGCGGAGAAAAATCATAATTTTTATTTATTTTACTTTTTATTTAGTCTCTTGTTACTAAACTAAATCCATTTCAATTATCTCTTGGTTTCAGTTTTTTGGGGTGTGGATTATGATTTTGGTTTTGAACGTTGGATCTTCGACGATTAAGTACAAAATTTTTAGGGGAGAGGTTGAGGTTGGTAGTGGTTTGATTGATAGGATTGGTGATAAACCCGTTTTTCTTCATGATGGTTTTGAGGAGTCGATTAGGATAAACAATCATGAGGAGGGAATCAGAGTTATTAGGGAATACTTAGATGGGAAGGGTTTTCTGATAGAGGCTATTGGTCATAGGGTGGTTCATGGCTTGGATATTTCGGAGAGTAGGTTGATTGATGGGGAGGTGTTTGGGAAAATAGAAATGGCAGCTCCTTTGGCTCCCTTACACAATCCTCCCGAGCTGGCTGTTATAAAGGCTTGTAAGTCTTTTGGTGTGCCTCAGATTGCTGTTTTTGATACGTCTTTCCATCAGACCGTGCCCCAGGTTGCGTATACGTATGCTCTTCCTCGGGAAATAATTGAGAAATACTCTATTAGGCGCTACGGGTTTCATGGGATTTCGCACATGTATGTTTCACTAAACGAGCCGGGAAGAGTTATTTCCTGTCATCTTGGTAATGGGGCCTCAGTGGCGGCAATAAGGGATGGTAAGTGTGTTGATACTAGTATGGGTTTTACTCCTCTTGAGGGTCTGATTATGGGCAGCAGAACTGGGGATTTGGATCCTGGAGTTATTCTTTTTCTTCTGAATCAAGGTTTTACTACTCAGGAGCTTAATGATATGTTTAATAAGAGGTCTGGGTTGCTGGGTTTGTCGGGGGAGAGTAACGATGTGAGAGAACTTGTGGAGTCGGAAGGGGAGGGGGCGAAGTTAGCGATGGATGTTTTTATTTATCGTCTCATAAAGTATATTGGGGCTTATGTTTCTGTTTTGGGCGGTTTGGACTGTTTGATTTTTACTGGGGGTATTGGTGAAAATGAGTGGAGTATTAGGGAGAGGGTGGTGGGGTCGCTTTCCTATCTTGGCGCTGAGCTTGATGAAGAGAGGAATCTTTCGAATCAAGAGATTATTTCTAGTGAAAAGTCTCAGGTGCTTGTTAAGGTTAAAAAGACTAATGAGGAAGCGATAATTGCCAGAGAGGTTTACAGACTTATAGGAGGTTCCATTTAAATTTAAGTTAGTTCGTTGAGGAATATTAGGCGGTTTGTCGCGTTGTAGCTTTTGAGGAGGTTTAGGGGGTATTCTATGTTTCCTACGTGTGTTTTGATGTGGGCGTCGGTTCCTATGGAGAGTTTTATGTCTTCTCTTTCCATTATGGATTTGAATTTTTCATGTTTGTAATTGTCTTTGGAGGTGTTTAGTTCTACGAAGAGTTCGGCTTCAGCCAGCTTATCGATTACTTTTTCCAATTTATCCTCATTTAGGAAACGTACCTCCATGTGTGCTATTCCTACAGGGCAGGAATCTGAGAGTATTTCTTTGAACTTTTTTATTTTTGATATGATTATTACGGGGTCTCTTGTTTCAATTGGGTAGTAGCTGTATGGGTCTGTTACATACTCGAACAAGTAGTAGTCAAAATTTTGACTGGTTAGTACTTCAATGGATTTCTCGGATAAAAAATCGTATGTTCTTGCATCAACTTCCAGAGCCGCTTTTATCCTGATTTGTTTTTCAAACTCTTTTCCAAGGGATCTAATCTCTTCGTAGTAGTCTGGAAGCCTTCGTGCTATTCTGGGGGTTTTTTCAGGGTCCGTAGAAAAGTGGTCTGAAAAGCCTATTACGCGTATATTTTTGGATATGGCATACTCCACGATTTCTCGGCAGGTCGAAACGCCGTCAGACCAGTTGGTGTGTATGTGAAGGTCAAAATTCGGTTTTAAAACCAACTTCGAAGCCTCTTGTCAATGGGTTCTCATTACTTTTTTGCTCGCGGCTTGAAACTATGCAAACCTTATATTCACGGACAGTGCAATTATTATTAATGTTTTTTCTAATGATTTGAGAATTTCCTTGACTAAGCTGGGGGTTCTTTGCTTCTATGGTTTTGTCTCTTTAAACGCTATTACTACTATATCTTCGCTTACTTCGTATACCTCTTTTTCTTTCAAACCAGTTTTCTCAATTAATTCTCGTATTTCTCTCTTGGTTGCTTTTTTCTTAAGAGTAGAGAGAACTGTCAAGCCCTTTTTCTGAAGTGCTCTTGCGATTTCTCTCACCGTCATTTGGGGGTGTTCTACGTTTTGTAGGATGGTTACTCCGAATACTTTGCTAAATGTATTGTCTTTGAATGGTAGATTGTTTAAATCCGCTTGAATAAAATTCGAATCTCTGACTTTATTCTTTGCGATTCTTATCATTTTCTTAGAAAAGTCTACTCCTACCGCTCTGTGTTTTGAGGGAATTTTTTCCAAGAGCATGCCTGTTCCGCAACCAGCGTCAAGAATCAAGTCTCTTTTTTTGAAAGCTATTTTGGAGAGCATCGTCTTATATTTCTCTTCCTGGATTTCTCTATATCTTTGATCATAAATCCAAGCCGTCTGATCGTAAAGAGACATTTTGTTTTTAGGGATTTTTTCATTTTTCATAGCAAATCTCTTTTATTGTTTTGCACAGATATGCCTTGTTGCATAATTATTTCTTTTTCCTTTTGTTTTTTCTGCCTCTGCCCCGCCTCGGTTTTTCCGAGGGGCGGTTTAGCAGAGCTGGTTGTACACCGCGACCTTTAAGCCTACTTCCAGCTGGG
>Ga0315314_1000129_pt1 | contig 100135 bp, 114 predicted proteins | sample TDP9_MG_FD_203631 | JGI IMG/M metagenome (GOLD analysis project Ga0315314, IMG submission 203631) | Freshwater sediment microbial communities from Lake Towuti, South Sulawesi, Indonesia - TDP9 | ecosystem: Environmental > Aquatic > Freshwater > Lake > Sediment | place: Indonesia: South...
GAAGCCTTCTATTTGTCAAGATGACTGCTCTTTCCTATTCTTCCCTAACGAACATTAAAGCGATAGACGATTTTCGATGTTAAGAATTATGAATACAAAATATGTATGAGAGCTAAATATAAGCTAACGGAGTAAAATGTATCGAACGTAAACTTCGTGAAGTTGTTCTGGAACAGTATAAAACTTTAAAAAGGCTGAGCTGAGCAAAAATTAAGTTCAAGTACGTAATATGCAAATAGAGTCCTTTGGTGGGAAATGTCATGGTGAAGCGTGGAGTGTTTGTGGGAAGGTTTCAGCCCTTTCATAACGGCCACCTCAAGGCTGTGAAGGGCATCTTGAGGAAGGTTGATGAGCTTGTGATCGTGGTGGGCAGTTCACAGTACAGCCATAAGATGAATAACCCGTTCACCTCAGGTGAGCGCATCACCATGATTCGACGAGCCTTAGAGGAGGAGGGAATCCAGCCGTCACGATACTGGATTGTTCCCGTGCCAGACACACACGTGCACATGATATGGGTTTCCCAGGTCGTGGGCTACACCCCAAAATTCGATGTGGTCTACACAAACGAGCCCCTCACTCGTCGACTATTCGTTGAGAGAGGCTTCAAGGTGGAACCCGTGCCCTTCCATGAGCGAGAGGTCTACTCGGCCACAGAAATACGAAAAAGAATGATGGATAGAGAAAACTGGGAGGAGCTCGTTCCGAAGGGCGTAGCTCAGGTCATCAACGAAATCGGCGGCGTTGAGAGGCTGCGAGACTTAGCTAAGACTGATAAAATTACTTAAGCGCGAATGTAAAAACTGGAGGAAGGCTACGGGCCGGTTGGACTCTCCACTATCTCTCTTTTAAACAATGTTGGGAAGAATGCTACAAAACGCCATGGAAGTTATATTAAGGGGTTTTAGTCAATTTAATAGTGAAGTATGGTGGTAACAATGGTGGCTGTTGGGGAACATTTGAGAAGTGCTGAAGAATTCTACGCGATAGGATTAGGGGAGTATGAAGAAGGCAAAAGAAGTGGAGATCTTTTAAGGATGAGGGAGGGTTGCGAAAAAGTTTTTCATGCTTATGTTGAGGTCTCGTCCGCATTAATACAGAAACGGGGATTTCCGGAGCCAGAATCTCATGCAGACAGAGTGGAAACCCTATATAAGCTCGGTGAGAAGGAGTTGATAGAAGTAGGAGACAACGCGTTCCTTTATCTTCACAAGTATGCCTACTATGACTGGAGAATACTCCCGAAAGTGGATGAAAGCATAAAAGGCGTCGAGGAAGCATTAAGATACGTGCGAAGAAAAATAGCAAGATGATGCCTAATTTTAGATAAAATAAGATAGGTGTGCACTTTGACCACTTTATGCACCCGACAGAACCAACCTGAGCCTACTCGACTGGAACATCAAGAGTTAACCCCCATCCGCAAAGAGGATGGGGGCAGCGGTCGAGAAGGCATCGCCTAAGCGAAGCGAGAAGATGAACGGAGGTAGAAGAGGACCTGACACTGAAAAGATACATCGGAAAAACATAGGGCCTCTTCTTTTTCAGTGGTTCTCCAAGCTTGTTCGGTTCATCGCACCCACTAGCACTTTGATAGTTGACTCCACACCCTAGTTGACCTGTACGGCATGGAGGCTGATTAGGCTCCGAAGGGCGTGGGCTCAGAGAGGAGCGGGACTTAGCCAAAACTGATAGAATCATCTAGTACAGACGCCCTCCACTTCCCTATTGTTTTTTAGGCTCTTCACTCAGCTTTAGCATGCCTGAACATGCGGGATTTGTATAGATGTCTCGCCCCTAGCGCGGTTAACCAGCCACAAACAACCATAATAGTAGCTGGGAAATATTCAGCGAAGAAGTTTAGAAGAATGGTTTCGAGCAGTAAGAAGACAGCGGATATAGCAATGGCTGTCATGATTCCGAATCTTCTTCCGTACCTTTTTGATGTTTGGATGACGAGGAGCCCTGCTAGAAGAATGTCGCCTAATCCGAGGGCCGTCCAGCGCTCAGGAAACCAGGATGGGAAAGTCGGTATAATGACCATTGCAGGTAGTCCCAAGGCGAGCACTTTTTCACCGTAAACCACCATGAATCCCGTGACCAAAACATGAACTATATCCATGATGGTCAGCAGGGCAGCGAAGACCGCGGTGGTTTTCCAAATAAAGATAGTTCCTAGGCAAATTGAGGCGAAGATGGCGAAAATCACGGCAAAGAGGTTTAAGAAATATATGTTCCAGTAGAGAAGGTATAGGACAACAAAAGAAGTTGGGCTTAGAACCGCAAAGTACCATTTTGGCACAACCAAATAAGTAAAGGTAAACAAGGCAAGGGAGTAGACAGATAAGAAAAACACCTTAATTATGTCAAGCTTTGGAATAAACGCTAGGATCGTTACCATGATCCCCATCGCCGCAACAAAAAGGACCGCATCCCAAAGGCGAAACTTCCTTCCCCCAAAGAGGAACTGAACTTTGCTCTCGTATCTGGTGTAGAGAAAGGAGATGGCCAATGTGGTCAGAAAAAGGGTTAAAGAAAGCGAAACATCGAATATCATACCTCTACATGAGGTAATGGCGGCAAATTTGTTTTGTGGTCGCCGGAAGAAAGCGTTAACATTCAGTGGGGGGTGAAATACGGATAAGGTTCCCTACTTTTACCTTGAATGCCTCAGAGGCGTTTCCTTGGTTTATAGAGATCTCGAGGAAATCGGTGCTGCCAATGATTGCCAAGGGCGTTTTGGCTGGAACCTCGCCGTATGCCGAACAAAGCTTCAACGTTAAGGCCTTTCCCTTAAGCTGGACATGGAGAAGGCTTCCTTCACGTATACCTGTCTTTTCGAGGTCTTTCATGGAAAGGTTGCTGATGATGTTGCCGAAGTCATCTATGTGCAGAACCTCTCCGAACAATGCGTCTCCTCTTAACAGTGGCTTCGCAAATTTTGGAACTAGGTAGTCGTGAACTTCTGGTCCAAACTCGGAAGGGGAGCATCCCATCGCCAGATGTGCGGCTGCTGGAGCGAAAATGTCTCTTCCATGGAAGGTTCTGGAGACTTGAGGAAGCATGTATCGTGGGTTACTGATAGTGTAGATGTGACGCATCCCCTCCCTTTGGGCTGACAACATGAGGAGACCGTTGTCGGGTCCCACGTAGAAGCAATGCCCAGTTTCAACAACCAGAGGCCGTCGCTTGGTTCCGACGCCTGGATCCACAACCGCCACATGAATCGTGCCTTGGGGAAAATATGGCGCTGCAGAGGCGAGCACAAAGGCGCCTGTGCGCATGTTAAACTTTTCAATTTCATGGCTTATGTCCACCACGCGCGCTTCGGGGCAGATTGAAAGGATCACCGCTTTCATCTCCGCCACGTATGGGTCCTTTAACCCGAAATCGGAGAGCAGGGTTATAATCGGCATGGCCATCACTATCTCGGCAGGTTATCAACAAACTTAGTAATTAGGTGTTTCTTAGCTAGTGACATATCCTCCGCAAAATCCCTTTGTTATTATTAACAAGTGTGGGACACTGTTTAAGTTTTGCTCACATGTCCGCATTTGCTTCACCTACTGCGCCAAGAGGGTGGGAATAGGTAACTCAGGTTGGAAGATGCACCATATTAAAGAATTAGGGATGGCTGCAGAGTGTATATATGTTTTTTAACCTAAGCCGGGTGGTGTGATCGGTTTTTGGTTCATAAGCAGTTGGAATATGTCCGGTCTTGAATAGTGTCCTATTGTATCGAAGTATGCTTTACTTGCACGCCAGACATCCGCATCGAGTGTAGCGTAGATTATAGTCTCCTTTTCAAAAACTGGCTCCACTATGGGCATGCCGCTCGGGTTGACTATGAAGCTGCCTCCAGCAGCTACGTTAAACCCCCTCCCCTCATCAGGCATCTCACTATCCGGAACATAGAGGCTTACACTAATAACGAATGTCTGGGTTTCAAAGGCGTATTCCCGTACACCATACTCTATCTCACATAGATGAGGTGTATCCGTTTCGGGCCTTATCCTCCTCTTCGCACCTGAATGCTTCTCCATAACCCACCAGCCTGGCCATAAAGCGCAGTGAATCTCCTCACCAAGCAGCGCCATAGCCCCCTTCAGCAGGGTCATATGGTTCTCATAGCACACCAGCCCTCCCAGTCTTCCGATCTCCGTGTTAAACACTTGTATGTATTCTGAGCCTCCGAGGCCCCAAATCGTCCTTTCGGCATGAGTGGGCATAATCTTCCTATGCTTCCCCATAATCCTCCCCTTATTGCTAATGAACAGTATGGTGTTGTAGAGGGTGCCGGAGCCCGGCCTATCATCGATTTCGGTGCAGCCCATCACACAGAATATATTACTATTCCTAGCGGCTTCACAGAGTATATCGGTATCTCGGCTGGGGATGCGTAGTGCATCCTTATGATACCGCACCATCAGGTCAGACCACTTCGATATAGGTAGAACACCCCGCCAGTATGGGTAGCCCGGTATGAATGTTTCAGGAAATGCTACAAGCTCTGCACCGTTACGTCCCGCTTCTTTAATCGCCTTACACGCCTTCTCTATCGTTTCACTCTTATCTTGAAATACAGGTGTAAGCTGCGCCGCCGCCACCTTCACCTTCTCCTTCAACATTAAGACTCCTCAATCTAACCTCCTATTAATCATTATATAATTCTTGTTATGTGATTCCCTTCCCGGCAAACTTCACTCTTTTGCGACAACATGTGTATCTTAGTACTTGTACGTTATAATTTTCGAAGAAATAAAGCTATATGAGAACAGAATTATCCCTCTATTTTTATGATCATTCTATCTAGCGCTTATGAGTTAGGTATGAAAGTTATGTTAAAACCTATGGTCGACCCGGAAGATATCTACACCTATTCGAGAGGTGAAATTCCCAACTCCAGAATGGTTTGAAAGCTATAAGGCTTTCATTGATGCTTATGCTCAATTCGCCGAAGAAAATGGTGTAGACTTTTTCTCCGTTTGTTACGAGTTTAAGGCTACTGAAGTTAGATGATCTAAGCTGGAGGCAGATCACAGCAGAAGTTAGAAAGGTATTATTCAGGGTCATCAACGAATAAGTCTCACCGCACTTTTATAACACAGAAGAGGAGATTGATAGAAGAAATCAAGCGCGCGTGTAGAGCCGGAGGGATAGAAATGTACAAGAAAGTTGACTCCGAGGTTGTGGAGAGGCTGCGCGAAATCGTGGGTGCGGATAACGTGCTAGTAGAGGCCGAGGACATGGAACCCTACTCCCACGACGAGGTGGTGGGGCTCAGGGCCGACCCCGAGGTGGTAGTGAAGGTCACTTCGGCCGAGCACATCTCACAAATATTCAAGCTGGCCCAGCGGGAGAGGATTCCGGTTACTCCTCGCGGAGCAGGGATGGGTCTAAGCGGCGGCGCGGTACCCGTCTGTGGTGGTATAATCCTCTCCTTAGAAAGGATGAACCGCATCCTCGAGATTGACAAGGAGAACCTGATGGTCACCGTCGAGCCCGGCGTGATCACCGGCGATCTCCACCGGACGTTGGAAGCAGAGGGACTCTTCTATCCCCCCGATCCAGCCAGCCTCGACTCCTGTAGCATCGGTGGCAACATCGCCCAAGGGGCGGGCGGTCCCCGGGCGGTCAAATACGGGGTGACAAAGGACTACGTCTGCGGGTTGGAGGCGGTACTCCCATCGGGTGAGGTCATCACCTGCGGCGGTAAGCTGGTCAAGAACGTTACTGGCTACAACCTGATCCAGCTGTTGGTTGGATCGCAGGGAACCCTAGCCGTGGTGACCAAAATCATATTGCGGCTGCTGCCCTTGCCCAAGCTTAAGGTTGACCTGTTGGTGCCTTTCAACGACTTCCAAGCAGCAGCCGAGACGGTTTCCGACATTATAGCCCACCGTATCATCCCCACTACCATCGAGTTCATGGAGCGCGACAGCGTCCTAGCTTGCGAGCGGTACCTAGGGAAGGAACTCCCCTTCCACGATGCCGCGGCCCACCTCTTAATCCAGCTCGACGGCAACCATAAGGAGGCGATAGAGGCAGACTACGATAAGGTGAGTGACATTTGTCTGGAGAACGGCGCTCTGGACGTCCTGGTCGCTTTGGACCCACGGGACCAGCAACGGCTGTGGGAGGCGCGTCGGGCGATCATTGACGCCCTCAAGAATGAAAGTCCGATAAACCACATGGAGGACGTGGTAGTGCCTCGGGCCGAGATCCCTGTGCTCCTGAAGGGAATCAAGGAGATAGCGGAGCGCTACACCGTGCGCATCATCAGTTTCGGCCACGCTGGCGATGGCAATGTCCACGTCAACGTGCTGAAGGACGACTTGACCGATGAGAGGTGGGAAGAGATCATCTCTCCCTTAAGAAGAGAGATTTACAGGCTGACCCTGTCTCTTGGCGGGACGATCACCGGTGAACACGGGATCGGTGCAATCCGCCGGAAGTACCTCCCTATGGCTTTGGACCGGGCCCAGATCGAAATCATGGAGAAGATAAGGGAGGTCTTTGACCCCAATCGCATCCTGAATCCGGCGAAGATTTTCCCCTGAGAATCACGGGATGAGGGAACAATTCTAATAACTTTCTTGATGTTGAACTCTCTGTTAGTTGCTATCCCTCCGTCAAGGGTTTTCCGCATTTCTTTCACCCAGCTCTTCTTTCAATTTTATAAGCCAAGGCATCATGTCACCCTTGGTTAGCTCGAAGGCTGCGATGGCGCAGATGTGTTTGCAGTAGCCCTTCTCCTGCTGAGAATACGGGCAAGAGCATGTAGCTTGTCCCCTTTCTAAGCGAACCTTGTAGCGGGCTCCCTCATCGCTCCAAATCATCCACTCGTTTTCAGAGGTTTTCCGTATGTTCTTGAGATAGGCGGATGCTCGTCTCCTGATGAAGAGGGGCGTTTCATTTAGCACCCTAACCCAAAGGGTCTTAGCGCTCTTCGTCATGCTCATCGATTCCGTTAATGAATTTACAAACCATCGGTTTAAATGGGTAACTCTATGATCTCAAAGTTGAAAAGGCAACTGAAATCTGCAGTCGCGAAGAGGTCGCCAGATGCTTCACCTATCTTTCACGTTTTCTTCCAGTGATTTGTGTGGGAGTTATGGCGATGATTGAAGCTTGTTCTACACAGTCTGCATAATATTTTTCATCGTAGAGGATGTGCATGAGTTCTTCCCTACTCTTGTGGTACTCTCGGTATTTCTCGACGAGCGCCCTTAGAGCCTCAAGCTTTTCTTCCCTATTTTGCATGATGCTCGCTTTTCCAAAGGCAATCACGCTCTTCAGCTTTCTCTCATCCCCAGAGGATTCATCGATCTCGAAGCAGACAGCTGGGCTCTTCGTAATCGTCTCCATCTTTTTTCCGCTTCCGTTTGTGTGGATAAGGATTCTGCCTTTGTGGTATACGTAGAAGACAGGTACGATGTAGGGTTGATCCTTCAGGCTTGTGCCGATCCTTCCTACCCTAGCGGTCCTTAGAAACTTCTCAATATCGCCTCGTTCCATCTCTTCCAAGTCGCTCACCTACCGGCTATACTATAAAATCTCACCATAAATGTTCTTCCAAGGGAGTTAGTTGTTAACTATAGAGAAAGGTTTTTATGTGTTCCAAAATAGCTGGCTTGTGAAGAACTTTTTGCGAGTGGTCCTTAACATGATATGTATCTTTATGAATCATGATTAATGTGGGAGTTTCTTGCACGGAAATCAAACAATACCCTTAGAAAGGCTTCATGAGGAGAGGTACGGTCGGGTCCTGTGTTACCCAAGGTACGACCTGAAGGAGTTGAAGCGCCGCCTCAGGGAGTTGAAGAGGCTCGGCGTGAAAGCAATAGAATTTGCTGGAGGGAAGATGGTCTTTGACACGCCAGTTCTGGGTAAGGGTTGTGTGGGCATCGTTGTCTCAGCCCAAATGAAGGATGAGGGTAAGGCTGCGTTGAAGATTCGAAGGGTAGATGCAGATCGGGCTGGGATGCAGCGTGAAGCGGAAATGCTGAGAAGGGCAAACTCGGTCGGTGTTGGACCTCGCCTCCTTGGAGCCACAGAAAACTTCCTTCTCATGGAATTTATCGAGGGGACACTGCTTCCTCAATGGGTTGAGGCGCTGAGGGATAAGGGAACCAGATCTAGAATACGCCGAGTGTTGCGTGGGGTTTTGGAGCAGTGCTGGAGGCTGGACGAGGCTGGCTTGGATCACGGGGAACTGAGCAGAGCCCCAAAACACCTCATCATAGACGCCAACGACGATCCTCACATAGTGGACTTTGAAACCGCTAGCACCACCCGAAGAGTATCCAATGTCCCCTCCATCTGCCAGTACCTCTTCTTGGGAAGTCATGCCGCAAAAACAATAAAAAGGAAACTCGGAGAAGTCAGCAGAGAAGAATTGATCAAGGCGCTGAGAAACTACAAACAAGAATGCACACGAGAAAAACTCGGAGAACTCATGGGCGTGTGCGGGCTCCATAAGGTTTAGAAGGGAAAACAACAAAAATGATTATCTGTGGGGTCGTGGTCGAGCATGGTCTAAGATTCGCGCCTGGGGCGTGCGAGGTCCGGGGTTCAAATCCCCGCGACCCCACTACTAATTTTATAGGATTTAAGCATTTTTTGGGGTTATTTTTGAGAAAGAAGTTCTATAAATCTTCTTTTGATTTTCTCCGCAAAACGCATTTTGGATTTTCGTTCAAACTATGAATGTTTATATCGTTGATTGAGAATGATATTGTAAGCCTAATCACTTCAACATACCGATTATGGAAGCGTGGTATTTTAAAGCCATTGTCATGGATAGGCTTGACAAAGCTGCTTGGTAAAGCTTAAATGTTACAATCATGATTGTTACAATCATGATTCTACAATTCGTCGATAGACAAGATGAACTGCAAGCGCTCAATAAGCTTCTCGCCCAGAAAAGGGCAGATCTCGTGCTCCTTTACGGCCGAAGGAGAGTTGGAAAAACTAGACTCATTCAAGAATTCATGAAAGATAAGCGCGGGCTCTACTTTTATGTTCCTAACGCTGAAGAAAAAACAATTTTGGCCGAGTTCTCTCGCGTTGTCGAAAGCGAGTTTTTTGAAGGCTTCAGATTTGTTGACTTCGCTTCCTTCATGGAATATCTCGTCAAAAAATGTGGAGCCAACGGTGTCGTAGCGTTTGATGAGTTTCAGAGGCTGACAAACGTTGGTGGTAGCATATCAATGCTGCAGAAGTATTGGGATGAGAAACTGTCCAAAACTAAATGCCTTCTCATTCTCTCTGGCTCTTCAATCGGCTCAATACGGAGAGTAGCATTAAGTGGAGACGCACCCCTTTACGGAAGAAGAACGGCCACCCTGAAAATTGAGCCCTTAAAGTATCTAGACCTGTTCGAGTGGTTCAAGAAATATTCAGCTGAAGAGCTGGTAACAATCTATGGCAGCTTTGGAGGAACCCCGGCTTACCTAGAGCATATAGATGACAATCTAAACGTGGAAGAAAACATTGTTGAAAAGATCTTGAGCAAACGCTCACCCCTGCATGATGAACCTGAAATGCTGCTTATGGAAGAAATCAGGGCTCCACAACGTTACATGGACATACTCTCAGTTATAGCCCTAGGCAAGAAAACCATCAGCGAAATCGCCGACGCAACGGGACTAAGCCGAGAAAACGCCACCACCTACCTAAAGACATTAGAAATTCTCAATTTAATCAAACGAGTCACCCCTGTCACCGAGCCTGAAGCTAAGAGAGGGCTATATAGGATGAGAGATCCATTCTTCAGCTTCTGGTTTGGGTTCGTCAGACCAAACAAGAGACAGCTTGAACTGGGATTAGAGAAAAACGTTTGGTACAACATCAGAGAAGAGTTCAAAGCACATTTAGGGCGGATTTTCGAGGACATATGCGCTGAGGTTTTGGTTGAGATGACAAAGAAAAACCTGCTTCCCATACAAATAGAGAAAATCGGAAAGTGGTGGTGGAAAGAAACAGAAATAGACATAGTAGGCCTAAAAAGTAAAGCCAAAAGAGCGTTAGCCATAGAAGCGAAATTGACAGAATTAAACTATCAAGAAGCAAAGAGACTGCTGTCGGAACTGACTATAAAGGCCAAGCAAATACACAATGTGAAAGAGTGCATTCTAGGAGTAATGGCTAAGAAAATAGGAAACAAAGAAAAAATTCGAAACCAGGGCTTCTTAGCCTTCGACCTCCAAGACATGGCAAACCTGCGCAAGCAAGAAGATTAGACCCGCTTAGGGCTGGTGTGCCGCCCTAAAAGTAACCACCTTCTGTTTAAATGAGTGAATTCTTTTTGGAAGCTAAGGACGAATTTATGCTCGAAAAATTTACAAATTTATGTCAACATAGCTTGAATAACAGTCTCAATCTAAGCGACCCCACTTTAACCTCCTTTCGCCAGAATACTTTAAAATTTATTATTACTTTAAAATAAGCGCGATTTTGAGGTTTTCTCTTTTTCAAGGAAACAACCCGTTAAGGAGATCGACTCATTCCGCATGCCTTGTGATTTCTGACTTCTAACACAGCTCCTCGATGGTTTATGATGATATCACTCATTTAGGATGCTTCACAAACCTACTTTTTCGATCTCTCCAAATATCTACACTTCTCCCCGAATGATCCAATCTATAATTTTAACCTCCGGCGGCTGCTTTATCCCACGCTCTTCAACAATACTTTCGCTTAGTCTCTTTTGGATTTCATCGTGTAGCATGGCTAGCTGTTCCTTTTCTTGGGGGATGCCCTCAATGACTAATAGATTATAGCCTTGTGCTATTCTTTTTGCAGCTTCACTTAACTTTGGAATGGCAACGAAAATCGGTAAATCAACTTTTACCTCTGATATCTTATAAGTGTAGAGTATCAGCGGAGATGCACCTACTTCGATGTCTCCCACAGCGTGATCGATGGCTACAATCTTTTCACGGTCTCTAAACTCCTTCTTGGCTATAAGACTAAAGTTGTGTTGAATACCGCTTTTTTCTCCAATCGCTGAGGCTGGCATTTCAACACTGAAGCCGAGCTCGGTTAGAAGCTCTTTAATGCTTTCTAAGCTTGTTACGTTCTGTCTGATCTCTTGTTCTTTATCGGGATTAAGACTATACTTCGATATTTCCCGGACGACTGCTGTTTGAGTTGTGAATTGGGTATCGCATTTGCGGCAGATCAGGTTTAAGTGGGGGTGTTCAAACTTTTCCCCGCACTCCCTGCAGATATACCAGAGACCCATATCTCTGTATTCGCCTTCAACTAATCTAGCTCCGCATTTAGGGCACACTGGCTTCCAGTGTCCAGAATAGTACTTTTCTCTTTCTTCGATGTTTCCGCATGGAACGTGCTCAGTTAAGCCGGTTTTGACGATGTGGCGACTGGTACACTTTGGACAGCGGTAGTGTAGGGTGAGAAACGTTGATCCGCAGACGGGACATGCTGAAACTGTGTCGAAGAAGTTTTTTCTCAGAATTTCGAGGTGGTTGAGCCGTTCTAGAAGCTCTTCTGCTTCTGCTGGTGAAACATTTTCATCGAAGGCAGACTCAACGGGTTTATATCTGAATCCGAGGGATGGATCATAGGTAGGGAGGATTTCTGTCTTTCCCCCGCTTTCTAGGAGACCTCGCAGAAGTTTCTGTGTAGGGCGTTCGATGTAAGCTTTCATTCTTTCTAATTTAATTTCTTCCTCAGCCTCTGGCTTGGTAAGCATGAGCCCTCTAATCTCGTCGAAGTCTAGTCTGGTAGATCGGAGTCTTTGTTCTTCTGCTTTTTCTTCTTCCTTCTGTTTGACTGTTTTTTTCGGGTACCATTTGTGAGAAAATAACCAGATCAGCGCACTGGCTGTTGCGAACGTTACGAAGACCGCAATAAGCGTGAAGCCATTCAGAATTTCCAATTAGCGCATCCCTCCGCGATACACTGGCATTATTCTTGCCTGAAACACCCCCACAAGTCATTTTATAGAGAATCTATTTAAACTGAGAGAGACTCGTCTATCGGAAGAAAAGGAAGAATGCTACACCGGAAGCTATTGCTAAAACCATCGCATGCTTTAGCCCGCCTGCGAATGAATCTTCATTGATCTTTCCGGCTAGAATCCCCCCGAAGAACGATTCTAATAGCGACGTGTGCAGAAACACTCTTCTTGCCTGTGTTGGAGTGAGTATCGGCCTAAGAAGCGGGACACCACTTTCAACCAATTCGCTTATTGGGACGAAAATCATTCTCGAAATCAATATGATTATGAATAGGAAGAGGACGACTGAAAAGTAGAATATCGCTACGTAGGGCATTGTTTGCATTTTCCTCCTCAAACTCCATGTGTTGACGTTTTCTACATATTGCGCCGTTGAGTCAAAAACGTCAGAAAGGTTTCCTCCATGCATACCTGCCTCTAAGATTAGAACCGTTGCCTTTTTGATTAGAGACAAGTCAACTCTGTCGCTCAGCTCTGTTAACGCCTCGTCGAAGTTCATGCCCCAGCTCATGTGGGCAACTAGCATCTTAAGCTCGCTTGTTAGTGGACCGTATGCTCGTTTAGAGGCATGTTCTAGGGCTGCAAATATTGGAATTCCAGTTCGAAGCGATGTAGCCAGGTCTCTTAAGAACTCTGGCATCGCCTTCTCTATCTTATTTTTCCATTTATTGTGGATTATGCTCGCAACACTTGCCGGCGCCACTCCTATAGTGAAGACCACGACAAGGAGGTAGTCCAGGTCGGGAGAGGAGCCGTAGAAAAATATTGAAGCTATGAGTAAGGCAACTGCCGCCACGGAAGACGCTATGGCTATTCGTCTGAGGATTCTTCTAGTGATTTTCATGATTTTCAACTCGTGGTGAAAGTGGATATAACTACGATTAGGATGGTTGCCATGATTGGTATGCCCAGGTATGCTAAAAGGTAGAGCATCAGGGCAGGGTTCATGGCGCCCCCGCCGCCTAACATTCCAAGAGTTGCAAACATCGCAACGAAGAGTAGAGGCATCGCCACCAAAATCATGATATAGATTTCAGCTAGGGCGGAAAGGGACTCCAGCATCAAGTCTAGCTTGACCATTTTTTCCTTCATTATATTCTCAGTGGATATTCGCAGGTATTCTGTTGGGTTTCCACCTGTTCTAATAGTTGCCACATATCCTGTAAGAACCTCCTGCAACTTCTTACTTGGCACGTACTTCACATTTTCCAGAATTGACGTTAGTAAATCTTGACCGAAAACTTCTACATCTCTAACTATGTTGCTGAAATCCTGTTGGACTTCGCGAAGCGTGTCGATTTTAGCCATAGAACGGAAAATTCGCCTCGGCGGCACGTTTGAGCTCGAAAGCAAGGTCATAAAACTTGAGATATACGGAAGATTGAGTTCTATTGGAACTCTCCTGTTGCTACTTTTCACTCCCGGATAAGCATAAAGCAATATGAATGTAGAGACTGACGATAATAGTGCGAACATCATGCTAAGTAGAAAATTTTCCATCGAGAAAAAACTGACCCGTAGGATGTTTGGCAACAAAAAGGACAAAATTATCATGGGAATAGTGAAGGTTATGATTGCAGCCAGAATCATGAATGAGAGGTATGCTGTAAAAGCTATTTTCACTCCGCCTTTCTTTAGCTGGTTATGAAGGTCTTCGAAGTATGGTAAAAGTCTCTGAACTCTCCTGCCCAACAGCTTAAAAGCGTGTGTCCATGGCTCGAATTTCATTTCTAACCCACCCTTGCCTTGCGATAAACCGCCTCGGGATCAGCGAAGTAGTCCATTACGATGGCTGAAACCTCCTCGTAGGTACGTATGTTCCTTCGCACCAAATAGTCCAGAATAACCTTTCTCTTCTTCAATTCTACTTCGATTTCGCTTATGGAATAGCCCCATTGATGTGCAATCTCCTCCATCAAGCAGCTCTTCCCGGAATACTCGTATATGTCGTTCTTTGCGTTCCATCTGAACACTTCATGAATCTTAAAGTTGTTTTTCTGATGATCCCACCCGAGCATTTCGGAAACTGACATTGTCCTCCTTATCGAGACGTTCTCCATAACCATTCTACGAACAATTGCGATAGCATCGAGGTTCTCAACCAAGGTATGTGGGATGTTCATGGGCTTGGTTGTAAGGCGGTGTAGAGCACCTTGAACGTTTTCAGCGTGAATCGTCGTTAAACCAAGATGCCCGGTCGACATGGCTTGAAATAGGGCGTAAGCCTCCTCCCCTCGGATCTCACCAACAATGATGTAGTCGGGTCTCTGTCTGAAAGCAGCCCTCAAAAGGTCAAACATGCTGATCGCGCCGAGACCCGTTTCTCCAACCGCTCCTGCGCCCGTGACTAAGCCTTGACGAGTGACCATCATCTGCCAATTCTCGTGGGGTAATCGAATCTCTTGAGTATCCTCAATGCTCACAATCTTCAGGTTCGGTCTAATGAAGAGGCTGAACGTGTTGAGCATTGTCGTTTTGCCCCCTCCGATGTCTCCGCCAATCATGACCGAATGTCTGTTTTCGATGAGGAACCAAAAGTAGGCTGCCATTTCCGGTGATAGGGTTTTGTAATGGATTAGGTCCGTTATGGTCAGCGGGCTTCTCCTAAATTTTCTTACGGTGAAGGTGCTACCCTTTGGGGTGACCTCTTTGCCGAAGGTGAGTTGAGCTCGACTTCCGTCGGGTAGTGTGCCGTCGAGGAGGGGCTGGGCGATGGAGATGTGTCTGCCGCAGAGGTAGGCAATTTTGAGTATGAAGCTGTCCAGCTCTTCTTGTGTCTTGAAGACGACGTTCGATGGGATGGATTCGTATATCCGGTGCCAGACGTAAAGGGGTTTTCCTGCGCCGTCGCATGAAATGTCTTCGATGTATTCGTCTCGCATGAGACCATCTATCTTGGCGAAGTTGAGGAAGTCTCTGGTGATAAAATATTGGTATTTCCCTATGGTGCGAGGATCCGCTCTGATCTTATACTTCCTCGCCGTCTCCATCACCCTTTCCTTCAAAAATTCTTCAGCTTCCTCTTTGTTTTCGAACTCTTTGACGCCGAGGGTGAGCTCGTCCCACAGGATGTTCTTGATTTGGCTGATCCAAGCCTCATCGGCTGGGGTCAGGGTGGGTTCCAGCAACAAATATTGAACTCGTTCCTTTGTGTCCTCTACGATAGCGGCGCGAGAGTAGGGCTCCAGCAGGGGATAGTGTTCTCTGAAAATTGGTTGGACCTTTTCCTCTGGAGGCTGAGGCTGCACAGTTTCTAATTGGGCTTCAGATTCGGGGTTTTCTGTTTTCTTTTGTTTATCCTTAGCCTTTCTAACGGGCATTTCGCATCCATCTATTATTCATTTCTGGGGAGTCGATATAAACAATGTAAAGTTCGGGGGAAGGTTTTAGTCAAGTGACATTTACCGTATTGATTCCACTATCCAACCCGTTTGCTGAGGCTGTGATGGTGGCGGTGCCTGACGCGCCTCGGGCTGTGAGAAGGATGATTGCCTTTCCGTCCGAATCCGTGATGACTGTCACCAAGGCTCCGCTTTGGTCTTCATAGGTGAGTGTTGGCCTCCTACCGCCGGGGCCAGTCCAAGAGGATATTTCAACAGTTATGGTTATTCCCGACTGGCTGATGTCTTCTCCGTCTTTGATGAGTTGAACCGTGATGCTCGAGGTTCCCCCATTTCTGGGTATATTGGCTGGGTCTGCACTTACCTTTATTCCGGTGGCTGGTGTGAAATTCACTTTGCATGTTCCTTCCACTCCCTGACACACGGCGAAGACGTGGGCCGTCGCTTTGGTTAGCGACGAAGTCAAGGTTACAGTGGCGACTCCGTTTGCGTCGGTTGTGTTGTGAGTTGTTAATAGCGTACCAATGGTCGTGTAGAAGTCCAACCAGGCGTTTGACAAGGGTTTTCCGCTGATATCTGTTACCGTGACAGTTATGGTCGATTTGGAGACTCCGTCATTTGCTATGTTTTCTGGGTCTGAGGTAAGTTTCACGGAGCCAGCCATCTTTTCTGTGGTTACGCGCACGGCTTCAAAGGGGATTGTTTGGCCGTACGACGTCATGCTACCGTTTGGTTCTACGAAGGATCCGAAGAAGGTGAGGAAGTTTATGCACGTGGTTGATTCCTTCATGCCCGTTATGGCTTGTTGTTTAGCGCCGGTCTCGCTGATTGGTTTGTCCCATGTGTAATAGACGAAGGTGAAGATGCCCGGCGTGAAGGTGATGTCGCCGAGGGTGGGATCGATGTACCACGTCAGGGGGTCTTTTGGGTCGTTGTCGTTGCTGATCAGAGTTAGACATGATTTTTCACTGATGATTATGTCTCGGTCGTCGATGTTTACCACGAGTATGCGCCAGGTTACTTTGTCAGTGCCCTTGGGAATAGTCCAACCAGGTTGCCAAGGACCCGTGTCGCTTCTCCAGTGGAACATGTCGAATATGAGCATGAGAGGGCCTATATAGAACTTCTTTGGGCTGCCTGGAATCCAGGGTTCTCCCCATATGAGGTTTGCTCCTATCTCGGATGACTTTGTGCCCCTTTCTGTGGTCACGGTCCAGTAAGCGTTTAGTGTAGTTGAATTTAGTTCGATGTGTACGTAGGGGTATAGCCTGATCCATAGGGTTTCCTTTGGATCTATGTAGGCGTCTCCTGCGCCCAAATCTTTGGATGGGTCGCATACGAATTTGTGGCCCACGTACAAGGCCCTTATTCTGACTGTTATGGAGCCTGTGTTGTGGACTCGTAGGCAGTCGGCGAAGGTTCCTCCTGTCATGTTTAGTGCCTCTGGTCCGATTAAGCCGATGCTTTCTTGCCTTCGCTCTTGTTCTACTCTCATGCGTTCGGTTAGGGATGAGCCGTAGGTGTTGAGGGCGGTGAAGAGCAGTGAGAGGAGGACGACCACTAAAATGGCTAAATAGATTGAAACGAACAATGGAGAGATGCCCTTTCTATTTCTGACGATCTTGATTTTCATTTTTTCACCTACCTCACATCGAAAATACATGTTGCGACATATTCTTCTCCGTATTTGGCGTATACCGTGTAGGTGCCTTGCACGGCATTGACCAACTGGAAGCTTGATGTAAACATGCCGTCGGAGCCTGTTGTTACGGTTGTTTCCCATATGCTAGCTCCGCTTGGGTCAGTGACGTTTAGGTTGACGGTAGCGTTTGGGGTGGGGGTTCCGTCGACGAAGCGGAGGAGACCATAGATGTTTACTGTGTCGTTTTGGGAGTAGGTTGGCCTGTCTGTTGTGACGTAGAGGGAATCGGATGTGATGGTTACTGTTGTGGTGTCAGACAGGTTTTCCCAGGTCGCTGTTACGGTGGCTATTCCGTTTGTTGTTGATGGGTATAGGGTCACTGTTGCTATTCCGTTTGCGTCGGTGATTGCCCAGAGGGATGAGAGGGTTCCTAGGTCTGTGGTGAAGGTGACGTTTGCATCGAATACTGGATTTCCGTACTTGTTTAGGATGAGGGCTGTTATAGTGGAGTCTATGGTGGAACTCGTGGGGATGTTGGTTGGCCATGCAGTGATCTGGATGCTTCCTCCGGTCCTTACACAGAGGACGGCTTCGAAGGGTATCGTCTGTCCGTAAGGTTTTGTTGTTCCGTCGTGTTCGTGGAAGAATCCGAAGAACGTTAGGAAGACTTTGTTGCGACAGACCGCGCTGTAGATGCTCTGAGCGAAATTTGTTGACTCGTTTTTTGGTTTATCCCATATGTAGATTAGGTGAACGGTCTCGTTCGCCATTATAAGCCTAGTGAATGAAGCTGGAGGTGGCTCAAGGTACCAACACCTTCGATTATCCGGCTCATCGTTGGGCACCAGGCAGAAGCCTGAGAACTGGTTTATGGTGATATTTCGGTCGTCAATGTTCTTCACCGTTATGTTCCAGACTATGGGCCCTGTTCCCACCTCTATTTCCCAACCGGGCTCCCACCGTGGATCGTAGGAACCATCCTTGGTCGCGTTCGTGTAATAGAACTTATTAAAATCCAGCATTAGGGGTCCTAAGTAGAATCTACCGGCTTCATAGGGGGGAGGCTCACTCCCCTGTTTTAGGGTCTCCTCGTATTCGGATGATTTGATTCCCCTCTCGGTGGCGACTGTTAGCTTGGCTGCTGGATCGTATTCGACTCCTGGTGGCAGAACGATCCATAATGATTCTCCGGCGTCTATGTACGTGTCGTCGGGGTTTATGCTCGGATCTGATGGATCGCATAGAAATTCGTTGTCTATGTAGATCGCTCTGATTCTGAATGTTATTGTGCCTGTGTTATTAACAAAAATCGCGGAAACATGCTCTGTTCCGCTTGAGTTGTCTGTGGCCAGTGCGCAGAGAACTATTCTTTCTTGCATTCGTTCTTCTTCGACTTTAATGGCCTCTTGGACAGAGAAGTTGTACTGGTAGACTAATGGAAATAGGGCCATTGTGAGGCCTAAGACTAGGATCATGACGAGAATTGAGCCGAATACCGTGGATATTCCCTTATTTCCTAGTTTTTTCAAAGTTTTCTTCCTCATTTTGGCTGTCATTCAATGGTTATTGCCGCCTCGAAGGGTATCGTTTGGGCGTAGGTGGTTGTTGTTCCGTCGTGTTCGTGGAAGAATCCGAAGAAGGTTAGGAAGACCATGCACCTGCACTCCGGGAGGGTCATTTTCGTGGCGGAGTTTTGTCCCCCTTCCTCGGGAAACGTTTTGGGGGCTGACCAGATGTAAAGGATGTCCACAGTTTGGTTTGAGGCTATGAACTGGGTGTAGTTTGCTTGGTTTGTTGGTTCTAGGTACCAGGACAGTTCGTTGGAGGGGGAGTCAACGGGGACCGCGGTGAAGCTTGAGTATCGGTTTATGGTGATGTTTCGGTCGTCGATGTTCATGATGGTGATGTTCCAAGCGCAGTATCCGAAGCCCCTCGGGATGGTCCAGCCAGGGTACCAGGGGTCATTAGGGTCCAGAACTCCGTCTTGGCTGGTCTTCCGGTACCAGAAGGCGTTGAACTGTAGCATAAGGGGGCCTATGTAGAACTTGTTGGGATCGTACTTCCAGCGAGGCTTGGGGGGTCCAAAGATGAGGAGACCTTCGTATTGACTGGCTTTTACGCCTCTTTCTGTTGCAGCGATTAGTTTAGCGCTGGGTTCGAAGGTGATTCCATCGGAGAGGGGAATGCAAAGGGATTCGGCGGGCTCTGTAAGGGTGTCCATATAGGTGGATGGGTCACATACGAGGATGGTCGCGGTGAGGTTGGAGACGTATAATGCCCTGATCTTGACGGTAATGGTTCCTGTGTTGCTGATGAATACGTGGGTAATGTTGGTCTGGCTATCGTCGAGTGTTAGTCCTGATATGGTGATTTTTTCTTGGGAGCGTTCGTATTCGATTCTCATTTGTTCTTGTACAGCGTAATTGTGGCTGAAAACGGTTGAGAAGAGTAAAATGAGGATGGAGAAAACTAAAAAAAGGAAGAGTAGGGATGCGTACATGGTAGAAATGCCACTTCGGCCTCGGAAGGCTTTGCGTTTCAAGCTCTTTCTCCCTACTTATGCGACGACTTGATAGGTGTCACCGATCCCTCTTGTGGTGTACACTTTGACTGCGTAGGTATCGCCAAGTGTGGGGGTGAAGCCTAGGTCGGGAATGTTGATGGTCATGAGGTCTCCTTGGACCACGGAGTCGAAGTCGGTGGAGAACTGGGGCTTCTCATAGATGTGTACGGTGCCGTCGGGTGGGGAGATGAAGATGTTGTCTACAATAATGGCGGTTTTTCCAATGTTTCGGATGTAGATGATGCAGCTGGTTACTCCGCCCCTTAGGTTCACCTCTTCTATGACAATGCGTTCGGTGGCTATGAGACCTGAGATTTCCCAGAAAGATTGGTTTTCTGCTGTGAGTCCGGTAGACCAAATAAAGACTGGGATGAAAAGCACAGTTACGATAGCTAAGATTAGGAGACTGGCAAAAATTGGGGAAAGGGCCCTACAGTTATGACGTATCTTCAATATACTTCACCGTCCTCATAAGGGTCGTAGTGTATACAGTTATCCGGTTTTCATCGCTTCTTTCAAAGAAAGAAGGGAAAGCTGGGCTATGATGCCTTGAACGCTGCAGATACGAATTGGTTGCCTGCTTGGCTGACGAGCGCCACCGTGTATGTCCGTCCGGCAGTCAATGTGACGGTTACTGGACCGATTTGCATTAGCGTTCCATCTTCTGGAAGAGTGACTGAAACGGTTTGGGGTGTTCCTACTTGGTTACCTGATGCGTCCCGTACGATGACATCCGTGATAACAACAGGGCCGCCGCCGGTGCTTTTGGCCCACACATTGAGACTTGTAGTCGTTGCTTGAACTGATTGTATGGCGACCTTCTCTTGCCCTGCTGTTCCTCCACCCATCATTGTGCTCAAGTATCCAGACGTGAACATGTAGATGATGATTCCAGCAATCACCGCAATGGCGATGAGCAACAGCACAGCGAAGATCGGCGAAAGAGCCCTAACATCCCTTCTAAGCTTAGCAAAGCATCCTCTCAATCTTCCACCTCCATATTTTTCAATCTTTCATTCAGACAGTTTGCTTATAAACTGTGAAAGCCCTAAGAATTTACGACTAAAAATGGGATAATCAGAAAATCATCTAGAACTACAGCTATTCATTTTGAGGCAACGTGACCCAGTAACATAAAGCCTCCTCTAACGACTTCAACAAACTGTCCTTCTCATACCCAAATTTATTCATATCCATCCTTCTAAACTCCTCCTCAATTCTCTGCCGCAACGTCCTTAATCTCACGTATAACCTCAATAAGTTTTCATTTGCGGAATATTCTTCTAAACGAAGAACTCCTTCACGCAACAGATTTTCCTGATTTTCACTATTTTCTTCTCATTGGTAGTCTTCTCTTACTTGAGCGCCACCTTACGAATAAAACTGCTGCGCCCAAAGCGACACCCACCAAAACGGCGAACAGCAGAACCCATATATACGTCATATTGAAGAAGCCCGAAGAGGGGGTTTCTGAAAGCGATACGGTCCCCTTTACCGTCTGGCCATCCACAACGTTGATTTGTATCTTGCCTGTATCAAAACCGGCTTTATCAACTAAGAACGCGTAAGAACCAGCCATAACGTCCTTGAACTCCACAGAGCCTTCACTGTTGGTTGTACCACTTAAAGGAGGCTGCGCGCTGGGCTGAGAAGTTGACAAAACAGTTGCTTCGTAGATGGCATTTCCATCCGAACCCTTAACCTGAATAAGGATATTGCCTCCGCTACCAGCGGGATTAACCGTGACCTTCACCTGAGCATCCCCATCAGCATACCCAGACTTTGAAGCAAACGCCATAATGGTGCAAACCGTTTGCGTATCCACAACTGGAGCTGTAAAAACCGCCGAATAATACCCATTTCTTTCATCCGTTATAGACGAGAAGCTCCCACCCCTGTCAGATACTAGCTCGATGGTCGCACCAGGGACAGGAGGGGGAGGCTTAAGAGTATCATGAGTAACATAAACCCTTATGGTTGTCTCGCCACCAGAGCTAAGAGAATCTGGATATGCCACGGCGGAAACACTTAAAAGCGGATCAATTATGTAGCTCCTCACAGCTGCTTGTCCCGAAGCGTAGCCAGAGGCAACAGCCGTTATTATCGTAGAACCAGCCTTATAGCTCGAGTAAAACTTCATCATAAAATGCGTATCACCAAAAGGAATAACGGCAGTCGAATTCACGTCTCCAATGTTGGTATTAGAAGATGATAATATCGTGATAACGTCGCCAACCGGATCTCTCGCAGGACTCCCAGCCAAGTCCTGTAATTGCACTATAATAGAGTATGCGTCTTTATCAGCCGGGACTACTGGAGGTAAAGCATATACTCCAATTCGGGACGGTATTGGTCCGAATGTAGCCATCGTTGCTTGCCCAGACGTGTAACCAGGCGCAATAGCGGTTATCTGAGTACTCCCAGATCTGTAGGTTGAATAGAACTTTGTTACTGCATATGTTTTGCCGGATTGTATGGTCACTGAAGAGTCAACGGTGCCCACAGCAATATTAGAGGATGTCAAAGTCACCTTTGTCTCTTTGGAGGCCCTCGCTATTCTACCCTGAGAATCTTCCAACTGAACACAAATCGACGCATAAGAAGCACCTTCGGCTGAAACCTTAGGAGGACCAGCATAAACTTTCAATTTCGATGGGGGCTCTCCCGTCTCAGAGGTTTTCACTACGGCTTGCCCAGAAACATAACCAGGCGAAACAGCGGTTACCGTTGTAACGCTCTCTTTGTAAGTCGTATAAAACCTAGCTACCGCATATGTTTTGCCGGATTGTATGGTCACTGAAGAGTCAACGGTGCCCACAGTGATATCGGAGGATGCTAAAGTCACGCTGACATCTCCAATTGGAGCGCGAGCAGGCGTTCCAGCCGAGTCTTGTAACTGCACAACAATCACGTCATATGCCTTTACGTTGGCTGGAACCATCGGGGGTAAGGCGTACACAGCGATTTGAGACGGTATCGGCCCGACGGTGGACATCACCGCTTGCCCAGACATATAACCAGGCGCAATAGCGGTTATCGTTGTAGAACCCGCTGTATACGTCGAAAAAAACTTGGCCATAACATAAGTCGTTCCCGAGCGTATTGTAACCGTTGGATCAACGGAACCTACGTCGGTTCTAGATGACGACAACCTGACAATAACGTCCTCTGGCGCCCTGGCCGGCATACTCCTAGAGTCTTGCAATTGCACCAAAACGGAATCATAGACCCCACTGTCGGCAAGAACCTTGGGAGGACCGACATACACTTGCAGCCTAGACGGCGCCGACAATTCTGATGCTAAAGAAGCCTCCGAAGCGGTCGAAGATAGAAGCACGAAAAAAAGGAATACTGCTAACATTCCATGAAAGTTCTTGCGTCCCATAGGTTTCAATCCATATATACATCGCAAGTGGAACGCATATATACTAAGTAAAAATACAACAAAACTTTCTACATACGAAAATATCTCATTCAACACGTTCCCCACCATAAACCAAACCCATGACCGCTTCCTTACCCTTACAACAAGCCGGTGATCCCCAATTCAATGGCGCAGAACCTCCTCCAACGCTTAGAAAGACTGCCTTTTCCATATCTAAACCGCTTCATAGCCATCCTTCTAAACTTCTCCTCATCTCCCTTAAACAATACCCGGAGTTTCACCCGTAACCTCTCACCATATAGTCACACGACTTAAGTGAGCGTATAATATAGTGTTGCAATGACTGAAGTTGCATTCTCTAAGTATTTTTGCCTCGAAAAGAGGGGTAAATGTTATTTATCCCTTTTGCATTACAAAGAATTGCCATCTACTGGTTTGAGAAATGGTTTATCTAACTCTTCTGGTCGCCCTTGCGGTGTTTACTTTGCTCGACGTCCTGACAACGGTAGTGGGTATAGGGGTTGGATGCATTGAGTTAAATCCAGTGGTTACAATGTGGGGAGTTCCGTTTTGGGCGATGTTTAGGATATTACTGTTAGGATGCATGTTGACCGCGTTCTTTGTTGGTTATCGATTTTGCTTGCGGCATTTCCCAAAGGGATCGTGGATGCTGGGAACAACTCTATTTATGCTAGACCTCTACATCGGCACAGTTGTGTTCTCGGGACTTTTGGCTATATATTTGAAACTGCTGTTTTAGCGAGTTTATTCATATCTCAGAACACGGCAAGAGATGCGGCCCTAGTTATAAGTCGAGCTCGACCCGATTAAGGCTTCACTAAGTGGACGCCTAGACAGTTTTTCAACTGGAATAAAAACGACTTTGACATGCTGAGAGAATAATTGATAACATTATGAACGATTTCCATTAATGGAACCTCCCCATTTTTCCCTATAGGAAAGAGGCACCGCATTTAATTCGACCACAAGGGACATGTTTTTCGATTTCAATGATTTGGAAAGAACAAGAGGACGCATCACGCCATTGGTGAGTAAAAGTTCCGAGTTTATTAATAAACCATCATAATGAACATTGAACTGAGGCTGAGACGCGCATGAACGGTCTAGAAGAGTTCGAGAAGCGCCTGAAGAAGCTTGAGACGCGTAAGTTTGAAAACACCCTTACACTAGTAGAAATCCTAAGCAGCTTGACTTTCTTCGGCCGCTTAAAGATGGAGAAGTGCGAGTATGCCAAGGAGGGACAATGCGGCTTCTTCACCCTCAAAAGCAATGCAAAGAGTAAGATACCGATAGCTACTGATTGCAGAATAAGAGATTGCAAGGGCGAACCAGCCCATTGCCACCTAGAACTATCTAATGTAACATGCGCCTTCTGCCACGGAACAACGATACCTACCTACCTCCCCGCTGCCAATAATTTTTCTAATCCACACCGCGTAGACCTTAAAGGTTGAGTGAACAACTGCTCAAAGGTTAGAATAAACAAGTTATGGATCACATGATTTGCAAACTTATGGAAGAACTATATCCGTTAGCGGATTTCGATCCTGTTTAAGTTTCTGAACAAACAGTTAGGTGATATGTGAAGAGGGTATTTTATGACATTGCAAGCGAGTTCATCGACACCAATCTGATTTGCTTCTCGAAACGGCGTGGCAATGCTTGCACTACTTCAACGCAAAGGACAAAGATCAACGTCGATCAATCGAAAAAGGGAACTTCGTTATTTACTTCTCTTTATTTCTCTCTTCTAATGGGGGTTAGAAGTTCCACATCTTCTGCATTTAATCGTATCCAGTTTCAGAGGTACCCACTTATGAGTTTCACTATCTTTTTTCCACATCTTATAAGGTGTTAGACGTTTGCACTTAGGACATTTAGCTAATCTAAACTTCTTCCTTTCATCTACTGTTACAATGATTTTCAAGTATCCTATTGTAGTAGGAACAAAAAGTTGATAGAGACCATATAAAGGTATGAGAGGAATATATTTTTTGGATTGTTTCCATTCTTCCTCTGTGAGACTTATTTTCGCAAGTATGATTTCTAGAACGACGTAAACTCCGTAAAATATGGGTAATATTTCTATTCTGCTTATCATTAGAAGAGGAACGATGCTAAAAAGTTTGAATGGATGTCCTATTATGTTAAAGATATAGTTAAAGATAAAACTCAATCCCAGTTTATCTCTTCTAAGTAGCATTTTCTTGAAGCTCCAATGACACCTTAGATAACCACATTGCCATGTTATCCTTTGTTTAGTGAAGTCCTTTAGTGTAATTGGTATGTCAGTTACAACTTTAATTTCATTACAGCATGAAACTCTTCCTCCCCTTTCAATAATCCTTAGTGTCCTTTCAAAATCTTCTCCTTCCCAAAATGACCCATTATGTAATTGTTCTTGAGTAATCTTCTTTAATACATCGGTTCTAAAAATACCAAAAGCACCAGAAATACAAGGAACCAAAGGTTTTCCGGTTCCACCCATACTCCCTCTACCAAGGGACATTGCCTTAGCGTATTCTATTCTCTGTAGATTCTCTAGTAATCCGTTCCTAGTACTAGGCATAACTTTTACTGCACAACCATCCAGTTTTTCTATTTCCATCAGACCAATTAGTTCCTCTATCTTGCCTTGTGCTATACAAGTATCAGAGTCTATCAGAACCGTATAAGTAGAATCAATTTCTTCCAGACCTTTAGCGATAGCACCTACTTTTTTCCCATTCATACGATTTTTCAAAACCCTATATCCTCTTTCTAGAGCAATTTTAGAAGTATCATCTTTAGAGGCATCATCTACTATTAGAACTTTGTCTTTGTATTCTTCTAGGTTTTCTAAAGTCTTACTTAAATGCTTTGAAGCATTGTAACTTGGAATCAAGATAGTAAAATCGTAATTTCCAAGTGAACTTCCATGCGAGCCTCCATTTAAACTTCCATGTTGTTGTTCCTCATGTTTCTTCTTGAAGATACTCCTGATAAAAGCATCTATTCCATCTATACAGATTGAAAAGGGAAGATACATCTTAATTTTCTCTCCCTTCTTGTTTCAACCTGTAAGGCAAAGACGGTGCGCCCCCAAATCCAAAATAGTTAAACTACTCTTGTTCTACAGACGGCATATCACGTTTCTTAATATATTAGACTTGTTTCGTATTTTGTCATAGGCCAAAACGCGATATGTTCTTATTGTAGAAACACTTTCTCGTATTTTCCACATCGTGATCGATAACTAGATCTTTCTTTTCGATATGTTGTTAATCACTATACCCAAAAATTCGATATATTCTTCTAAAATGAATACGACTTTTATGAGGTATTGCAATACCACCGTATTGCTGAGGTCGCGCAATTGAAATGCCCCGAATGCCACGGCACCCATGTTTTTCTTAACAGACTAGAGGACGAAATTATCTGCAAGAAATGCGGCCTAGTTATAAGTCAAGCTCAAGCCCGTCAAGGTTTCGTTAAGTGGACCCCAAAATGGCTATCCAACTGGAGTGAAGAAGACTCTGACACGCTGAGAGAATGGTTGACAACACTACGAACTGTTTCATGCCAACTGAATCTCCCTAACTTCCCTTACAGGGAAGAGACAGCGCGTGTAATTAGGCTGAAAAGCGACATACTTTTTCGATCTCAACGATTTGGAAAGAATAAGAGGGAAGCCGTCGCCGCCTTGATTCACCTCGTATTGAGAAAGTATAATAAAATGAGACCTCTGAAAGAGATATGTCAAACGCTCTCTCTTGACCATCGTCTAGTTATGAAGTATGCTTGGACTATGCAGAAAATGGTCAATCTCCACAGAACCTTTTCGGCGAAAGATTACTTAAGGAAGTACGGATGGAAGGTGACATCCGTCGCCGCCTTGATCCAAACGGCTGAACAACTGCTCGCAAGGATCCGAAAGGAAATAAGCGGAAACCCTGTGTCATTGGCAGCCGGGGCTCTCTCTTTCGTTTGTAAAAGCAAAGGGATAAAAATGTCGAAAGATGAAATTGGCGAAGCCTTTTACATTTCTGGTCGCACCGTCTATAGTAATGAGCGTAGAATTAGAAAATTGATGTCGTCTTAAAGTTTCGAATCTTAGCTTGACACGCCAAATAAACATAACAAAAGCACTCATTAGCCAACCTTCGAGTAGTATAAATACTTTCTATCCAAATGTATGTTTGAACGAAGATGAGGCTTAGGATATGAGAGACGAGATGCTCAAACGCCTAGAAGAGCTTGAGAACCGCTTAGAGAAGCTTGAGAAACACGGGTTTGAAGACACATTAACTCTTATAGAAATCCTAAGCAACATAACTTTCTTCGGCCGCTTAAAGATGGAAAAGTGCGAATATGCCAAGGAGGGACAATGCGGCTTCTTTACCCTCAAAAGCAACGCAAAGAGGAAGATACCAATAGCCACCGAGTGTAGGATAAATGGTTGCAAGGATGAACCAAGCCATTACCACATAGAACTGTCTAACGTAACATGCACCCTCTGCCCCGTCTATAAGACTAAGACCTTTATTTAGTGTGCTTTTAAAACATATCCTTCCATAGGACATTCGCGACGCGTCGCGTCGAACCCTTTTTTATTTCTTCACTAGTCTTCAACCGGACAGCCCACGGAAAGAGCCCAAAGCGTGTATGGATTTGACAACCTCTCCAACAGACGTTAAATGTCTAGAATGCGAAATGAAGACTATTTCCAAATTAAACATTTAAACGTCGAAGTTGAGGCTTCTGAAACTGGTTGCATAAAGGTTAAATAGTGCCTCAAAGAAAAAAAGAGGCTACGGGGGAGTTTGAATGGTAAATCCCGAGTTAGCTGTAGCGCCTATGCATCGAATATGCAAGAAGGCCGGCGCAGAGAGGGTGAGTGAAGCAGCGGCAGAGGAGTTGGCAAAGGTCCTCGAAGATGTAGGCATCAAGATCGCAAGGGAAGCCATCGACTACGCCATGCACGCGGGAAGAAAAACCGTTAAAGAAGAAGACATCGAAATCGCCGCTAGAAAAGTCCTGAGCAAGTAACACGTAGTTACCTCTTTCATCTCAAAATTCGAAGAGAAAGCTGCTGGTTAGAAAATTGCCGTAGGCAAATCTGTTAAAAAAGGCTAAATAGTAGTATGGGGAGCCACTTAAATCCATTAATATTTCTTGAATGAGGTGTATTCATTGCATGGATGGAATGGCCGGATTTTGCGGGTGGATCTATCAAAGCGGAAAATAAGGGCTGAAGAGTTCGGTTCCGATTTTGCTTTAAGTTTCTTGGGTGGAAGAGGCTTTGCTATTAAGATTCTCTGGGACGAGTTGAGGCCGGGAATAGAGGTCCTTTCCCCAGAAAACAAGCTTGTCTTCGCTGCTGGACCCTTGAGTGGACTTCCATTACCGAGCAGTGGCAAGCTTCTCGTGGCTTCGAAGAGCCCCTTAACTGGTGGGTACGGCGACGGCAACCTAGGCTCTTGGGCATCAGTGAAACTAAGGAGGGCCGGATACGACGCTCTAGTGCTAGAAGGTAAATCCCAGAAGCCAAGTTTCCTCTTGGTCGAAAACGAAAAGGCGGAGATCATGGATGATAATGACCTTTGGGGGCTTGGGACCTTCGAGACTGAAGAGAAACTGATGAAGAAATATGGAAAAACGGCTGGTGTTCTGGTTATAGGACCCGCTGGAGAGAACCTTGTTAGGTATGCCACCGTGGTCTCCCAAAAGGGGAGATCGGGTGGAAGGCCGGGTATGGGCGCAGTGATGGGCTCTAAGAACCTGAAAGCCCTCGTTCTCCTAGGCTCCAAAGAGATTCCAGTAGCCGATGCCAAAGGTTTGGAAGCCCTCGGTAAGGATGGGTATAAGTCGCTTCTTAGAAGGCGCAATTATGAGTTCTGGAAAAGGCAGGGGACGATGGTTACCATCGAGTGGAGCCAGGAAAACTCCGTTCTGCCAACCACCAACTTCAGGGAAGGCGTCTTTGATGAAGCGGGAAACATTGGCGGATATGCTATGGAGAAGTTGAAAACCACCATCAGGGGCTGTCCCGAGTGCAACATGATCTGCGGCAACGTTATAGAGGATACGGAAAAGAAGTCCTCAGAGCTTGACTACGAGAACGTGACTATGCTTGGGTCCAACATCGGTCTGGGAGACCTCAAAAAAGTTGCGGTTCTCAACAGACTAGCCGATGATTATGGCATCGACACCATATCGCTTGGAAACGTAATAGGCTTTGCCATGGAAGCTTCCGAAAAGAAGCTAATTGACTATGCCCTTGACTGGGGCGACTTCGACGGTGCTAAGACACTAACTGAAGATATTGTTTACCGTCGGGGAACGTTTTCCTTTTTAGCGGATGGAGTGAGGAGAGCGGCTGAAAGGCTGGGTGGAGCCGCCGAACGGTGGGCCATGCACGTGAAGGGGCTTGAGATTTCTGCGTATGACTGCCACTCCACCCCTGGTATGGCTCTATCCTTTGGAACATCGCCTATAGGCGCCCACCACAAGGACGCTTGGGTTATCGCTTGGGAGGTGTCTGTTGGGCGAGAAGCGTACAGCGAGGCCAAGGTTGATAAAGTTTTGGATTTCCAGAGGATTAGGGGAGGGATGTTCGAAAGTCTAGTGACCTGCAGATTCCCATGGATAGAGCTGGGCTTTGAGCTGGATTGGTACCCACGCTTCCTTAAGGCGGCGACCGGTGTTGAAATGACGTTTGGCGACCTCTACACCATCGCCGACAGAATCTACAACCTGATCAGGGCCTTCTGGGTTAGGGAGTATAAGACCGGGTGGAGCAGCGCCCAGGACTATCCGCCGGCAAGATGGTTCGATGAACCCATCACCAAGGGCCCCTACAAGGGAGCCACCCTAGACAGAAACAGATACGAGGTCATGCTTCAATGGTACTATCAACGTAGAGGCTGGGATCGTCGAGGCATACCCACAGAGGCCACGCTGAAAAGACTTGGTCTAGAGAACGTAGCCCAAGAGCTTAAACAACACGTGCAACTTGCTCCATGAATCGATCTCAACGAGATTAAAAACCAACGTACTTCGTCCAATTGTTTAACATAGAGACTGTCAAGTAGGGAGGAGAATTCTAGACTATCCAGCGCGCGCTATTTTAGAGATAACACCATAACTGGCGAGCCGCTGCCATTACAATCTAGCTTTCTGCTCAAAAGAAGAGGATACGCCTTCATCCGTTTCAGTGAAATAAATTTTCAAATTCAAGGCATACAAAAACATATTTATCTCTGAGGGAGATTCAATTTTCAGTTGCTCCGGTAGTATAGTCCGGTTAAGTATGACGGCCTCTCGCCGCTAGGGGGAAAGCCGCCGACCCGGGTTCAAATCCCGGCCGGAGCACCAATATGCGCATTTTCCGACGCATTAAAAATTAGGCAGCGATATAAATTTTGAGACGGAGACCATAGGGCTGGGATTGCTAATAAAATACGCGCCGGACGAAAAATCTTAGAAGAATGATGAAAATTGGGGAAACCTTTGCTGAGAGGACCATGAATCTAGTAGGCTTTCCCAAGTTCCATCCTTACCTTTCCCTTCAGGGTGATTCTATCTTCACTGAACTCGGAAGAGTAGGCGTACACCTCCACACCCTTCCCGGCAGCTTCTCGAAGAGCCTTTCCAAACTCGGGGTCGGTTTCGTCGTTGGGAGAGAAGACGGAGGCATCGGTTCTCTGAACGATAAATAGTACGCAAGCCCTGTAGCCTTCCTCCCTAGCCTTCATTAAATCTATCACGTGTCTCCTCCCTCTTTCAGTCTTTGCGTCGGGGAACATGGCTCTATCCTCCTTTACTAGGGTGCAGGACTTCACCTCCAGTAAACATCGCTCGAGCTTATTGGTCAAGAGGAAGTCAAATCGTGTATGCCCGTACTGATACTCCGGTCTTATCTTATTATATTCTGAGAGCTCTTCGATGTCCTTATTTCTTAGGGCTTCGAAAACTAACTTGTTGGGCACCCTAGAGTCTACCGAAATCCTCTGACCCTTATACAAAACTCCAATCAGATCATATGGGGTTTTTCTGTTCTCTTTTTCGACTTCTCTGAGAATGACCTGAGTCCCTGGAGTTAAAAGTTCCAGCATCCTCCCGGGATTGGGCACAAAACTCGGCAAGGTTCTCTTTCCCACCCTTACAAGGGCTAAGAAGCGGTTTGGTCTCTCTTGAAAAACGCCGTCAACGGTTTTTCCCGCGATCGCTATGGAACTAACCATTACCCAGCCCGCCTCCCTTTTATAGAATCCATCATCAGAGTTTAGTATTTATATCCCTTCATATCTGTGTTAGGAAAGAGTTGGTGGCGGAAATGGAAGAGAAGGGCTCTCGAATTGCCCTAGTAAACTCAACAAACTGCCGTCATGAAATTGAGGGTGGTTTGGTTGATGGATAAATGGAAGTGCACGGCGTGTGAGTATGTTTACGACCCTGAAAAGGGGGACTCGGACAGCGGTGTCGAGCCGGGAACCCCCTTTGAGGAGCTTCCCGACGACCGGGTGTATCCCTTATGCAGTGTCCCTAAAGACATGTTCGAGAAAATAGGCTAATGGTTTGTGGTTTTTGTGATTAAAGTGATTGGAGGGAGAAAATGAGCGGTCTTAAGAAATCTATAGTTGAGGCTATCAAAGCCTACAATAAATACAGAAGCCCTGAGGCTGAGGCAAAGCTCATCAAGTATATGGATAACGAGTTATCAATCGAGTTCAAAGGCCCCTTTTGTCAAGGTTGCGGTGTTTATGATTACTTTGAGGACTTTATATACGAATTAAAAAATATCGTTAACATCGAAATGGCGATAAAGGGCGTAGAGAAAATAGGCGAAGAGGCTTTCAGAGTGCAATATAGTATAGGAGAAAGAAAAGGACACACCTTGAGTTCTTAAGTAGTTCTTGATTTTATTCATATACGTATGTGAGCCAATGCTTATACTGCCGCCTTTCCCCTCTCACAACAGCGAAGAACTCTTCTTGAATCCTCTTGGTGATTGGCCCAGTCTTTCCGTTTCCTATTTTTCTGTCGTCCACCTCATAGATTGGAATCACTTCCGCTGCTGTGCCGGTGAAGAAGGCTTCGTCGGCGTTGTACAACTTGTTTCTGTTGATGTCGATTTCTTTGATTTCATGCCTCAAATCTCGTGCGAGAACCATCACCGTGTCCCTTGTTATGCCGGGCAAAATGGAAGCGCTGATTGGTGGGGTCAGTAGCCTTCCGTTTTCCACGATGAAAAGGTTTTCTCCAGGACCCTCGGAAACAAATCCTCTGTAGTCCAGCATTATGGCCTCATCGTAGCCCATGATTCTAGCCTCGTTGGTTGCCAGAGTAGCGTTGACGTAGCTTCCAGTAATTTTGGCCTCGTTTGGAAAAGAATTCGGATTGTTCCTTATCCACGTGCTGATCTTCGTCCTAACGCCTTCTTTTCCGAGATACTTCCCCCATCTCCAAACGGCGACCACGACATTGACAGTTAGGTTACGTGCATGTACCCCTAACTCTCCATACCCGTACCACACTAGGGGCCTGATGTAGGCGTCTTTCAACCCGTTTTTTCTAATCGTTTCAGCAATTGCCTCCCTAACCTTCTCTTCACTATAAGGAATCATCATGCCCAACACCCTAGCCGATCTAAACATTCTTTCCACGTGCTCCTTTAGTCTGAAAATGGCAGAGTTACCGTCCTTTGTTTCATACGCGCGGATTCCCTCAAAGACTCCGCTCCCGTAGTGTAACCCGTGATCTAAGACATGGGTTTTGGCCTCGTCCCAAGACACAAACGTTCCATTGAACCAAATATACTCGCTTTTTTCTATAGGCATGAAATCACCACCTAGTCGGGTCCTTTCCTATTTTTTCTCTTCAACAGTACTTTATTGATCCCGTTTATCATCGCATCAACGCTAGCCGTGACGATGTCCTCTCGTGCACCCCTCGCCGACACGACGTTCCCATCTCTATCCTCAACCTTTATCACCACCTCAGCCAGAGCATCTGACCCTCCGGTTGTGGCCTCCAACCTATACTCCTTTAACTTAATGTTCACCAAGCTGTCAGTGAGCTTTTGTATCGCCCTGATGGCAGCGTCCACGGGCCCCACACCCATCTCTGCAGCCACGTACTCCTTTCCGTCCAGCATCAATCTCACCGAAGCCGTGGGAATGACTCTAATTCCGGTTACCACGGCTAAGTCAATCAAATCAACAACCTTCTTCTCCTCAACCACACTTCCCATGACCGTCCTAGTTATAGCCAACAAGTCGGCGTCTGTCACTAGTTTACCCTTATCCCCCAAAGCCTTAACCCTCTTAGCAATGTCTCTGAGCTGGGTCTCAGTTGGGTGCACCCCAACCTCCTCCAACTCTGCCTTAATGCCGTGGACTCCCGCAAGTTTGCCAGCTGCCAGCTTCCTCCGCCTACCCACGAACTCCGGCTTAATGGGTTCAAAGGTCAGGGGCATTACGGTAACCCCGCGGGTGTGTATACCCGATTCATGGGCAAAGGCATTTTCGCCCACAATCGCCTTGTTTGGTTGTATCATGATTCCTGTTAACCGAGATACCAACCGTGAGGTTTCGTAGATCAGTTTGGTGTTTACTCCCGTTTTCAGGCGGTGGATCAAGTGAAGCGACATCACCACCTCTTCTAACGCTGCATTTCCAGCCCTTTCACCTAATCCGTTTACACACACGTGTACCTGTGAGGCTCCCCCCTCCACCCCTGCCAACGAGTTCGCTACAGCCAAGCCAAAGTCATTGTGACAGTGGACACTGACAGGAACCTTCACCACCTTCGTAATGTCTTCGATCAGCTTCCGCATGCTTACTGGAGTCATTACTCCAACAGTGTCAGGAATGTTTATACTGTCTGCTCCAGCCTCTTCCGCAGCCTTGCATACCTGTGTTAAGAAGTTTATACTGGTTCTAGTGGCGTCCATGGGTGAAAACTCGCACACTAATCCATGTTCCTTGACGTATTCTATCGACTCAACGGCTTTCGATAAGACTTGTTCACGGCTTATGCCTAAGGCATGTTTCATCTGCACATCCGAGGTGGAGACAAAAGTGTGGACGGTGTCCACATTGCATTTGATGGCTACGTCAATGTCCTCTTTTAAGACGCGAGCTAGGGCACATATCTCGGCATTTAAACCGGATTTGGCTATCTCCTTAACCGCCCTTTCCTCACCCTCGGAACTTATTGGGGTACCCGCTTCTATAACATCTACACCCAGCTTATCAAGTTGGCAAGCGATTTCCATTTTTTCTTCCGGGGTTAAAGTTACTCCTGGGGTTTGCTCTCCGTCTCGTAGTGTTGTATCAAATATTCGGATATATCCTCTACCCTTAGACTTCAAACTTCTAACCCTCCAAACCAGTTAACTCTTCTCAATTCCCGCCGTCCTCCTAATGGACCTCCCAACCTTTTCGATTTGATGCCCCTCAATTTCCTTCATCAAAGCGTTTAAGACCTCCTTACTCTTCTCGCTCTTCTTCGTCCATTCCTCGGCAAACCGGCCACTTCGAACGAACTCCACTACCTTTCTCATGTTCTCCTTAACATGGTCATCAATAACTTTAGGCCCAACGGTTAAGCCTCCGTATTTAGCGGTGTCTGAAACCGCCTTGAGCATTCCCACGAAACCCCCCTGATAAATCAGATCCATTATCAATTTTGCCTCATTGCAAGCCTCAAAGTACGCGAGTTCTGGTTGGTACCCCGCTTCAACGAGAACCTCAAAACCCTTTTTGATAAGTTCAATTAATCCGCCTACGAGCACCGTTTGTTCGCCGATGAGGTCGCTTTCGGTTTCCTCCTTGAATGTCGTTTCTAAAACTCCTGCTCTTGTACATCCGAGGGCCTTAGCCATTGCAAGTGCAACCCTCCCTGCTTGACCTGACGGGTTTTGGTAAACCGCGATGAGGGCGGGCACTCCAAAGCCTCTGAGATACATCTCCCTAAGCTTATCTCCTGGGCTTTTTGGGGCAACCATTATGACATCAGCATGGGGTGGTGGAACTATTTGCTTGAAGTGGATGTTAAATCCATGTGAAAAGCCCAAGGTCTTTCCCTTTGTCACGTGCGGGACTACGTGTTCTCTATAAACCGTCGGTTGCTCCAGGTCTGGGATTAACATATGGACGATGTCGCCTTTCCTTGAGGCCTCCGGAATGGAATAAACCTCAAAGCCTTCTCTTTTGGCCTTGCTCCATGAAGCACCCGTAGGCCTTAAACCAAGTATCACGTTTAAACCTGAATCCCTCAGGTTGTGGGCTTGAGCGCGTCCCTGACTGCCATATCCAATCACGGCAATGGTTTTATCCCTAAGGGGATCAAAATTCGCATCTGCGTCATAGTATACTTTCACCATTTACAAACTCACCTCTCTACTCTTCAATCTTAACCGACTTAGCTCCTCTTGAAAGAGCAGTTATCCCCGTTCTCGCAACCTCCTTTACACCGAAAGGCTTCATCAAATTGATGAAGGCGTCTATCTTGTCTGGATCACCAGTTATCTCCACCATCAACGATTCAGGGGAAACATCCACCACGCGAGCCCTGAAAATGTTAGCATAATTAATAACATCTGACTTGGCTCTAGCATCGGAGGTGTGTACCTTCACGAGGGCCATTTCCCTTGTGACGATGTTGTCTGGATCCAGTTTGCTTACCTTAATTACGTCAATTAACTTGCTCAGCTGTTTGATCACCTGCTCAATAATCTTTTGGTCTCCGTTGACGGTTATGGTCATTCTGGCTAGATCCCTTTGCTCCGTGGGACCCACGGAAATACTTTCTATGTTAAATCCCCTGCGTCTGAACATGTTTGAAACCTTGTAGAGTACGCCTGGCTTGTGTTCAACGATGGCCGCTATTATATGGGTTTGTTCTTTCATCATAGCGATCATCCCTCGATCATACCTTGAAGGCCGCTTCCCGCTGGGATCATTGGAAACACGTCTTCCTCAGAGGAAATTGGAACATCAACAACCGTGGTAACCTCACTCTTCATCGCCTTTTTAACAGCCTCCTTGAACTCGCTAAGCGACCCCACACTAAAGCCCTGTGCCCCATAGGCTTCTGCTAATTTAACAAAATCAGGGATATTACCCAAGTTTACAGCTGAATACCTCCTATTATAGAAGAGCCTCTGCCACTGGGCCACCATTCCAAGCATTGAGTTGTTCAGAACGATCACTGTGACCGGAATTTTCTCCATAACCGAAGAAGCGAGGTCTTGTTCGGTCATTATGAAACTTCCGTCGCCAGCTATGTCCACGACTTGCTTGTCGGGGCAAGCAACCTTAGCTCCGAGGGCTGCAGGGAAGCCAAATCCCATGGTTCCAAGTCCGCCCGAGCTGATGAAGGTTCTCGGTTTATATGCCTTAAAGTGGAGGGCGGCCCACATCTGGTTTTGCCCAACCTCGGTAGTCACGATGGCATCTTCTGGCAGCATTTTTCGAAGTTCCGTTAGTAAGCTCCGAGGCTTTAAGCTTCCCTCACTAGTGTCTGCCTTGTCTTGAAGTTGCCCCTTTAGCTCTTGAACCCTATCAAACCAAGGACAACTTTCTTTCTTCTTTAACCGATGGACTAGCGATTGGTGAATCGCCTTCAAGGTCCCCTTTGCGTCGCCAACGATCGGTATGTCAACCTCTACATTTTTCCCGATCTCCGCCGAGTCTATGTCGATGTGAATGATTTTTGCGTCATGGCAGAACTCATCGAGTTTTCCAGTGGTTCTGTCTGAGAACCTGGTCCCCACAGCCAACACAACGTCAGCCGCTAAGATTAGCTTATTTGCCTCACTAGTTCCATGCATACCAACGTTTCCTACCGATAATGGGTGGTTTTCTGGGAAGCACCCTTTCCCCATGAGGGTGGTTGCAACCGGCGCCATTAGAAGCTCAGCCAGCGTCAAGAGCTCAGGGCTAGCGTTAGAGATAATTACTCCTCCACCCGCCAAAACCATTGGGCGTTCCGCCTTGAGCAAGAACTCAGCTGCCCTTTTAACCTGGATTGGGTGAGGCTCTATCGTGGATTTATAACCCCGAATCTGAATCTCCTCTGTAAACTCCATTTCATCATTCTGTGTCTGTAAATTTTTAGGGAGATCAATTAAAACAGGTCCAGGTCTGCCTGTTGTGGCTACGTAGAAGGCTAACTTCACCATCTTCGGGATTTCAGATGCCTCTTTCACTTGATAATTGTACTTTGTGATTGGGGTGGTTATCCCAATTATATCCGCCTCTTGGAACGCATCCTTGCCTATCATATATGAGAAATTGGCTGAAAATGTGTTGACCTGACCCGTAATGGCGATGACCGGGGAGGAATCCATGTAGGCGTTAGCGATGCCTGTCACCAGATTTGTGGCCCCAGGGCCAGAAGTCGCCATGCAAACTCCAGGTCTCCCACTGGCGCGGGCATAACCATCAGCTGCGTGTGCCGCGCATTGTTCATGTCGCATCAAGATGTGCCTTATCTTAGAGTCCAGTAGAGCATCATAGACTGGAAGTATGGCTCCGCCACATATACCAAAGATTTCCTTTACGTTTTGCCTTTCCAACGCTTCCATGAGGGCTTTGGCTCCTGGCATTTTAACCACTACTTAACACCTCCGACATTGATGGCAAAATCTGGCTGCATATATTCTTTACAATGAGAATCTTTGGAGGGTTCGTTAGCTCGGTTTTTCTGAAAGGTTGCTTGGAAGTTGCTTTCAGACGAGGAAGCGATCCCTCAAGTTTTCGTCCTCCATCGGATAGCGAAGCACCTTCCGTATGTACTTCGTTTTCCTTTAAAAACTTTTTGGACCTCAAATCTTCGGTTGTCGTATCGTCTAAGCGTTTAGTTGTCCTAAGCTTTTTCTCAGGGTTTGGAGAAAACTCGGGGTTTTGTTCACTATCTCTTGGGGCGATGTCGAAAATCTCTATCCTTTTAGGAGAGCCGTACGATAAAGCAATACCCCATTTCTCACTCCTCTAAACGAGCTGTTTTTTGCATCAGCGTTAAATATAAAGCTTTTGGTTTCTATATTCTAGCGAAGCTCTTGATTTCGAGGTTTCAAACTTGAGAAGCGACGAAATAAAACATGGAGTTGAGAGAGCCCCCCACAGATCCCTATTGAAGGCCCTCGGGGTTACCGATAGAGACCTAGACAAACCGTTCATCGCGGTGGTTAACAGTTTCACCTCAGTGGTTCCGGGCCACATTCACTTAAACAGAATCGCTGACGCGGTTAGAGAAGGAGTTAGATCCGCTGGCGGAGTGCCGTTTGAATTCAACACCATCGCCGTGTGCGACGGGTTAACTATGGGGCATGAGGGAATGCGATACTCCCTACCATCTCGAGAGGTTATTGCAGACTCGATCGAGATCATGGTTCAGGCCCACAGATTTGATGGCATGGTTTTGGTTACAAACTGTGATAAAGTTACTCCAGGCATGTTGATGGCCGCCGTTAGACTTGATGTGCCATCAATTGTTGTGACTGGAGGTCCCATGCTTTCGGGTATCATGAATGGAGAGAAGGTTGGTATCGCCACGGTCAATGAGGCAGTCGGGAAGGTCGCAGCAGGAAAAATGAGCGAAGAGGAGCTAAAAAGGCTTGAGGATGTTGCATGCCCCGGATGCGGGTCCTGTAACGGCATGTTTACCGCTAATACCATGGCCTGTTTGAGTGAGGCGATGGGGATATCCCTGCCGGGGTGCGCCACTGCCCCTGCGGTCAGCGCCCTGAGAATAGGAATCGCAAGGGAGAGTGGGGAAAGGATCGTTCAACTAATAAATGAGAATTTGAAACCATCAGATGTCATAACAGCGAAGGCCCTAGAAAACGCCATCATGGTTGACATGGCCCTCGGTGGATCAACTAACACGGTGCTGCACCTTTCAGCGATTGCCAACGAAGCCGGAGTTCCCTTATCTCTCACCACCTTCGACAAGTTAGGGAGGCAGATTCCTCATCTCTGCAACATGTGTCCCAGTGGTCCATATGATCTAGAGGATTTGAACACAGCTGGAGGAATACGAGCCCTCATGAAAGAGCTTAGTTGCTTTCTCCACCTAGACGCAATTACTGTAACAGGGAAAACCGTGAAGGAGAACATTGAAGGCGCCGTAATCCTTGATAGGGAAGTGATCTGTCCGGTAAACGATCCCGTGCACAAAGAAGGGGGTATAGCCATATTACAGGGGAACCTCGCGCCCAAAGGTTCTGTGGTAAAAACTGCGGCCATATCTCCCAAGGTGCTCTCCTTCAGAGGCTCTGCTAAAGTTTTCAACTCAGAGGAAGAGGCTATGAAGGCTATATGGAACCAAAAGATCAGGGAAGGCGATGTGGTTGTCATTCGTTATGAGGGACCAAAAGGTGGGCCTGGCATGCGGGAAATGCTTTCTCCCACAGCCACCATGGTCGGAATGGGATTAAGCGAGTCGGTTGCCCTGGTCACTGACGGCAGGTTTTCAGGTGCTACCCGAGGCCCCTGCATAGGGCACGTATCTCCTGAAGCAGCGGAAGGTGGACCCATAGCCGCATTGAGAAGCGGAGACATGATCGAAATAAACATCCCCAAAAGGACCCTAAACGTGGAGCTGAGCGAACAAGAATTAGAGAACCGCTTAAGGTCATGGAAACCCAGACCATTAAAGGTTAGACGGGGATATCTCCTGCGGTATTCCTCACTGGTACGCTCTGCCGAAACCGGCGGAATCCTTGAAAAGCCATAGCATGTCATCAGATGCTTCTCGTCCCTTTAGGCCAAAAGAAACGGCAACCCAGATTCGAACCAGCGAACCCCCTACGGAAGGGAGGTTCCTCTAGAAGAAAATACACAATGTCGCGCCTCTCTCTGTAACTCGTGATCTTAATATTCAGCCTTTTTCTCAAATTGCTTCTCGTAGATCTCCTTGACTCTTTGGATGGTGTCGGCCTCTTCAGGGCCCTTGTCGTCTCGAACTCGGGTTATTCGGGCGAAGCGTAGCGCCATCCCACACTTGTACTTGGGGCTCTTTTGGATTTCGTTGTAGGCTACTTCCACCACGATTTGAGGAATGGCCGTGACGCTCCGATGTCCTTCTTTAACGGCTAACCCCTTGAGTCGCTGGGTCATCTGAATGATTTCATCGTCGGTAAACCCCTTGAAGGTCTTCCCAACCATTAGAAACTCTCCGGTTTCAGGGTCTCGAGCAGCTAGATAATAGTCTGAAAGCCAGTTGTGTCTTCTTCCATATCCGTACTCCGCCGCAACGATAACCAAGTCTAGGGGCTCCAAGGTTTTTTTGATCTTGAACCATCGTTTCCCCCGGACGCCAGGAGTGTAGGGGCTGTCCAATTTTTTGGCTACTAGCCCCTCGTGGCCTTGATCTATGGCGTCGCTTAGGAATTCTTCAGCCTCCTTGGGATCGGTGGTGACTATTTGCTTGGTCAAGGGTATGCCTCCCGCTATTTCCCTCAGCTTCTTTCTTCGCTCCACATAGGGGTCGTCGATTAGGCTCCGTCCTTCGAGGTATATGAAGTCGAAGAGGTATAGCTCAATGGGAATTCGCTGAACCATCTCCTCTATATCGTGAACTCTTCGGAATCTTCTCATGAGGTGTTGGAAGAGGAGGGGGCTTCCGTCCTCTCCCACGGCTATGACCTCACCCTCTAGAATAGCTTCACCAGCCTTAACTTCTCCATGGACCAGCCGCGTAACTTCGGGCAAGCTTTCTGTTACGTCAGTTAGTCTGCGACTGTAGATTCTAACCTCGCCCCCAGCTTTGTGAATCTGGATACGTGCTCCGTCCAGTTTGTATTCGAGGGCTGTCTCCCCACCATGCTCTTTTAGTGCCTCCTTCACGTCTTCGGCGGTTTGGGCTAGCATGGGCTTGATGGGTCTAAAAACCTGGAACTGGAGCCTTGAGACGCCTTCCTTTCCTTGAGCCTTGGCTATGGTGGCGACTTGTCCTATGTCGCCAGTGAGCATGCCTCCCGTTTGAACCACGTTATGAGGAACGCCAAAAGCCTTGGAGACAGCGAGTTCCATGAGACCCTCATGAAACCCTGTCCTCATTTCGCCGATCATGACCTTAACGATGTACTTCGCTTCTAGGGGCGTGGCTCCGCCCAGTAGCGTTTCTAGAAGGCGTTCCTTTCGTTCCCTCGAGCCGTATCCGGTGGTTTCGGCTATGGCTTCCAGGTGGCGCCTCACCTCAAGGATGGTTAAGGGTTTTTCAAAAAGCGTGGCTTGCCTTCGAATCCTGCTTGCTTCAAACACCATTTTTGTCGCAGCCCCTATGTCGCCCGTTTTGCTAAAGGCTTCCGTAAAGTCCTTCCAGTTCACATTCGTTAGGCGCTTAATCACGCCACTGAGTGTTGCCCAGCTAACTTCAAGGGTTCTTTGGTCCCACTTGGGAAAGGCTTGACCAAGGATCATGGAGGTGGCGGGTTCCACCTCATCCACGTGCAACCGCTGCAAAAACTCTGCTGCCAGATCGATCATTAACGTGCGTTTGGATGTAGCCTCCAACTTCTCGCAGAGTTCAGCTAAGGCTCGAAACTCTGTCTGCATAGATTCTACCTTTGTGAGTTAATTGTTACTCCAGTGATATGGTCCTCTGCATAAAACATAAACGTTTTGTGACGGCTTGTTGCCTATCGGTAGGCATAGTTTTTGAAAAGATCCCTGTAGGCGAGAAGAAGCGGCGACGAGGAATTAATAACCTAGACCCGGTTGGTTAGTCACCATTGAAATTAAGAGAATTAAAGCATGGTGTCATTGTGGTGGCTGGTTGTTCGGTGGGTTATAAAACTGGGAGGTTTTCCTTCAATTCCTTTATCTTCTTTTTCAGTTCTGCCGCCTTTTCTTCTTCTCTTGCTACCTGATAGCAGTCGTGGGCGTACTCGAGGGCGCTTATCCCGAAGCGGTCGTAGCCCCTCTTGAAGGCGAGGTCGGCTGCCTTGAGAAAGCGCTCAGTTGCGGTGCCGTAGTCTTTTAGTAGGTAGGTGCATTCAGCCGCCTTGTACAAGGTGTAGGATGCGTCGAAAAAGTTTTGAAGCTTTTCGTACAGCTTGCTTGCTTCAAGGAATTTGTCTATCGCCTCATTATACTTTCCAGCATCCCATAAAGCGGTTCCCTCTCGATGAAGCTTTATGGGATCGCCCTCAGTTGTTTCACTTTCGCTCATTTTCTCTCCGCTCGTGACATTTGTTTGTCGATTGCCGCATTAAAGTTTTTAGGTTTTCCGGCTTTCATGGGACTTCTCAACGATCGAGATAGCTGAACGATAACGTTTTAGAGGTAACAAAAACTATTATTTAGCTATCTATGAAAAGTGAGGAAAGTTAAAGTAAGTCTGTGTTTCAGGATTTGGTTTATCGTTTAAATCAATAGTTGACCACAATGCTTCTTTGCGCAACACGCTTTTACTTTAAGACTTCCACGACCTTCCCTGAAATGTATATGGTTCCTAATCCCTTCCAATACTCGAAGTTCTGTTGAATATACTTGTATTTCGAGGCTTGAAGCCCTTCTGCCGTAACTTCCGCAACCACGATTTTGTCTGGCTTGAATCTAAAGCCAAACTCGTTTTCAAAACGTTCTATCTCTCCGCCAACCCACTTCCTTTCACCGGTCTTTGACATTTCCGTCAAAGCTTCAATAGCCTCTCGTCTGCTTGGACTAACCTGAATGACCATCCGATCTCCATCAGGATCCTCAACGAGAAATCCTCTAACTTCCGGGGTTTGTGCGGCATACCACCATGCTATTCCTCCCCCAACCGCAACAACCACTATGACAACCGCTATTATGATCGCTGTTACTTTGGTGAGACCTTTATTGCTCGAAACCAGTTTAGACATCTCACATAACTCCTCTTAAAGCTCGCTATATTATTAGGTGCGTGCTGTCGACATAATGCTATGGATTAGAACGGAATGTTCGGATTACTGGACAAATATAATTTTCCTTGTGAAGATGGAAACGGCGTATTGGAGGGTTAATTAAGCGGTTGATTCACATTTTATAACGATGTCGGCCTTGGTTAAAGACGAAACTACAGCTGTCTGGTCTACCTGTTTTAATCGAGGCGTCTATACATTGATCATATTCTTATCTAGGGAAGCGTGCCTACGCGTAGGGAAGCTGGGCGCCCAGAGATTTCCAAGGGGATATTATACATACACTGGATCTGCGTTGGGCTTAGGAGCCTCAAGTTTGAGCCGCCGCGTCTCACGGCACCTGCGAAAAGAGAAACCGAAACTTTGGCACATAGATTTTCTCTTAGCCCATGAAAATGCCACCGTAACCACGGTTATAGCCGCTCAAACTAACAAGAAATTAGAATGCGAGATGAATCGTTACATAAAACTGGAGGGAAAAGCGAAGGTTCCTGTCGTGGGCTTCGGGGCTTCTGACTGCGGAGAAAACTGTGAAAGCCACCTTTTATACTTTGGCGAGGAAAACATTGAACCCAAGATTTTCGCGTTTTATGCCAAAAAGTTAGGGCCCAGACTTGTTACATCAATTTCTCTAAAATGATGCTGCTTGAGGCTTCAGTATCCAAAAGTCTCAAATTTCCCTTTCACCCTTCTTTTGTGGAGAACAGTTGAAGGGTTGGCGGTCCTTTGCCTATTACCATACAGCAAGCCACGGTTAACGATTTGGAAACGCTCCACAAAATCGAGAGGGAATGCTTTACCGTCGAGGCCTTTACAAAGACAGAAATAGCCTACCTTTTAGAGGCCCCAAACTCCATAAGCCTCATCGCACGAGTGGATGACGAAATCGCCGGATTTACCATTGGTTTGATCCACGATTACGACAAAATAAGAGCTGGCCACGTTCATACGATAGATGTTGCGATCAAGCATCGAAGAAGGGGGGTGGGGTTAAGACTCCTTAAAGAGCTTGAGCAGGTCTTCATAAAAAGGGGTGTCAAAATCTGCTATCTTGAAGCCCGCTGGGACAACGTGGCGGCGCAAGAGCTCTATCGCAAGCACGGCTATACAGAGGTAGGAACGCTAAGAGACTACTATTCCAGAGGAACACATGGAATCCGCCTCGTAAAGAGGTTATCCTAATGTAGGATGACAACGTTTGCAATCGCTATGCTATGACCTTGTGTCATCTTGCCTCCTCCCACATTCTCTTCTTGTCCTCATACTCCCTTCGTGTGGCGTGGTAACGCGCTGGAACTCCCATAACCACGGTGTTTGCTGCAACATCCTTCGTGACAACGGAGCCAGCACCCACCACCGAATTTTCACCTATTCTGGCACTCGCGAGGATGCAGGTGTTGGCCCCGATGATCGCGTTTTTCTCAACGGTAACACCAGCCAGTCGCTTGCTGGGAGGATAGGGATCGTTGGTGAAGCAAACGTTAGGCGCTATAAAGGCTCCGTCCTCTACGATGGTCAAATGGGGGAGGTAGGAGTTGGACTGAATGTTCACCTTTCTTCCAATTATTACTGTTCCGTCTAGTTGCGTCGACGAACCAATCCGAGATCGTTCACCTATAGTGCTACCCTCTCGAATCAACACGTTATGACCGGTTTCAACACCATCACCTATGGTTGCCGTTTCATAAATCACCGTACCCGAACGAATGGCACAGTTCCTACCGACTTTGGCGCCCCTGCTGATCAAGTCATATTTTCCAATGTCAAAGGGTTCCGTGAAATGGAAGGCCTTAATAGACTTTCTAGCGGGGTATCCCACGATCACGTTTCTCCCTATTAGGGAGCCCTCGTCTATCACCACAGGTCCCAAGATAACGTTGTTTCCTTCTAGATACCCTTTGACCATCGCTTTAGAAGAGACAAAATTCATCCGCATCGTTCTCCTCTACAAGTCTAGATGATGAGGCAAAGCTTTTCAAAATTGTGGTGAAAAACATGTTAAGTTAAGAGATATCGAAGGTTAGGAATTTTTCGCAAGGCAACGAGAATCGGAACACCCACCAAAATTGACACCACAACCACCAACATGTCTTCAATATACGAGCCGATCGCTCCCGCTACAAAAATCGAATACACTGCATCTGGAGGAAGTCCAAATAGCATGTATAATCCAGCTGGAATAAGCAGGAACACTCGCGTTAAGGCGTCAGTCACGGTTCCAATAAAAGAAACAAGGACCAGAGATAGGGATAGGCGCTTCAAATTCTCCTCCAACATGTTTCCAGTTATCTTCGCAACGGGGTAAATAATAATAAAAGCGAGTAGGATGTCGAGGATCGTCCAGAGAGGAAGCCACCTTCCAAATGGATGGATAAAATAAGCCGCCAACATAATCACGTAAATTGCTAAAACCGGCTTCCAACGACCCTTGGCAAGAAAGCCGCAGGCCAAAACTCCTAGGGGCTCGGCGATTATTCCAAACATCCAAAAGTCGATGGGCTTGATCATTCTAGCGATGACGCTGCCTATGAGGGCTGCGGAAAACCCTGCCCACGGACCTAGTATAATACCCTCAAGGGGCTCCAAGTATATGGCCCAGTTGCGCCACAAACCGAAAGATAAGAAATATAAGGTTACGTGGAACGCTGCGAATATCGTGATCAACCCGATCCTTAAAGTTTTTCGCATAAACAAGCCACCAAAGTTGAATGAACCAATGTTCTATAATTCTTTTATTCCTCTTATTGGCTTGGTGATGATAGTTTTTGTGATAAAATTAGTATGTAAACCTTCACCTCATTTATCCATGTTTCTGTATCCATGCGATGTTCGCTTTGGTGTGTCAAAGGAGAAACTCTAAAAAGCATCACTACGACAAATTAACTTGAGTGTTGAGGAGAAGGTTATGGTGAGGCGATCTAGGGAAGAGGCTCAGAGGATGATTAGAGCTATCGCCGTCCTTCTTCGAAACACCACCTGGAAGTGTGGGAGGGTGGAGCGACTCGTCGTGAATCACTTGCGAGAGAAGTTTCGAAAATGTGGGCTCGCTCAAACCCCCATAAGAGAGATGCTGCAATACTTCAGACTACGTGGAAAACAGAAAAGCGAATTTCTTGACGCCATCAAGCGATTGGAGAAACGGCGCATCATTAGAATTGAGCTTCTTCCGTAGGTTTCCTGTTCCTCTAATCAGAAAAATCTTAAGAGCAAAGATTATAAAGCCAGAGTATTCATCTAATCTACGAGTTGTATGGATGGTGCAAGGATGCCTCGGAGGACTTATGTTTGTCCATAGGGCTTGCATCCTAGACGCTCTCTTCTTAACAAAGACAGCTCCTAAAGTATTACGGTCACCGAATTTGATTGAAAGCCTTAGAAAGCTTGCTGAGAAGAGTAAAGGACAGAAAGGTGAAAGCCACGGTGGGACTGAGAGTTTTTAACACGCTCACAAAGCAATTGGAGGAATTCGTGCCGATACATAAGGGTAAGGTTACCATGTACGTGTGTGGTCCCACGGTTTACGACTACATACACATTGGAAACGCAAGGTCCTTCGTTGCCTTTGACATTATCCGGCGCTATCTAGAATACAAGGGTTATAATGTAACCTACGTGAGCAACCTAACTGATGTGGACGACAAAACGATTAGAAGAGCACAAGAGATGGAAATAAGCCTTCAACAGCTCGGTGAGAAATACAGCGACGCTTACTTCGAAGACATCGCAAAGCTTGGCATAAAAAAGCCAGACATTAACCCGAGAGCCACACAACACATCCAAGAAATCATCAACCTCGTTCAAACATTAATTGACAAAGGTTACGCGTATGTGGTAGACGGCGACGTTTACTACGATGTTTCAAGATTTGAAGACTACGGCAAACTTTCTGAAGCCAAAACGGAGGCGCTAAAAGCAGGAGCCAGAATCGAAATTGACCCGCGAAAGAGGAACCCAGCAGATTTTTCCCTCTGGAAAAAGCAAAAACTAGGTGAGCCAGCGTGGGACAGTCCCTGGGGCAAGGGTAGACCGGGTTGGCACATCGAATGCTCGGCCATGTCCATGAAATACTTGGGGGAGACCTTCGACTTTCACACTGGAGGAAAGGACCTCATCTTTCCGCATCATGAAAATGAAATCGCGCAATCTGAGGCTGCAACCGGAAAGCCCTTCGCGAAATACTGGCTTCACAACGAATGGCTTACCATAAACGGAGAGAAGATGTCAAAGTCCCTTGGAAACTTCATCACAGCCCGTGAAGCCATAGAAAAATACGGTTCATGGGTTGTGAGGTTCTTTTTGGCATCTACTCATTACCGAAGCCCCATAGATTTCAATGACGTAAACCTGAAACAAGCGAAACGAAGACTTGAACGACTGCTAGATGCCATAGAGAAACTGAACGCATTAAAAGAAACCGAAGAGAAAGATGTTGACAGTGAAGCGCTCCTTCAACAGGCGGAAAGGGTGAAGCAAAGGTTTGAAGAAGCGATGGACGACGACTTCAACACGGCGTTAGCCATCTCCGCACTCTTTGACTTGGTAAAGGAGATCAATCAGTACGTGGAGACCCACGCGGAGATAGAGACCCAAACTAAAAGAAAAGTGAACGAAATCGTGAAAAGACTGGTTGAGGGTGTGCTTGGCATCACAATCGAGGGATGGAAGCCGGAAAGTGCTAAACTTGTGGAAGATTTAATGAATCTTGTCGTGAGCATACGGCAACAAATGCGTGAACGAAAAGACTGGAAGACCGCTGATGAGATCAGGGAAAAACTGGAAGATATTGGATTTGTTATCGAGGATGTGCCGGAAGGGACCAGATGGAAAACCACGCGGAGGAAGGTATGAAACCTCATTTAGGGGGTAGGGGGAAGTTGAGCGGACAAGCATTGGGCAAAGTAGAGCATACATTAGTGGAGTTAAAAGCAAAAGTTGATGACCTTGACCATTTTCGAAGGAAATTAACTGACCTGAAGGCCCAGCACATCGGAACCTTTCGGCAGATCGACACCTATTTTGACACCCCGAAGGGAAGACTAAAGCTGAGGGAAACAGAAAGCGATCACAGAGCGAAACTGATATATTATGAAAGAGAAAACATCGCCGGACCAAAAAAGAGCAACGTTTTCATTCTCAAAATCGAAGAACCAGCCCGTTTTAAAAGGTTGCTCGAGAAAGGTCTCAAAACTATAGCGATCGTAGACAAGGCAAGGGAAATCTATCGGTTACACGTTGCTGATGGGAAAAAATCTAGGGTGGTTAAGGTTCACTTGGATTCAGTTAAAGGCCTCGGATCCTTCCTAGAGTTTGAGATGGAGGCAACCCCTAGGGCCTTCACGGAAGACCGCGCGGTTTTATTGAGCCTCATGAAGCAACTGCGAATCAGCGAGGAAAATCTTGAAGCCTTATCATACTGCGACCTTATGAAAAGCATCTAAACCTCATGAACCCTTCCATGCTTGAAATACGTATGTAAAGCCAACACGAAAACAAGGTAGCAACAAATAGTGAGCTGAAGTCTGTCTCAGCAATTCACAACTCTTATTTTTCCTCAGTTTAAAAAATGCTTAAGAGCTGAGAATTAATGCGAAAAATGTCAAAGCTAATAGTATCAGCTGTGTTAATTGTGGTAATACTTATTGTATCCTACTCTTTGTTTACGTATCCCAGAATTGTTCTCGACTTTCCGATAAAAATTTCAGGAGCGGCTAGGACGGAGAGGGAGTTTGACATTTCCTCAGGGCATCGGTACCTACGAGTAGAGATAGTTATTCGAGAGGGTAAATCTTTATGGTCGGCAAAAATTGCGTCAGGGAACGATATCGTTTGGGATGGGAGTGGAGCGGCTCTCCAAACAGGACAAACCACCTATACAAGTAATTGGGTTATCGCGGCACCTGGACACTACAAGTTTACGATAGGAACCTTGGGGTCGTTTGACGGTGACGTAAAAGTAACAAGTAAAGGTGGATTCTGGTAAGATGTTTCATGTTTTTCACGGTTGTCAGAGGCGGACTAGAAAAGCGAAAATCAACATCTATAAAGTGGTTTCACAAGGCTTAAACATGAATCTATTTTACTTGTCTCTCGGCGGTTAAAATGGACATTTTTATAAGAGTCTATGAATTTTACCTCCGCGTCAGAACACGCCTCTGGTTATGGCGATTTCGAAAACGTTTACATTCTGTTTAAAAACTTACTCGTATGAAGCCAGAATGATGAAAGGGACGGGCTGAGAGGTTGTTAAGAGATGAGGGAAAACTAGAGATCAACCCAAAGGGTCTTAAAAATAGACTTAATAGAAAGGGATGAAGCAACTAAAGTGGTTGTTATACTCTAAACTAATCGAGGTCTGATTTGTTTATCCAACAGATTTCGGATATTTGCAAAAACGTCGGACGAGCAGGAAGGTCATTAAGGTCCCTATTACGAACAGTGCAAGGTATAAGATAAGGTTCATGATGTGAGCCGTTGAGATCGTTATGGTGGCTCGCCGAAAGTTTGGAACTTCTGCGTGAATCTCTATAGTTTGGTACGGGTTCCATGTAGGTGTTTCAGACGCATAGATGCCAGGTTCAATTTCCACGCATGGTACTCCATTCACAGTCGTAGTAGCTCCAGTCACCGGAGTTTTGTCGTAAGCGTAGGCGACCTTAACTCTGACTTTTAATATTCCTAGGCTGTTTGTATCCATGTCTATTTCTGTCATTTCTATTTTGTCCCAGATGATATGGGGATCGTCGACGGTTTTTTTGTAGCAGGTTCCACTGGGGTGGTGGACGCTAGTGATGGTCCATACACGCTTTCCTATGGTATCGTATGACGCGTTGAAGCTTACCCGTCCAGTTTCGTCCGTGACGTGTTCGGTTCCGTTCACATAAACACTAGCTCCCGCTACGGGAGCGTCATTGTGCTCCCAACTCGCATGAAAACCGATTGACTGGCTCTCGTGGACACCGCACCTGTCAACACTAACAAAGGCTTGATCTATCAAAATGATGCGTCTAGCCAAAGAATACCAGTTCGTGATAACGTCTTGAGCCGGCTTGTTTTGAGGGGTATAGTCAGCATCACTGGGTCCACCAGCATTGGGGTCAGTTTCCCAGTTCCACCAATAGAAGCCGTAGAACCAGTTCTTGTTCCAGAGTGTCTGGAAGGCGGCTTCGTAACAGTTCACCTGCTCTTGAAGGTCAACGGGCATCTCCATCCAATAATTCCCAGGTGCCATGTTCGTTCCATTGCCGCTTCGATAGCCGATTTCTGTAAAGATTATCGGTTTGTCTATAGTTGAATGCCAATTTTCTAAATCGTTTGCGTAGCTGACCCAAGTATTTTTTAGTTCATCAAAAGTAGGGTCATATCTCAAAATTGTCAATGGGAAATACGCATCTATCCCGACATAGTCTAGGGAACTCCACCACTCAATCTTTTGATAATCTGAGAAGTCAGCAGCGTATGTTATGGGCCCGGAGTAGCGTTCTCTTACGCCTGAAATGATGTTTTCCCAATGTTGCTTTGCGTGAGTTGTTCCGCTCAGCTCGCATCCGACACAGAAAAGGTCTACATCGTGTTGTTCAGCGAAACTAGCGAAATAGTTTATGAAGCTAGCATAGCTCTCAAACCACTTATCAGATGGGAGAATTTCGCCCCTCCAAACTGGCCAAGGGAGTTCCTCCTCAGTTTCTAGTGGATCGATCATTGGTTTCATCATGACTTTCATGCCCAGATCATGGGCTCGGTCGATAGCGTGTGCAACCGACTCGTTAGTAGGGGTTCTTTCAGGATCAGCGTGAATGTCGTAGGATGATATGTTGCTTTGATACCAAAAGAAGCAAATCGCTACCCACTCGGTATTCGTTTTCCTTAGGAGAGCCAGAGATTCGTCAGAGTCAGGGGTACTGAATGCTTCACTTGACAGAGCTAAATAGGACATTCCCTTTTGAAAAACCGGCTTTTCTGAAGAGACCAGTTTGGGTTCCTTAAGAATATAGGGTCTGGAAACCCCATCTGTGCTCCTTAAGATAGATTTTGGTGAAGGGGCAAAAGAAAGTAGATTTCCCAAAACTATGAAAATGAGTAGCAAACAGAAAGTCAACGAGCTTGTTTCCTTCCTCATCTCTCCACTATCCACTGGCTGTAATGGGCTAAACCTCATTTAACGCAAGGAAAGCTGGCTAGCCTCAACTTTTCTCGCCAAGAAGCTCATTGCTTGAAGAACGCTTTTCGCAAGTGCCAAGAGGTTAACGAAGATGAGCATAGCTAAGAAGGCTCTAAGATCGAGTACTAGATTCACTGTAGTCTCTGATACAGGAACCGTCAAACTAACGACGCCGCCATTGAATACATAGAAGAAATAAATTATGATGAACAATGCCTTCGCTATACTCAACGCGTATTCAAGAATAGTCTCGGAAAAAAACTTAGTGACCACAGCAAAGAAAACAACCATCGTTACGAAAACGTTAAAGAGTTGGTTGTATCCAGAAGGCAGGAGCCCAAAAGGGTATATCAGCGTCAGTGGGTAGCAAACAAGAAGATACGTGATAAAGCCCCACGATGCGGCCTTAAAAACCCTTAGGATAATTTTCTTAATGAATGCTCTCGTGTTTCCCTCTTTAACCATACGGTGACCACCATTCTAACATGAACATAGGAGTCATAAAATTGACACGCACATTTCCACTTTCCGTTAGTCTTGAGAGATCAACGAGATCGAGGTACATGATAACCTGACCTTCGTACTTGCGCCTTGATGGCACGTCTAGGCTAGTTTTTCCAGAGGTCACATGTTCATTTGCGTTGTTGTAGATTTCCAGTTGCATGGTTCCTGTTATGTCTAAGAAGGCGTGGTTTTCAAAGCTTAGGTATGTTACTATTTCGCAATGAGTACTGTTGTAGGGGAGGGTAGAGACCTTTACAATAGAGAACCCATAGAACGGCGCCCCCCAAGGTATTGTGGCATTTGAGGACATCTGAAGGGGAATGGCATGTGCGAAATTTAGCGTGATAAACATACCTAAGTCAAAAAAGCTGTCACCAAAGAGCAGTGGGGTAAACTCTATGGACATAATATCTTTGAGACTAATCGAGACGTTGTGCGCTGTCTCAACGCTACTACCTCTCGGTATCGAAGGAACAAATGTCTCGGAGAATGTTATCAAGGTCCCGTTACAATCTGTGACGCTTGTCGTTATATTCAACTCGGATATATCGTAATAGCCATTGTTATCGATGTGAAACGGTAAGGAGAACACCACACCTTCGCTTGAGGGGAAAATTTGGGCTTCTCCAAGGCCTATGTCTAAGTTCGTAACCGAGTAAAGGGCTGTAACGGAAAACAGGATGATGAATATCCAAAGTATGCTTGTCGCCCAGCCCAGCGCCCTTATAGCCTGCCTCATTCGCCCTTCTTTCCCTTCATTATCAGTTAGGAGGTTCTTTTTCAATCTCTGGTCTGGCTTCTCGCTTAAGCGACGTGAGTAGTTGCACTCCTCTAATTGTTATTATCGAGCCGATCCACCCCATGACGCCGAGGTACATAACCCGAATACACGCTTCAATCAACGGAGCCAATGCCTCACCGAAAACCGCTATGAGATCGGGTGTCGCCATGATACTCAGTTGTCCTTTGAGAAACAAGTAAGCGTTGAAGAATGTAAACGTTAATAGAGCCACCCCTAAAAACAGAACAGCATATGCCGAAATCTCCGCTCTATCTATCATAGAGTAACCTCCATTGACGAATCCTTCACATTAACCCGTGTACGAAGGGGGTCTCGTTTGGGGTCAGATTTGAATCTGAATCTGAACCCGTTCTAAACTAGTTAATATTGGGTTATTTATAAGATTTGTCCTTTCACTTCTTTGTCTTCAATGTCATCATCCGAGTTCGTGTTCCAGAAACTCTAGCCAAGGTCACTTCCTTGTTTCCAACTAGACCTGGAACGACAGCTACTATATCCTTTGTCTCTTCAAGCGTTTGGCTACATAGTTTCATAATGGCAGCCAGCGATGGCATGGTGCAACAATTATTTAGGCTTGGCCAATAGGATGCCAAGAAGCCTCATGCATCCTAAACTATTAACGCTGTTTCCGCCTTTTTAAGGCACGAATAAGATTTGATGCTTCTTGAGCAGATTTCGCGTGGGCGACCTTCTCTACCTTCTTTAAAATCAGTCGAGCTTCACAGTGGGGGCACCGTCTCGTTTTCTGATTAGTTTTGGCTAAAAGAAATCGTCCGCATTTATAGCAAACGATCACCATGTACATTTGACCGTCTCCTGAACAGGCGAAAAGCTTTTCCTCACTACATATGTAATTGCTGTAGAGGAGTACATAAATGAGTGGCGCCTCCCTCAGTGATCTTGCACTCACGTATTTTAGACATAGGGGCTATGTGGTAGAGAGGGACGTGATCTTAGAGGGGCTATACGGGCTTCCAAGGAAGTTTGACCTTGTTGTTCGTAAAGGTAAGGAACAGCACCTCGTTAAAATACACGACTGGAAACGAACGGTAGGCGTGAACATGGTGATAAATATAGATAAAGCGTCGGCAGACGTGGGCTTTTCCAAACCCATAATAATTTCAGAAAAATTCAGCGGTCATGCAAAGGCGTACGCTAATCGACGAGGCGTTACGCTGCTTACAAAACACCAGATTCTGTGAAGGCTGGGATAAAACTCAAAAATCCTTCAGGAAATCTTGTAACCGCCCCTCTGCCTCCAGTTTCCCCAACCAATCCACTATTCCCACCCTGCATTTTCGCTTTCGTTCCAGCACTGAAATTATGTCTTTCACCACCTCTTCGATGCCTTTACCGCTCACGTTGATCTCGCACACCTTGTTGGGACCGCAGGCCTTTACCGCCTCCCAGAGACAGACATCTAGGATCTCGGCGGCGAGGTTTTCCCAAAGCTTTCTTTCCTTAAACCCGTGATCCTTCATCCACCTTTGTAGTTCATCTGGATCCCGCCTAAGAACGAAAACCCGATGAACGTTCCTCGCTGGTATAACGTTAACCGCGTAATGACCGTCGATTATGGCATCACCCTTACAATCCCTCACAATCTGTTGCACCCTCTTTGAAACTCTATCTATGTCCGCAATTAGCGTTCCCCTAGCCTTATCCACACCACTGATCAGCCTTTCCTGTTCAACGAGTTTCGTTAAATCAATGTGCATTGCATTTAGCTTGGAAGCTAATGCGACTGAGATGGCGGTCTTTCCCACGCCTGGCGTTCCCGTGATCAGAATAACCCGCTTAAACCTCTTCACCCTCTTCAACAATTCCTACCTACTCCCGTTCATCATAAACATTTTCTCGCTGCCACAGTTCGCTAGTAACAAAAAGCAAGACACTGGGAAAAAGGGTCCTTCTCCCATTCCAAGAATGAAACGAAAAATTTCGAATTTTTTTAATTTCAAATTTTGGACGCCGCTAATGGTCATAAGTGACTGAAAAGGAGACAACCCTGAATTCTGAGAAAACATTTGCTTGAACTTGAACGAAGATATCACTGATCTATCATTAAAAATCGCTTAGCGAATGAAATCGATTTAGAATTTATTTAGATAAATAACGCAAAAATCTTTTCCAAAAAAGTTTTTGAAGGTTGTCTTAATACGGTTAATCGTTTAAAATGTGGCTTTTTGGTTATTATCAGTGAGCGAAGATGATCGTACATCCTTGGTTTCCAATTTCTTCTGTACCAGTGCATTGCCATAAGGGATGACAACCCTAAGTTTGTCATGAAGGATCTTCAAGTTTCCTACGTGGTCTGTTAGGATGTTATGTTCACAGAGTATCTCATAGGAATGCGGTCAGTTTGATGTGGATCACCAAACTGGAAGATCGTCGGTGGTTGTGAGAATGAGTAACTGAATGCTTATGCTACTCTCCGATCACCTGGGTAATCACGGTTCTTTTTCTTGGGTGCACGTCGGTTTCGACGAAGACCAAGGATTGCCATGTACCCAAAACGAGGCGCCCGTCGATCACGGGCAACGTTTTATCTGGGCATAGGAGTATTGACCGAAGATGGGAATGGGCATTAACCGGGTGCTGGTAGGGAGCACGCTTTGGGATGATTTTTTCAAGGACGCCCCTGATGTCGTTTAGCAAGCTGGGTTCATTCTCGGTTAAGATGAGGACGCCAGTGGCGTGGGGAGCAAACACGTGAGCCAACCCGTTCTTGATGCCCGATTTTCTGACGGCCTCCTCAACCTTATGGGTGAGGTCAACGAAGTCAATCTCGCCTCTCGTGGAGAGGGTAAAACTCTCATTAAAGACCCTCAATTTCCATTTCCTCCATATGAAAGACTTACATTGTAAGGATAAAAAGCATTATACGTTTTTGGAAGCTAAACCACAGTAAATTTACGAAGTGTATGATGAAATTTTTGAGGGAATTTCACGTCGTCTGTATGATCGATATCTTCTCCACTCTAGAACCACTTTATGGAGAGCGAAATATTGGATGCCGTCCTTCAGCCAGTAAATTATTCGATGCATACAACCATATTTCTTAAAGGATCATTTCTTAAGCCATCTCAAAATCTGAACTAAAACGATTAAACTTTTCCCATCGAATATTCATTGGCCTCAGTAATGGGTTTTGCAAAACCTAAATATTTCCTTGGTGATAGGAGAGTTTTTACCAGATTTTGTCAACCTTTAGATGGGTTAAGTATCCTATTAGGCCGTAGAGTGGGAGGGAAAGAATCTCGGTTATGTTTCCAATTGAGATTGGAAAGTTTACGAACGCGAAAAAGCTGTATACAAAAAGAAATGCTCCATAAATTGTTAACGACTTGAAGTTGTGGAAGGTTTCGGTTGTTTTCCATCTTAGGGGTGTCCCGGAAAGCATAAGCCAAATGAACAGTGGAGCAAACAACAATAAAGCATACTTCTTGTATCCTGATACGTCTTTAATTCTCTCGCTATCTTTCTTTCTATAGATGGAAGGTAAGTCTGGAACGAAATTACTGTAGAAGAAAATTAATAGCCCCCACAACATAGAGTCCAAAGCGTTTTCACCAAAGAACCAAAAATTTGCACAAACATAAAAAATGCTTACTGGCAAAACTACCCATTTGAACACTCTGATCACCAGGTGAACATGCTCTGAAGTTTCCTGCCTCATCCACCAAACGGAGATTTTTGACCGCGCCTTTCGATTCATGCCCCGAAAGCAGTATAACACGAAACAATAAAGAGCGTCGTATAAGCCAATCAGTACGTTACGGATTGCCTCCAAAAAACTCTTCACTCTAGAGACTTTCTTTTTCATCGCCAACCTCTGATTATTGTGTAGGAAAACATAAGATATAAGGCTTACCTAACCCTGAGAATAATGTTGCAATACCACCATAGCTTAATAAAATTGAAGTAACACCATTTTGACACCACTACCTTATGAAAATATCAGGAGATGGCTGAAAGAAGAGGAGATGGCAGGCTGTTAGGTTGTGCGCACAACCTTGCCTAGTTTCAAAAGGAGATTTCGTTGATGCTTTTGTATCCAGAAGTCCCTTTCAGGGCGACATGGTTGACTTTCTCGAGGCCTGAGTGTATTGGTAATACATTTACAACCAATATAACCAAATATTACAAAAGAGATGTAAAGAGATACTAAAAATACATGGTTTTCCCTACATAAACCACTGCAAGATCTCATACTCTCATGGAAAAGTCTTAAAATAGGCTTCTTTTAACCCACAAAATTTTCGTTTTTTGATGGTGATGATCTGTGTAACCCTTTCCTCGTGTGCATGTGCGGCTGTGTCAGAGGCGAGAAGGGTACGGCCCCTGAGTTAAGCCGGATACAGAAGCATCGCCAGTAGTTGGGTTCTCACCTGAGAATGAGAAGGGCGTTAAGAGTGCTAGGCAGTTTGAAATGCAGCGCCACCGATTTCACTGTATAAACCTCAGGTTGACTTGGCCGCCAAAAAGCCTCGAGAATTTGGAACCTGAAGGGGCGTTCAAGAAATGATTCTGGTTGTTCTATAAGGAATAGTTTCCGTCCTTGAAGGGCTTGTCACCAAAGTCTTATCCATCATGCTTTGGACAGAAACCCTGTCCTTCAGATCAGGTTGAAAGAACACGGGAAGAGTTTTGGGACACAAAAGCTGTCCAAAACTGCAAAAAGAAACATCTTTCACGCTGAATAGGCCCCTCACTTTTCCGGGCCCTCATAAATATGGTAGTTTCAGACTTTTGGACAGTTTTTCTATCATTATCTTTGCCTTTAGTTTGCGTGAGCACACTAACACATTTAAGGACTTGGGAGATAATTATAGTTGAGAGTGAGGTGGGAGATTTGGTGGAAGAGCGATTGAAGATTCTCAGGGTTATGAACGAGGTTACCGGGAAGGTGGGCTTGAAGGAGTTTACGGAGATGGTGGGCTTGACCCTTGGCCAGACGCTGGGGTATTTGCAGGGGCTCGTGAAGACGGGCTTCGTAAAGAGGGTTGAGCGGAGGTACTCGATAACAGGGGAGGGTAAAATCGCCCTCAAGTCTCTTAGTCCAGTTCCTGAGGGTATGGAGTTCCACTTCTACACCGAGATCGGCCAGTACACGGGCTTCTCGGCGAAAAGCCTTAAGGAGTTCTGTGAACTTCTCAAGAAGGTTGACGTAGGAGCATTAGAGTTTCACGTTTCCAGAGGCGACTTCGAGAATTGGATAACGCCCGTCTTCGGCGACACAGAGTTTGCTAACGAGATCATGAAAATAAGAGAATCAGCACTAAGCGGAGAAAGCCTACGGAGCGAAATCCTAGGGGTGACAGAAGCGAGATACAAAAAGTTTGAGAGACTCCTCTCTCCCTAAGTAATGGCAAAAGCACACTTGACAGAGACGCTGCAGGAATAATCAAAATAACCCAACGCTCTATAAAACGAATAAAAGTAATAATTGGTAGCCCTCGGCGGTAGCCCTATAAAAGAACCTGCGATAAAGTGGAGATGAACGATGTTGAGAGGCAGAATTTTTTTAGGTCCTTTTCTAAAAATAAGGCTAATTTGGGTTTTTTTGGTGGTGATGTGATTAGGCATTTTTCTAAGTTGATACAAAAATCAATGAACATTACAGTGGAAATAAAATGAAAAAAGTGAATACAAACGGTATTCGAAGGTGGCGCAGGAGGGGCTTCTATAGTGAGACCGTGCTGGTTAAGAAGCTGGAAAAATACGGGTATAACGCCGTGCGTGTGCCCGTCAGCAATCCAAGCCTTAACCCCTTACCTGACGTTATCGCTAGACGTGACCTGCATATGTATGCTTTTGAAGTCAAAAACGCGGAGTATTACGCGTATTTTCCTAAGAGACAAGTTGAAAAGTTGTTTCGATTCCTTGATCACTTAGTTCCTATTCCTCGCCAATATAAACACCCGGTTTTAGCTGCTCATCTTGGCAAACGTTGGGTGTTTCGCGAGATGAGTTGGAGAGATTGGGAGAAAAGCAAGCTACTTGAGAAAGAACGCATCTTGAAGAGGGACAAAGGCAATTTTGACTTAAAGAAAGGTGGGGGAAAGTAAGCCTTTAAACCTGGGCATACTTTAGTCTTCATTCGCCTATATATAAAATAATTTCGTTGAACGGGAGGAACCACTCTCTCTTAAATGGTAATGACAAAGCTTTTACGGGACTCGAGGATAACTTTGAAGTGAATATTTAAGGAGTGGTTAGGATGGTTGATTATTGGCGTCAAATACCGACAGGGTCTGATCCTCCCATCATCATCAATGTTGTTGTTGAAATGACTAAAGGTAGCCAGAATAAATATGAATATGATAAGGAGGTTGGAGGATTTAGGCTGGATCGGGTTCTCTACACATTTTTTCCTTGCGACTATGGTTTTGTTCCCCAAACCTTAGATGACGATGGCGACCCGCTTGACGCGATTCTCTTGATTAATCAACCAACCTTCACGGGTTGTATTGTAACCGCAAGGCCCATAGGGATTATGAGAATGCTAGATGAGGGTAGAGAAGACGACAAGATATTGGCTGTTTCGATAACAGACCCATACTACAAGCAGATAATCGACATAACAGATATACCTGACGCTTTAATAAAGGAGCTTACCCACTTCTTTAACCGCTATAAAGAGGCGGAGGGAAAGGAAACAAAAGTGTTAGAATGGAAAGGTGTGGTGGAGGCAAGAAAACTAATCGAGAAGAACATGAGTTTTTATAAAAGCTCATTAAGAGAGAAGACATGAAAATGCTAGACGATCCTTCTGATGCTACTTAGAGTGTTGATTAACTGATTAATGCTTTACAAAATTCACAACAAACTGAACTAGGCGTTCAGCCACGTTGATGCCTGTTGTTTTTTGCAGTCCTTGCCAGCTAGGCGACTCGTTAACCTCAAGGAGAATAGGGCCATGTTCCGTTTCAAGGATGTCAACACCCGCGTAAACAAGGTCAAGAGCTTTTGTTGCCTTTAAAGCAACTTCTTGAAGCTCTTCCGATAGTTGGGTCGGCTGGGTTTGAGCCCCTTGTGCAACGTTTGTTTTCCACTCCCCCGAAGGAGCCACTCTGTACATTGAAGCTAGAACACTTTCGCCGATGACAAAGGCTCGTATGTCTCTTCCCGGCTTTTCCAAGTATTCTTGTAAGTATATCGGTTGCCCCCACCTCTCCAATGTTTTGTATGCGTTGAAAGCAAGGTCTAGGTCGCTAAACTTCATAGACCCAAAACCTAACGATCCGACGATGGGCTTGCACACCACCTGCTTCAAGTTCTGGCTTGCTCGATACGCCCAGTGAGCCATTTCAGTCACGTACGTTCTGGGGATGGGAAGCCCCGCTTTGGCAAGCGTACAAATCATCGAATACTTGTCCTTAGCGTTTCGATACGCGCGGGTCGGGTTGACCACAAAGGTTCCAGAGGATTCAAGGTGCTCCATCATGCTGACTCGTTTCGTTGTTTGTTCGCACGAGCCGGGTCCAAAAGATCGTAGAAAGCAGAGGTCAACGCCAATTATTTCACGGTCTCCGTGCCAAAAACGGGATCCATCAGGCCCGATATAGGCAGACATGTCCATGATGCGTGCTAGGATGGTTTTGCCAACGAATTTATTGCACGCAGCGTATAATTGTTTATTGTTGGAATCTAGAACTCTTCCATAAAGGATCATGGTTTGCATTTCAGCGTCACTTCCTCACTAACTATCGAAACTTAGCTAAGTAGAGCAATATTAATTTGCTCGTGTCCTTAAGCCTTTAAATAACAGACCGTGGTAAATCCTAGTAAGCTTGAGAGGGGAGAGGGAACGTCTCAAATTCTGGGCTTTATCGTAAGTTATCGAACGGGTCCGAGGACTCAGCACCCTAAAGAGTGCATCCTTCAATTTCCCAATGTTAAATCGTCTAGTGAGGCAGCCCGTCTCATAGGTAGAAAGGTGGCGTGGCCTGTGAGGGAGCGAAGGATTCGAGGGAAAATCGTGGCATTACACGGGAAGGGGAGACTAGTCAGAGCCCGTTTCAGGAAGGGCTTGCCAGGCCACGCCATCGGGACACTCGTTGAAATAATTGGGTAACCTAAGTCTAAAACAGGATTTCATGGCGCCCAAACAATACGTATCTAAAGGGACGTGAAGAAGCGCATTAGAGAGGTTGCATGTACAGGAAGTTCGTTCAAGAAATTCTGGAGCTGTAAAATTGGAACCAGCGGCACCTTGTTGTAAAACTTGAAGGGACCTGGAACTAACGATAAGACTACTGGAATAAGTGTCGCTCGTTTCCAGCTATCCAGTCCCACTTCTTTATGTAAAGAAGGAAAGGCTTCGGTTAGGGCTTGAGTTCTCTCTACTTGGGACTCAGCCGCCCTTATTATTGCTGATCTTCTCCAACCACGACGCCAATGCTTACAATCCACGCAAAGAACCATGGGCTCTTTACAGCCAAGGATATCTATTTCCCATTTTCTTCCAGCCCACCTGAAACGAAAATGCTTTATGACAGTGAAGTTGTTGGCTTCGAAAGCCTCAGCCGCGATGTTTTCAAACTCATTCCATTGAAGAAACTTGCACACTCTCTCGAGGTCTGCCCCCAACTTAATGGCCTGAATAGCGATCCTGACGCGTTGATGGGGAGATGCCTCAATTGCCTTACCCTTCCATTGAATGAGCCTCGCTTGGCTGAGCTTCCTCAGCAACCCCTCAGCGACTTGGGTGGGAACTCGAGCGTCTTTGCTGATCAGCTCTTGCTGAACCGGCCCGTCCTTGGTTAGTCTCAGGATGGAGACCAGAAGGTCTCTTTCAGCGGCCAACTTACTCTAACCATGAAGATTCTAAGTGATCACCAACTTAAGTCTTAAACCATGCGCTTTTCGGCTAGTGGTTATATTACCTGTATAAGGAGGATATCTTTGCTTCTGAACAAAATGGGCACGGTTAAAGCCTAAAGGGTTTATTAGAACACCATAGATAGATTTCTTACAGCACATGATGATAAGCTTGTTATTGCTGAGTTTGGTGGAAACATGCACGGTGTTATCATTGTCCTAGACCTCGATCACTTCAAGAAGATAGTCAAAGAAATGGGATGGTCGAAGTATTCCCCCAACCCCATCACCGGTTTACTGAGCAACCTCGCCGACGAACTGGTTCACAAGCATCACGTCATGGTGGTCTACGGGCTGGACTGGAAAAGGGGAACCGAAGAGACAATACTCGCCTGTCCCAGCCCAGACATGGATTCATTGTTAAAGGATCTCGAAGCGATCCGTAGAAAAATCGAGGAGGCAGGAAAGGAAACAGGCTCAAACGCCACGATCAGCATCGGCTTGGCTCAGGGCCCACTGTTAAGGGTAAAGCCCACAAGAAGCCGTAAGGAACTGTTTAAGACCCCGACTGAACGGTTAGCCAAGCGTGCGCTTCAAAAAAGTAAGCAACGTGGTGGAAATCAGATAGTTATCCTCTAGATTAAACGGTTAATTCTTAATCCTAAAATACGGGTGGCTAAAGAATCGAATCTACGGGTGCAACCCTTGAAATATTAGATAAACAGGTCTTTCTCCTTTGGTCTTATTAATTGCGTTGCTTTTGCCTTTTCCGACTTTGGATACGGGTACCCTCGGATGATGGCCACGGGGATACCCTCGTTCGCTTGTCCAATGACCAGCTCAGCTGTTGAAGACAACTCATCCGCTACAGCAGTTTGTTTCACCCTCAAAACATAACCAAACAAGTCCGTTTCCCCTCTCCGATCTCGAATGGGGTTGATTCCAGCGACCCCTATGGCAACGTTGATCTCCCCTTCCCGTAGTGGACGACCGTGGGTGTCAGAGACGATGACCGCCACGTCCTTTCCCGTCAACCTCCTTATTTTTCGTCGAATTCTTCGCGCTGAGAGATCGGGATTTTTCGGTAGAAGCGCGACGTTTCTTTCTCCGGGAACGTTGGATTGGTCGATCCCAGCGTTGGCGCAAACATACCCGTGCTTGGTTTCTGTGATGATGTGGCCGTCTCCCATTCGAACAATGCCCTTTGACTCTTGAAGAATCACCTCAACCAAAGCTGGGTCCTTACCGGATTGTTGGGCAAGGGCCTTCGCGAAGGGTGAGGCAACCACCCTATCGAGATTCATAACGTTTCCCTCGGCCCGCGATACGATGACGTGGGTAATTACGATGATATCGCCATCTTCGATGGGGGTCCCCTGTCGCGCGGTCGCGTCGCAAATAAGCCTAGCGAGGTCGTCTCCTTCCTCTATAATGGGCAGACCCTTCACGCCAATGACCTGAATCGAACTCATACAGAACCCTACCATGCCATTAACTTCTAGCTATTTAGAGCATAAGAGAATTTAGGTGAAGGCGCAAGAAGCACAAGCCTACTCTATCTAAGCATGGACTCTGCCCTTTTCAAGTCTTCTGGAGTGTTGATGTTGAAAAAGGTTAGCAACCTTGGATCCATCCGTTGAAGAACCAAGGTCGAAATGTATCTCACCCCACGCAGATGGGAGATCATTGACCGTAAGTCCAGTTTTCCCTCTTCTAATGCCGTTTTTGCTGCGTTCAAGGCAGATTTTGTTTGGTAAGCCGCCTGAAGAGACTCGATATACCCAGTGGGCCATCTAGGGATAGCCGTACTCTTATTGACGCACACATCTAAAAGGAGCGACGCCACCTTACTTGAGACAAACGGAGTGTCACAGGGAAGCAGCAGCGAATATTTACCTCGCACGTTTTCAAAACCAGTGATCGCTCCGACAAGAGGGCTCTGCACCTCATGTTCATCAACGACCACGCTCGCTCTGCGACCCAGTAGAGGTGCGAAAACAACCCTTTGGTTTTCAGAGCTAACCACCGCCACGGTTTCATTAACGATCCCATGTATTCTGTCGAGCACGTGGAGGATGAGGGGTCTACCCGCCAATTCAACCAGTCCCTTGTCTCGACCAAGCCTTCTGGAGAAGCCTCCGGCAAGAATTATAGCCGATGTTTCCAACAATCGTCCTCATTCCTTCTCGTAATGAACCTTTAGGAGACGCTCAAACTGACCCGTTCAGGGTAGGTGTAAACATTCATTCGTTTCCCTCTCGCAAAACCAACTAGGGTTACTCCTGTGCGCTGAGCTGCCTCCACACCAGAATCTATGGCGGCGGTCATGGAAGCAACCACTGGAATGCGCATTCTAGCCGCCTTCAACACGATGTCTCCGGTGAGCCGGCCACTTGAAGCTAGAAAACAGTTTTGGAAATCCAACTTTTTCAATGCTCCAACCCCGAGAACCTTGTCCACCGCGTTGTGGCGTCCCACATCCTCTGCAAAAGCCATCAATTCACCGTCTCTAGAGTAGAGGGCTGCGATATGAACCCCGCCCGTCTTTCTGAACGTTGCACCGAGCACATTGAGCCGCCTAACCGACTCTAAAATAACCCTTACCTCCACAGTTAAACCTAAAGGCACCTTGGGTAGATCGATTCTGTCTATAAGTTTTGAAAGCGGCCAATAATCTGGGGAGCCGCACGCTGAAACAACTAATCGTGTAAAGGGTTGCGAAATCGAGATTCGCTTTTCTGCGTCGATGCCGGGCCTCAATCGTATTTGACATTTTCCACCCCTCTCCAAGCGTACTTCTCGTATTTCATCCATGGATTTTAGCACTCCCTCTGAGAGAAGATGCCCAATGGACAATTCTTCCAATTGGCTTGGGGAGCAAAGGATGGTCACGTAATGCGTCTGGTTTAAGAAGATATGGAGGGGGCTCTCTTCCGCCACCAAGTCCCTCTTCTGCTCAATCCTTTGCTCGGAAAGGTCTATTCGTGAAATCTGAATCTCCCGCATTGTAATTCACGAATCTATATGTATACTTAGCCTTCAGACCATCTAATTCCGAAAGACGATATGAATAGAAAAAACTTCCGCTTCAAGTTCTGTCCTATCTATCTTCATACGTTTCTTTACGTGTTTTTCTTTAGACTCTACGAAATCTTGGCTGTTTTATATAATACTTGATTAATTTAGCTTAAAAGACTACATCCATATTCTTTCTTTCAAGATAAATTTCGTGAAAATGTTAATTGTGCATATGATTTTTCTTTTAAAAAATCTAATACTTCTTTTTTATACTATTTTTTTATTATTTCTCGTTCATATAAAAGGAGAATTGACAAGTAGGTGTTCTTTCAAGTTACAAAAATTTGGCTATGTAGCCAGCTTTATTATTTCCACCTATCGCCGTGAAGGCCGCAGCCGTTATTCCTCTCTTTTCCGCAATTTTAGTTATGAATTGAACCAGGTCCGAGTCATGCTCCGCACGTATAAGCAATTTTCTCTTAAGTTTGAATTCGGCAGAGGCCATCTATATTCCTCAATTGGAATTCCTATTGCTTGACTTAAAGCTTTACGAATGTAACCTCTGATGGCACCCATTACACTAACAACGAGAATCCACCTATGCCTTCAACTCGGAGAGAACGTACCGGATGATCTCGTCTGCAATGTTTACTTCAGTGACTGATTGCAGTCCCCTCCATCCAGGCTGGCTGTTCAGTTCAATGATCACCGGACCCTCGGGACTCTCTAAAATGTCTACGCCAGCCACTTTGCAGCCGATCACCTTTGCAGCCTTTACCGCAAGATTTTCTAGTTCTTCATTAAGCTTGAGGGGCACTGGCTTCGCTCCTAAGCTCACGTTTGTCTTCCATGTTTCCGCTACTCGACGCATGGAAGCTACGACCCGGTCGCCTATCACGAAGGCTCGTATATCGGAAACCCCGTGTGGAATGAACTCTTGAAGGTAAAGAACTCCATGGTAAAAGGAAACAGCCCTAAACACTCTCGTAGCCACATCTGGATCCGAAATCCTGGTGGAGCCCACTCCTCGGGATCCAAACAAAGGTTTGATAACAACGTCTCCACCCAACTCATGGAAGGATTTCAAGGCCTCCTCATGACTCTCGGTTACGGCTGTGCGTGGAACTGGAACGCCGTGTTCCTCTAAAAGGGTAAGGGCGTGATATTTGTCCACCGAATGCTCGATAGCCGAGGCCGGGTTTATGACAAGCATTCCTAGGCGCTCGATCCGGTGGAGGAGGTCCATTCTGAAAATTATCTCCTCTAGGGAACCGCGTCCAATCGGTCGGATATGCAAGGCGCTCAAATCTTCAAGAAGGTTAGTTCCGCCCACGGATGCTTCAGGCTTATATTTAACTCGAGCAACGAGCAGAGGGAAGTTGAAACACACCGGCCTTATATTCCGTCTCCTCATTGCCTCTCGTAGTTGAGTGGAGCACCATCCATTCTCGTTCCTTGTTATGATCCCCATCTTCAAGTGATGTCCCTCTCAACACTAGTCCTTGTTCAGGTTAAGGATAAAGGTTCTTTCACTAATGGTTTTCTGCATCATAGAAGCGGCGTATCTAAAACTTGATAATGTGTTGCTTAATCTGCTTTACGTCCTCTACCGCCTTAGAAATGTCTAGTTGCAGATAAGCTCCATGGCTATTGTAGTAAGGTGGACCCTTCCTTGAGAATATCGTTAGGACTTTATCACCGTGGTCTATCTTGAAACCCTCTTCGCTTGGTTCATGCCCTCGAATCATCGCCTTAACGTTCAGCATCCTCAGGAACTTGTTGGTGACGTCTTCACCGAAGAGTCTGCCAGCTCCCCTAGGTGATGGGTAGGTCCCCCTTATGCCCTCCCAAGGGTCGCTCCAGAGGATCTCTTCAAGGTGGCTTTCACTAGGATGCTTTTCATGTGCATAGGCTAGGTCGTCTATGTTGGAAGCCTTGCTGGGCACACCTCCATGGAGCAAGACGTATCTTTCCTCTATGAGGACCGCATTGTGTAGGTGGTTGAAGAGCTTTCGCAACTTGACATAGATATCTGACGCGTTTTCGCCAAACTTCCTCCGCAGTTGAAAGGGTAAATCATGGGGATACGCGAGGAGGTCGTCGGGTCCCTCGTGATTTCCCCTCATCAACACGACGTTTTGAGGGAACATCTCCTTGAGCTTCAAAACGACGTAGTAGACCTCCGGCGAGTAAATGCCTCGATCCCCATAATCCCCAAGGAAAACCAAGAGCAAGTTTTCGCCTTTACGAGTCTTCTCCATGAAGCTACTGCTCTTTAAGATGTGCGCAAGGCTTTCCAGGTCTCCGTGGATGTCTCCCACAATGATGGCCTCGCCCGTAGGCGGCACATTAATAAGCCTACCAGTGATTCGAAGGCTTCCAACTCGACCGCTTTCCCCGGCCAACCGCTGAACAGCATCCTCAATAAGCTGAAGAAATTCGTTGGAACCCACTCTCACAGCCAAATTGATTAGGTCGGACGAGTCCTTAACGTTGAAAACCACATTCACCACCGTTTTACCGATAAACCAATATAGACTGTTAGGCTTCTTCAAATAGGTTTTTACAACGGATATGCATTTTGATAGCTCTAAACTATCGAAACCTCTAAATCCTAAAAGGTTTGATTAAAGGACTGGTGAGGGATATGGTTAGAAAAGAGGTACTCTATTTTGATGAGTTTGGCCCTCAAAACATCGCTGAAACCATCAAAGCCGCTAAGAAGACCGCTCTGGAACTAGGATTGAAACACATTGTAGTCGCCTCCGGCTCTGGAGCCACAGGTCTGAAAGTGGCTGAGGAATTCAAGGGTTCAAAAATTAAGGTTGTGGTTGTAACAGAGTATGCCGGGGCGGTAGAGTTTAAGGAGGAACATCGAAAGAAACTCAAAGAACTCGGTGCAACCGTAGTCACAGGCATACATGCCTTTCTCAGTCCAGCTGAATCAATATCCAAATTATACGAAAAGCATTGTAGTGAAAACACCATAATTCAAGAGGTATTGCGTAGATTTTCGCAGGGAACAAAAGTCGCCGCTGAAATCGTCATGATGGCAACCGACGCGGGAGCCATACCCGAGGGGGAAGATGTAGTCGCTATAGCAGGAACAGATAAAGGAGCAGATACAGCGATAGTTATCAAGTCATGCCACGCAGGTTCATTCTTTGACAAGGAAAAAGGGATAGAGTTTAGAGAAATAATCACTATGCCAAGGAAAAAGAAGTACTGGTAAAATACTAGCGGTTAAATCTTCCTCGCAACCGCCTGCATAACATCCTTGGTGTTCTCCGGGATCTAATCTATAAAATGTTCTAACATTTTCTCAACGTCAGCCTCAGCTACACTTCACCCTTCATTTAATAATAATTCATCTGCAACCTTTTTATTGTTTCAAGAACTATAACATAAGATTTAAATGAGGAAACTGGGATGAGCACCCCCAGACTAAGTTTCGAGGAATCTCTGGAAAGGGTTGTTTTAGCTGAAAAATGCATGGGCTGTGCTGCCTGCGTCGTCGTCTGTCCGCTGGCTTGCCTAGAGTATAGCGAGGAAAAACCAAGACTAGTAAAGAATTGTGAAGCCTGCGGAATTTGCCCACGAGTGTGTCCACGGTACGACTTGCCTTGGTCTACTCTGGAAAAGTTCGTGTTCGAGAGGGAGAGAAAGCCCGAAGAGGAATTTGGCATTTATCGACGCCTTATCATCGCTCAAGCCAACGACACAGATACGCTTCGGGTTTGTCAAGACGGGGGAGTCGTTACCGCCCTTCTCTCCTTTGCCCTAAAAAACGGGATGATCGATGGAGCCGCCGTGTCCGGCGTCAGCGAAGATAAGCCGTTCTATCCTGTACCGAGGCTGGTTACGGACCCGGGGGAGGTCTTAGAATGCGCTGGAACAAGATACTCCTACTCCTCGAATCTACTCGCCTTCCAAGAGGGCGTCCACCTCAAGAAGAAGAGCCTAGCCTTTGTCGGTACTCCATGCCAAATACACGCCATTCGAAAAATTCAGATGGTCCCTCTAAGGAAGTACTCTAACCCACTACAATTCACAATAGGGTTAATGTGTACTGAGAGCTTCACCTACGAAGGGTTAATGGAGAAGCAGATTCGAGAAGGGCTGGGCATCGATTTGCGTGATGTCCAAAAAATCAACATTAAGGCAAAGGTTTTGGTCACCACCAAGTCCGGCGAGGTGAAGACAGTTCCGCTATCGGACGCTAAACAATACACGCGCAGGAGCTGCACCTTCTGCCCGGATTTCTCCGCCGAACTCGCCGACATTTCAGCCGGCGGCTTGGGATTAAGCGGCTGGACGTTCACCGTTCTCCGAACTAAAAGGGGTGAAGAGCTCTTTGACGGTGCCGAAAGAGCGGGACTGCTGAAAACGAGGCCCATCGAGGAAGAAAAGGGCCCTCTTGACTTGTTGGTAAAGCTTTCGAAGAAGAAGCGGAAAACAGCTGAATCTTCTTCAGCGTGACTTGAACGTTCTTGTTGGTCAATTAAAGGGGTCACTTGAACACTCGTCAAGTTTTTGCTTCATCAAATGGAGGATAAACGCCTACACTCTGAGTCAAGCTTTGAAATTTGAAAAAGGGTTTCGGAACGTGATGCAAGTTACACTTTATTTTTTCTTCAATTCCTAGTCCTTCGCTTTTCCGAACAAATTCGTTAATTTCGTTCTTGCTTCGAATCAGGGTAATTTGTGTTGGTGTTCTCTATTTCTTTTCAAGGGTTTCCCTTCTCGTTCGTTTCTGCGCCCTTCGACTCATCTAACGACTGTACGCATTTTTAAGTAGTTACTCTTAAATAATTAACACGATATGAAACTCTAAAGATGATTAAGAATGGAATCCAAAACAATAGCTTCAGTTTCGGTATTCGCTGCGTTTACGGTTGCTCTTAATTTATCACCCATCAAGATCCCAGCCCCCTACGCCCCGTTCCTCATATACCAGATATGGGAGATACCCATAGTAGCCGCGTTTCTACTCTATGGACCCGGTGTAGGGGTGGCAATATCCATCGTAAACACTATTGTACTACTAGGTGTGTTTCCGGGAGCCCTTCCTACAGGCCCGCTCTACAATCTTGCTGCGGTGCTGAGTATGCTACTTGGCATCTACGTCGTACAAAAGTTCGCGACAGGAAGTTTCAAGAGGCAAAAGGGGGCTATGCTGATCACTTCTTCTACGGCGCTTGGAATTCTGGGAAGGGTAGGAATTATGACATTCGTGAACTGGACCTTCCTTCCGTACCCTCCTCCTATAGGATTTGGCATTCCGTTACAAGCGCTCGTAATGCTCCTTCCAGTCATAGGAGTGTTTAATGCCACTCTCGCCCTTTACACGATTCCTCTAGGCTACTTCATAGCAAAAGCCGTGAGCTCTGGCGCGAAGATTGCAGGATGGTACTCTTAAATCGCTTCAAGATTTCGCGCTAGCTGATGCTTCTTAATGTTCGATGCAAAAAGTTTTCAACTCATAATTAAGAATGAAACTTAGGAATCCGCTTGCGATTTATTCGACTCGAGGTGTTTGCATTGTTCAGGTTTAGCGTTGAACAGAAAATCTTTGAGATTGGGAAAGTTAAAATTGGCGGTCAGCCTGGAGAGCTACCTACGGTCCTCATGGGAAACATCTTTTACAAGGGAATGCCAGAGATAGTTGACCACAAAAGGGGCGAGTTTGATCAAAAATCTGTGTTAAAATGGATTAAAATCGCTGAGGCGCTTTCTGAGAAGACTGGGGTTCCACATTTCATAGATGTCATAGCGATGTATCCGGAGGCTATGAAGCGCTACGTCACGTTTATTTCTGAACACACCGACAGCGTGCTCCTTCTCGACGGAACCAATCTAGACACACGCATTGCTGGTTTAGAGAGGGTTAAAGAGTTGGGGTTGCAGAAAAGAACCATTTACAATGCGATTTTTCCTCAAATCTCTCAGAAAGAAATAGAAGCTATTCATGATTCAGGGGTGACTGCAGCCATTCTTCTCGCGTATAATGAGATGGATTTTTCGCCCGAGGGAAGAACTACTATATTAAAGGGTTTTGACAAAAATGTTGGCTTGCTCAAAATCGCGGAGAAAGCGGGGATAAAGAAGATTCTGGTGGACACCATAGTTTTTGACGTGCCAAGCATAGCATACGCTACAGAAGCGATCAAACTCGTGAAAAATGAATTGGGATATCCCGCAGGATGCTCTCCGGCTAACGCCACCTATGACTGGAAAAGGTCGCAGAAGGAGATCTTAAAGGGGGGCTTTGCGGCCTACAACGCCTCCGCGCACACCATTGCCCAATTTAGTGGGGCCGACTTTCTGATCTATGGACCCATAAAACAAGCGAGAAACATGATCCCCGCTTGCGCCATGAACGACGCGATTATCGCGTATCACGCTCTGAAGCGCTTAGGAGTAGGGCCCCTCGTCTCTGACCATCCGCTCTACAAGATCTTTTAGAGGCCCTTCAAAGAACTAAATAAGTCTCTAACCTTTTTCACGCAGTCCCATGCATCCTTCGCGTAAGCATCAATCCCGTATTCCTTGAGGGTTTGTTCGGAAACCGCTGGACCCCCGATCACGATTTTTACTTTACCAGTTAACTTTCTTTGCCGCAAGCGATCAACTACATCCCTTAGGAAGGGGACGGATTCATCTATGGTGACGGATATGGCGATGATCTGCGCCTCTTCTCGAACGGTTGCGTCCACAAAAGCGTCAGGAGGAACGTCCGCACCTAGATCCACCACTTGAAATCCCGCGGCTCGCAACGTCGCTGCCACAATGTCCTTTCCAAGACTCTGAATGTTTCCCTTCAGCGACCCGATAACGATCTTCCCTTTGAATTCGATAGGTTTAACTTGCAGACGAGGCTCGAAAACCTTGAAAGCCTCCCGCATCGCCGAAGCGGCGGCAGCCACGTCCACAATAAAATACTCCTTCTTCTCATATTTCTCATCAACCACCCGCATGGCTATCGTCATTGCTTCTAGAGCAAGGTCACCGGATACACCTCTATCCAATGCTTGTTCCGCGATTTTGCAAGCCTTTCGGACATCGCCGAGAACCACCGCGTTGTACAACGCGTCTAAAATCTCTTTGACTTCATGCAAGTCTGGATAGCCTCGCTGAAATGGAGCTTGAGCCTAGAGCCCTATCGATCGCTTATATACCTCCACGTTGATTCTTCCTGCCTTAAAGACGCTACCTGTTTTGACATTATTGACCATCAAGACTGCGGGTGCGAATAGGTCAGGATCAATTCGATAAAAATCACAGTTAGCTTCTTTGAAGATCTCGAGGAATGGTCTTCCATAGTTTTTGGAGGCTGAGGACGGCGCCATATCGACCAACTCCCTTAATTTTTCATCGTCTTCATAACTCGTGGTGTAGCATACTACGCCAGCATACAGGATTGCGTCGTTGGCTCTTCCCATGGCTTCGGCAAATCTGGGATGCACTGGTGCGATGGGCGCGTATCCACATCCGTGGGTTATCAATTTAGGGTCGAAACCCAGGTTCATGAGCTTGTGGATCCCTGTCTCCACTATTCTTCCTGAGATTTGGGTGCACCCGGTTACGGTGTTGGTTGGCACCAGAATTAAGAACAAGCGGTCTGGCTCAACTTTGCATTGACCAGAAACATAGGTTATCACATCCTCAGGCGGCTCCTTGGTTGTTTCGAGCACAAGCACCGCCACATCAGCTTTATCCTCATACCCTATCTTTTCATAAAGCTCTCTAGGCTTAAGAGCCAGCGCACGTGCAGGACCCGACCCCATGGCACGGTAGCGCCCAACCTTAATCTGCCAACCCGCAAACTGAGACCCTAAGGTCGCTATGGCCGGGTGATCCGTGGAAACGAAGATGGAGGGCAGTTCAAGGTCATCGTACTTCTTCCAGAGAATTCTTGCTTCACCATACCCGCCGAGGCAAATCTCTGTGATGACTCTGCCAGCGAGAAATCCCCCGTTCGCCTCAATTCCAGCGTCAATGAAGGTTGTGCCTAACTCCGTTTCTTTAATAATCACCCCGTATTCTTGAGCCTTATCACAGAGTTCCTCTACAAGTCGCTGTGCAGTAAAATTTACACTCAACATACTTGATATTAAACTTTGAGAAAATATAAATTGAACGGAGAGGCAGACGTATAGAGGAACCTAATTTTGTGACGGATGCATAAAACTTATATTTCCGTTCAGCGTCACGTGAAAGACTTGAGGTGTTTCAGTTGCGAGGTGAAGTTGTTCCAGAGCGGTGATTGTTTTCCAAGTTGGGAAAGCCACTAAACTATCCCGATTTGGTAAAGGTCGCATCGACCGCGAAATCGGCGTAAGAAAAAGTGCTGAAATAGTCTCTCTTTATGGGCTCAATTTTCATGTTCTAGACGCTGAATGGTCAAACACAGACATTTCCATCAATGAATTGCAGAATTTGTTGCGTTTCAGAGAGAAATTCGCCATGAATCCAGTCACGATTCTAACGATCTCTACTAGAAGAGATGATGCACCGCTCCGTCTGAAGACGGCCCTGAAAGTTATTAATAAATACACTAATTGTGGTCTCTGTTTGGTCGCCGGAAACCAACGCTACCTCAATGAGTATGAACAGAGGAGGCCGGCAGTGGAAACGCTTCAAAAATTTGTTGAAAGCGCTCATGAAAGAACTCAGAGAACCATCTTTATTGGAAGTGAGGGATTAGTTGGAGAGGCAGCAAAGTTAGCAGAGAAGTACGATCTTATCCCGTTTCTTTTACTTAGTCAAAATCTAGAAGAGGACCTTAAGGTGACTCGGGAGATAACGGGAGGAATGCCCACAGCTGTTTACGCTCCCACATATTTTGCGAACAGAAAAGCCGACGACGATGTTATTAAGCATCTCTTAAGGTATATGCTGAGAAGAAGATGGGTTTATGAAAGGCTCATAGAGAAGGGTTGTCTTAGTGAGGCGCAGGCTCTCTTAAATGAGGATTTTAGTAACAACGCTAACCAACATTTAAAACATTTACTTAGAGAATTGGCGGACAAGCTTTCCATCAACGGTGATATGGAAAGGGTAAAAAGTCGCATCCAGCAACTTAAACGTCTTGGGGTTAACATTCTGGTAGCCCTGCCCATCATTGAAGAAGCGGAGCAGGTCAAGCTCTTTGCACTTTGCGCCAAAAGAGTTTAGAGACGACGTTTGGCGCCAAACAAGAATCACAAATATTTCTCATAAAAATTCAAGTGTGGGTTTTTGGTTTGTGAAACATACAGTTTTCCTTCGCCGCCTTCAGCTAAGTCGCCCACAAACATGTAGAAGGGACCCGTAACCGTCTCCTCGTTTATCTTTACTTTGGGACGAATGCTATCGATGGTAAACGTGGGAACAATTGATGGAATCCAGCCGCATACCACGATTTTTCCTCCCGTCATTTCAGCGCCGGCTCTTCCCTCTGAGTTTCCTTGAATGAGTATCGTTCCGTTTCTCATGTGCATGCCCGCAAAGTTTCCGGCATTACCATACACTTCGATGAGCCCCTTCCTCATGAAACATCCAACCTCGTTTCCCGCGTTTCCATGTATAAGAACGGTTCCTCCGCTCATTCCTACTGTGCTTCCTCGATAAGCCGCTCCAATGTAGTCGCCAGCGTCTCCCTTAATTTCGATCATTCCCTTCTTCATCATGGATCCAGCCCATGAATCGGCGCTACCCGTCACCATGATTTTTCCTCCCGTCATTTCTTCACCAAGATGCATACCAACGTCTCCATGAACCAAAATTTCTCCCGTAGACATGTGCGCTCCAATCCTTCTGACCTTGCGAACATCTCCTAAGATTTGAATGCTTACCTCCTTTGGCGTTGCACCGCTTCCGCCTTCCACCTCAAAAAGCTCGCCAAGGGCTCGTTCTCGATTTCCCTCATGCAGTTTCAATGCAGTTATTTCCCTATTCGACTTTCCAGCAAAAATGTCGGGGGTAAGGCACTCCGCGTCTACAGGAACCTTAAACGAACGTTTGGGACGTAATGTTACAACCATTTTCTACACCATCGCCTCAACTAGAACGGGAGAAGAAACGGCGAGGTGATGTGTAGGAACCTGGTAGTTTTCGTAGCGCACCGTGTAATACTTCTCAAACTCCCGCTGTAATGTGGGCGCAATTTCGATGATGGACGAAGAAGCCTTCACGTTTACCCAGAAGGTTTTCCCGTTAACCGACTTCACGACTTCTCCGTTTTTCACCACGACTTCTCCGTTCTTGATGGTGTAAGCAGCTCTCTGAAACGCTCTCCGAACCGTCTTATACTTCTTAGATAAGTTGAAGCGCTCAGGGTTTACGTTGTAGATGGCTATGTCAGCGTCGGCACCTACACCCAAGTGTCCCTTTTGGGTCAAACCTAACGCCTTTGCTGGACCAGCCCTCGTGACTATCGCCACTTCACGAAGAGTATATTCCCGGTCGACGGTGGGAAGCAGGCTTCTCCGCCTCGCCTTCCTGCTTATTTTTTTCATCACCTTCTCTCTAGCGGTCTGACTCATCAACCAGGATACAACCCTTGGATAGGAGGTGAACGGAGCCGCGTTAGGATGATCGGTCGTCAAGTAGATTTTCCACGGGTCCTCGATTAGAAGGGAAAGCTCAAGCCCTATCGACCATTGTATAGCGTGCACGTAACTCTTGCGTCTATACCGGAACGGCACGATTCCGGCACTCGTTTCGGTTTCTACGTCGTGGTTAATCCATTTGTTACCGCTAATCTGATGAAGAATATACTGAAACGGGCCGTCCGCTGTCATGGTGGTTGTGTCGGTGAACACTACCTGCCCCATGTCAAGGGTCACGTGATTGTGTTGATTAACGTATCTGGCAATTTCTTCAGCACCAGATTCTAAGGTTCTCCAGTCAGACCCTTTGAAGGCGCTGAACTGACAGTGCGTGATGTGGATGACGGGTTTGTCTCCCTTCGCCAAGTTTTCCACACACCTCATGGTTTCCAGTGCCGTGACATAGTTTCCAGGCTTTCCTAGGTTGTTGGTGTGAACATGAATCGTGTGGGGCATCTTCAGGCGCTGGTTCACCTTGCACAAGCCACGAATGATCTCTTTTGGAGTGATGTTGAAATGCGGGACAGGGTCGTTGATGTCTCTCACGTTTCTGCCGAAGCCCCAAGCCTCTAGACCTCCGGGATTTACGAGCTTCACGGCGTATCCTTTGGTAGCCTTCATGGTCCAAGCCACGTAGGCTGCGCACTCTTCGATCATGTTCTCTCGCAGATATTCCAAGACGAACCAGCAGTCGCCCAGCAGAGGGTAGGATGCCTTGTCGATGATGGGAGTGTCGTTGAGCTCCTCATGGGTGTGGCGAGCCTTCAACGGAGGCATGGCCGGGTCCATGACCGTAGTGTAACCCATCCTCGCGTAGCGGTAACCCGTCGTGAAGGTGGAGGGAATCGAATAGCCCACGCCGGATCGCGTTACCGCCGTTTTGACTTCCACGTCCTTAAAGTGGTCCTCGGGACGAAGAAGTCGTCCCGCGTTTACTTTTGCTCCGGCTATGTGTGAGTGGATGTCGACGCCGCCGGGCATCACAACCATTTCGGAGGCATCAATTATCTTTACTTTCTTTCCTCTCACCTTCTCCACGATTTTTCCATCTTTAACAGCGAGGTCCATCCTTTCTCCGTCAACACGATTCATGGGATCGTAAACAAGTCCGTTTTTGATAAGAAGCTCAGCCATCTCTACGCTTTTCCCTCCCTCTTTAGCCTCCGGACTTCATGAAGAATCCTTCGCAGTATTTCCATGTCTGGGAGGCAGGTTTCCGGGGGTTCCACGACCTTCTTTAGCGGGAGCGGCACACGATCCATGCGGTAGGCGGTTCCCTCTGCTTCTATGCCCACGAACGCGGAAGGGATGACCACGTCGGCCATCAACGAGGTAGGGGTTACTTGCGGGTCGATGGCGATTAAGGGATGCTTCACTAGGTTTTGAACGGCTTCTCGTGGAAAGTGAGCCACGGGGTCTGAGGCGATGATGAGGCCAGCGTCTGCCTCCCCACGACAAAGTATGTCCACCACGGATGTTTCCCCAGGGTTGTATCGTGGGTAGCCGTGGGAGAAGTCGACCGCGTAGGGGTATCCGGTTGTCCAAGTGAACACAACGTTTGCGCCAGTGACGTTGAAGTGTCCTCGCATCGGCATGATCACGAACTTGGTGCGATAGTTTAGGTCCCGGACGAGCGATAAGGCGGCGTCGATGTTTCGGAGCTTTCCCTCACTCATGGTTAGGCCTAGACCGAAAAACAAGATGCCGAACTCGCAGCTGATCATGATATCGGCTACTTCTTCGAGGATTTCTGTGGGGACTCCGGCAACCGTGTCCATGTCGATTTCCTCGTCTCGGATGAGCAAGCGTAGAGCTTGGAGAAGCTCATAGTCCTTGTTGGGCTCGACCTGGAGGAAGTAGTCGGCCGCCTCGGCGGACCGGGTTCTGCGCACGTCCACCACAATCATTTTTCTTTTCTTTTGGAATAGGGTGGGGGGTAAACGACGATCCATATCTGGTGGAGCGGGGACATCGCGCATGAGGATGAGGTTGGCTGCTCTTAGTAGCCGTTTTTTGGTGAGGGTGGCGGCGACGCGAGAAAGATATCCTCTCCATGCGCTGGTTTGGAATCGGCCCTGGGAGAAAGCGGTGTATCGTTCGATGTGGCGTGGGTGGGCGCTCCAAGGGTTGCTTCCCCAGTAGACCACGAGGTCAGCTCGGTGTCGTATTTGACCTAGGGTGCAGCTAGATATGCCAATGTCTTGGATGCTGAGGATGGAGGGTCCGTGGCATACGGTGGAGGTGTTGTCGATGACTCCGCCCACTTCCTCGGCGAGTTCTAGTCCTAGACGGGTGGCTTCGCAGCTGGTGCAGCTCCAGCCATAAAGAATGGGGTACGTCGCATTTGCGAGGATCTCGCCACTTTTTCGGATAGCTTCATCTAGCGAAGCCTCAACTAATTCACCATTTTTTCTTATGAGGGGTTTTGTGTTTCGGTGGTGAGGGTCGGCGTAGTTGAGGAACTTGGCTGCGCCGACAGCGCAGGCGTTTTTTACGTCAGTGATAACGTTGTCTTTTATGGTTAGTTCGATGTCGTCGCAGAAGGAGCCGCAGACGGGACAAGTGACGCTGAGGACGGTAGGCATATTCATTCCTTCCGGTAGTGCTCTTTGAGGAGTTCTGGTAGACTGAAGACTTTTTCTTTGGGTGCGGGCTCAATTTGTGCGGGTATACCTTTTAGGGATGGCATGCCGGTTCCATGGGTTCTGGGGTTCACGATGAGGCTGGCCCAGGGACCATATGGAATGAAAACAACCTTGGGGTGAGGACCCCTCGCTGACTTTACGGCTCTTACAACAGCGGAGCCATAGTCGGTGGTAATCTTGACGTTTTCGTTTTCCTTCACTCCGAGCTCTTTTATGTCGTGGGGATCCATCTCGCAGACAGCCACGCTTCTCCAGTATTCCAACGAAAGCTTGCCGTACTCTTTTCCGCACCCTTGGTCGATGGTTCGGCCGGTTAACAAGGAAACGTTCAGCTTGGACATTTGCTCACCCCAGTTAGGGGCAAGATTGGTTCCACCTAATCTTTGAAGAGCTTACTTACTTATCGCTGCATATTAAGGTTTATTATATTACTTGGTAGAAACTATAACAGAGAATGGTTTTAGTGAAAAGCAAAATCAACCTCAATTGAGTGTTAACCTATCTTTTCAATGATGATCTTGTCTTTTCCTTCTGGATAGATTTCTACTTCTTCTCCCTCTTTTATAGAAAGAACGCGTTCAATATCTTTAGGAATTCTAATAACAAGGCTTCGACCTGAATAACTAACTCTTCTCCTTAATCTTAGTTGATATTTTCTAATGTTGTCAATTGCCTCTCGGTAGTATTTAGTGTTGGTTAATGAATCGATTCGCCTTGACTCTTCTTCATCAATGAAGATTTCGTTACATTTATTGCATTCAAAACCCAAGATTGGATTTATCTGGATATTTCCGTTGAATAAGGAAAGGCTTGTTTCAATCTTTTTCACTTCTCCTCCACAAATCGGGCATTCCTTCATTTTCTCATTCTCCTATATATTCTGATATCTGTTAAATCACTCTCGAATGCAGTTAAAACAACAAAATACTTTCGTTGTTCTTTAAATAGAACCGTTATGAATCTCCCCTTCTTCACTTCTTGAATCGCTCTTTTTCTCTCAATCTCATCTATTTTAACTCCCCTTTCAATAGCCTGGACTACTTCTCGATGTGTGATTCCTCTTTCAACCATTCTTTCTCTTGCATGTAAACGGTAAACGATCTCCTTTCGTCGTTCTGCTGAAGACAATTATAAATCACTTATTTAATATATCTTTTTGAAGTGATAAGTGAGAAGTGATTTATAAGTTCTTCTATGGCTAAGAGCTTGGACGGTAAAATGGGATTACCGACGATAGTGACAGCCCTAAACTGAAGTCCCGCAAAGTAGGTACCACAAATAGAGCTTAGCATGCTTATACGCCAAACATATGCTGAATTCCTGATCGAAGCGATCACTAAGTCAGCTAAGGATGTTCTCTGTGATGTCGAAGTCATTCCCTTCTCTAGTGTAGTTGAAGACAAGAGAAAAAGTTTGAAACAGAAGCAGCGTAGCTAAGCCAAAGCTGGATCATCAAGAGTTCTGTGGGCTTTAGTTGCTTTGTCACCGGATCCACTTGATAACCCAATGCCCCTAAGGCTGTGGCTCCTAGGACTGGCGTATCCTTTTCTTCGGCAAATATTACGGTGATTCCAGCGTATGCCTCGGCATAGTTGATGAGCGTGGCTCCTATTTCCCTCTCCACGGTTTGTCCCCCAAACAAACGTAGCATGCGCTTGCCAACAGGTTTGATTTGGAGTTTCTCGAGTATTTTGCGAGGAACAGCGGTCAAAACGGCTCCGGTATCAACCAGAAGCTCCACTTCACGCTTCAGCTCCATTCAGGCTGGGTTAGACAGATTAACCTTGGCGTATGTGAAGCCCACTGATACCCACTCATTCAATTATACTTATACAATCTACGTAGAGTCTTTTATCGAAATAAGGATTGTCATGTTGGAAAGAAATAAAACGAAGAGGAGTTAGAGAAAAATGGTTCTGCCAGAGTGCAGGGGTGGCAGAGCATGGTTAAACCCGCATAAACAAGGGGCTAAATGCGCGGGACTCAGATTCCGTCCCATAGGGGTTCGCAGGTTCAAATCCTGCCCGCTGCACCAAAAATTGTTTAACTTGTGGTTATTTTGACTTTGACTGGGAGTTCAATTTTCTCTGCTCTCTTCCTCAACCTAAACCTTTTCATAAAATTGAGTATTACAATGCCCACAATTTCTCCGCTTTTAGGATCAAGCCTAACCGCTATGTCATTCTTTAATTCCTTGGCGACAGCTTTTCTTGGCTTCCCAAAGGTGATGTCTAACACATCACTCTCTTCGTCGAAAAAGAAGTTTATCTTTCCCTCCAAATGTCTTCATCCATTAAGCTTTTAAAGTAGGTATAGTTCTGCGGGTTTTAGCTTTCCTGTGGTTGGGTCCACCTGCAACCCGAGCAGTTCTAGTGTTGTAACACCCAGCAAAGAAGGCACACCTTCCGAACCGTACAGAACGAGGCTGGTAACCCCCGTACCCTCAATTTCAATGTAGGCTTCTCCAATAGGAAACTCTTTTCTCTCACCACTCGCGATAAGAAAAATCCTCTTCCCCGTAGGAACTATGTCCAGTTGTTTGAGCAGTCTCTCAGGCAGCGACGTATACATGGAACCCGTATCAGCCAAAAACTCTAGTTCAAGACGCTTAGCTCTGTTAAAAGGATTAGCCACAATACCCTTCACCTTAACGTAACCCATCACATCCACCAGAATAAACTTCTCCAAATAGCCTTAAATCTTTATACGATCGTATTGTCAAAGCGATCTCCAGAAGTTTTCTAGGTTCAGGAAAATAGTTTGTTCGAGTCTTAAGCGGAATGACATATTGCCTCAGCATGAAGACAACGAACAACAATTTTCCCTTTTCGCCGTCAACAAATTTTCCACAAAGCCACGCAAAATCTTAAAACAGCCACCACAAATACAGTATCCAAAGGTGAAAACATGACCAAACCCATCAAAAAAACCGTCATCCTCTTCTTGGACACTGACAAACACGCAAGCCCCTTCGACATCCTAACGGCCGTCGACCTCTTCCCAGACGCGCAGATTCTCCAATACAGCAACGTCACCCTGGAAGACGCCAGGAGTATCATCCAGGACTCCATGTTCCCACGCGGTCCTGGAGGGGCAAAACACACTAAGCTCTTCATTGGAGGACACGATGTCGATAAAGCGGTGGAGATTTTGGAGATCGCCAAGAAGAGCATATTCCCACCCTTCGAGCTCTCCATTATTGTAGACCCTAGAGGAGCCTACACCACGGCCTCAGCTGCCGTGGCGAAAACCCTCGTCGCTTCCATCGAAAAGGGATTCAGCGACCTAAGCGGAAAGACCATCACGGTTCTGGCGGGCACCGGACCGGTTGGGCAGATTGCTGCTCGCCTATACGCGATGGAGGGAGCCAACGTGATTGTCACCTCACGGGTGCTGGAAAGGGCGAATGCGGTTGCCGCAAAGATTAGTGAGGAGATTCGAGCGGGAAAGGCTTGGGGCATGAAAGCCGTGGCGCCTAAGGAAATAGGCGAGTCCATTAAAGACGCTGACATCATTCTGTCGGCTGGTGCAGCTGGAATTCAGTTGTTGCCTCTGAACGTCCTTAAGGAATACGGAGGCCGATGCAAAGTAGTTGGAGATGTTAACACCATCCCACCCCTCGGGGTTGAGGGGCTAAAGCCCACGGATGAGGGCGTCGAAATCTTGCCCGGCGTTTGGGGTATAGGAGCCCTAATTATAGGTACCTTCAAAAATAAGGTTGAAGCTGAGTTGTTTAAGCGAGCGGTGGAGTCTCCCAAGGGGATCTTTGACTACAAGGTTGCCTATGAGATCGCGAAATCCATGGCTTTAGCCAAGCTTAAAAGCGGGTGAATGAAGCCAAAATCTGCCACGCCAAGCTCATTCGAGCAAAACACTCCCTCCGGAAGCTAGCTTCCTTAGGTCTTCTTCTTCCCACTCCACATCTTGGAACATGAGTGATGGCTCACCATATCGGATAAGGAGAAAGTTTAAGTTTTAAGGGAGAACATCAAAATAATTCAAAGCATAGTCGTCTGCGAGGTGTTCACGTGTTTCGCTATCATGGTGTGGAGATTGAAGATACATTCGCTGAAATGTTTCCCATGTGGGCAGGTCGAATTCTGATAACCGCAGAAAACGAAAAGTGGGCCTTAACAGCAGCGAGAACGGCGACCGGCTTCGCCTCTTCAATCATAATGTCTCCCGCAGAGGCGGGGATAGAAGGTGTCGTTTCGCCGGATATGACCCCGGATGGGCGGACAGGAACATTAATTCAAATCTACCATCGAACAAGGCCAGAGTTAAGAGCCCAAATGGTTCAGAGGATATCTCAGTGTGTCATGACGTGCCCTACCACGTCAGCCTTTGATGCCCTGCCTGAGGCCAAAAGAAGGTTGAAGGTGGGGCGAAGTATCCGTTTGTTTGGTGACGGTTTCCAGAGGAGGGATGCGATTGGGGGGCGGAAGGTTTGGCGCATCCCTGTTATGGAGGGGGAATTCGCTGTTGAAGATCAATTCGGCGCCACGAGGGCGGTTGCTGGAGGAAACTTCTTGATTTTGGCGGAGAGTCGCAAGGCAGGCCTTCAAGCAGCAGAGGGAGCGGTAAACGCCATCTTCCAGAAGATGGAAGAGATCATCTTGCCTTTTCCTGGGGGTGTGTGCAGATCGGGATCGAAAGCAGGCTCTATGAAATACAAGCTCCCTGCGTCCACAAATCATCCCTTCTGTCCAAGATTGAGAAAGATCGTTTCCGATTCACAGGTTCCAGAGAACGTGAACTGCATTTATGAGATTGTCATAAACGGCTTGAATTCCGGTGTTGTGGAAAGAGCGATGGCAGAGGGCGTGAAGGCGGCGGTGAAGGTTCCTGGGGTTGTGAAGATATCGGCGGGGAATTATGGGGGTAAGCTTGGGCCGTTTCGAGCTTACCTAAAAGACATCTTAAAGCTAGAATAGCTGGTATACCGATGCGGTTAGTCGTGGCCATAACTGGAGCCAGCGGAGTTGTTTACGGCAAACGCCTACTGGAAGTTTTGCGGGGCAAGGGGATTGAAACCCACTTAGTCGTTAGCAAAGGTGCGCAGAGGGTTATTAAACACGAGCTTGAGATAACTCGAGAAGACTTGGAAAAGCTGGCCGATCACGCGTATGACGTAGATGATCTAACCGCTTCTCTGGTGAGTGGATCGTTTAAAACGGATGGGATGATCGTTGTTCCGTGCAGTATGAAGACGCTGGCGGGAATTGCGCATGGGTACTCTGACAACCTTGTTTTGAGGGCTGCAGACGTTACGTTGAAGGAGAGACGGAAACTGATTCTTGTTCCCCGCGAAACTCCCCTGAGTGTTGTTCACCTCCAGAACATGCTGGAGTTGGCGAGGCAGGGCGTCGTGATGGTTCCAGCGATGCCCGCCTATTATCATAAGCCGAAGAATATTGGTGGTCTTGTGGATTATGTGGTTGGAAAGGTTTTGGATTGCCTAGGCGTAGATCACGCACTTTTTGAAAGGTGGTCGGGGGCAGAGTTATGAGAATTTTGTGGAGAAAAATTTTGGAGTATCTCTATAGGTGTAGTGGTATTCTAAGTATATTATAACTGATTGTTATCCTTGCATGAGTTTTTTTAGTTGGATTTCGTTGGCTAGGGCAGGATAAAAGTTGTTTCTTTTTGTTTGTTGTTGTAGCAGACTTTGAAGTGGTCGAATATGTCGGTTCTGCCGAGTAGTGGTGGGATGCTTTCTGTTTGGGCGAAGGCTATTCTGGCTTTGAAGGTTTCTTCGCCTAGTTTTGTGTTTAGTTGGTGGACGTAGACTTTGATTTTGCCTGGTGTTATTCCTCCTACGTATCCGGGTTTTCCGGTTTTTAGTTTGTAGCCCAAGCCTTTGCAGGCTGATTTTGGTAGTAGTGTGATGTCTGCGCCTGAGTCTGCGTAGAGGGTGAAGCCTCTCCATTTTTTGTTTCTGGCTTGTAGGTGGATTGTGGCTACTGGTCTGTGAATTTCGCCGATTAGGGTTGAGTATTCTCTTCTGTATGGGAAGACGTATTGTTTCATGTGGAGAATCGGTCCTTTTCTGGGTTATAGGATGAGTAGGTCTTCTGTGGGGATGTAGGTGACTAGGATTTTCTTGTCTGGGTGCTTTTTTTCTAGTTCTTCGATTTTTTGGTAGAGGTTTTTTCCAGATGCCACTACTTTTCCGTCCATGACGGCTACGTATTGGCCTGCGTATTTCCGCATTTCCTCTTGGCTTATTTGGTAGGATTCTGAGGTTTCCATGATTGTTTCCCGCTGTTATTTAACTAATATTATTCTATTATGTATTATCCTTGCATGAGGGTTTAGTTGTTGGATTTCGTTGGCTAGGGCAGGATAAAGATAGTCAAGAAGGCGGTTAACCCACCAACACCAAAACCTTAGCGTCTCTAAATTAATTCTTTGCAAACCATCTGTCTAATGAACTTTCTTTTTTCCTGAGTTTAATTTGTCTAATTTTCTTTTCTCTGATTTTTCTTTTAGTTTCAGGATGTTCAATTAGAATTTCAGGTTGAGTTCTCAGTTTTCTCATTTCCCTAAGTTCTTTAAAGGCATTATAGACTTCCTCCCTATCTCTAGCGTTTAATTCGAGAATGTTGAAAATGGCATCATCTAATTCACTTCTAGCAGATTCCTCAGTCTCTCTGTCAGATTTTCTAATAGCCCCACAGAGTTTAGCAAATGCCTTCTCTATTTGTCTGCGATATTTTTCCTTAAATTTGCTTGGATTAGGTATCGGCAATGTTCGCCACTCCAGTGCCATCATCCTTATCGCACCTTCACCCAAGGCGGTTCTCCCCCAAATCTCTTCGTGAAGAGCGGCTAGGGAAGAATTTAGAAGGCCTGATAGCACTTGAATCTGTTTTTTATCATGTGGTGCGATTTCATAGAATGCATGTGTAGTTAGCGCTCCCATTTTGTTCCAAACGGCAAAGTTTCTCTCCCACATTAAATCGGGGACTATAATAGGAGCTGGTTTTCTTGGTGTGATCGCATACCAAGGCTGTTTGTTTCTGAAAGATGGAATATTCTGGTAGCCTTTAACTACCTTTCCCTTCTCTGCACCTCGTGTAATCTCTATCGGTTTGTTCTCTCCCTCCTCGATGTACTTTAATGCAACGCTCCCTCTAAGCTTCGCCTTCGTTTCGCTCACATAAAACAGATATTCCTTGGTATCTCCTCCTATCAAGTCAACTGTGGTAACATCTTTAGTATTAGATAGTACGGGTCGAAGATACCGTTTTTCAATACCTAACCTTTTTACTTTTTCTTTTGGCAGAACGAAGAAATTGTTGGAGTACGTAATAATCCCGACATTCACTTTCGCGATGTCTCCAAGCCTGCAGATATGGGGATTTTCAAGGATTTTGAAGAAAATGGGTGGAGCTCTTAGAAACTTCATCCACTTCGTATCTTCATATAGTTCCTTTTGGGTTTTCAATACAATACGAATTTTATCATCTTCATAGGATTCCTTTGCATTGTTCATTAGATCAATAATTTCTTCAGTCTTTAAACTAGCCTTTACACGCACAAATTTTACTCTGTTGGAGTCTCGTTCTGTTTTATGTTGTTTGCCTTCAAGTTTTTGTGCAATAATTATCACGGTGTTGATGGCTGCCTCAGTGAAAGCCCTTCTATCAAATTCTAGTATTGTGATTATTTTAAAATTATCTAAGAAGAAACGTTGAATGTTTATCCCGAATTTGGCATCCAGCCATGAGTTCGAAACTATGTACCCAAGCATTCCCTTTTGTTTCAGAAAGCGTGTAGAATGAGTAAAGAAGTACGCGTATATGCCTGCCTCTGAACTTATGTCAATTTCGCCATCAAAGGTTAATGCAACTTTACGAATGTAATTTCGATATTTCTCATCTCCAATATCATCCTGTCTTGTGTACGGTGGATTGCAGACAACAGCATCAAATTGTGGAGGTAACTCTTGAACTTCTTTAACATCTTCCAAAGTTATTTTCTTCAATGGTTTGAGCACTCTTTGCTGTGCAAAAACTCGGAAAAAGTCGCTAGGAATTATATTTATCATATCACTTTTTGCTTTAATGTTCCTCAAAGCCAAGTTGATAACTGAAAGATGCGCGGGAAATTGACTAATATCAATGCCCCACAGTTGCTTAAGAATCTCTTGATGTGTTTTGTCATCTGGGCTTTTTTCACCTTTCAATTCTAATAGACGATAGTAAGCCTTAATCAAGAAACCGCCACTTCCACATCCCGGATCAAGAACTAGGGCATCTGAGCTATTCACGCACATTTTAACTATCAAATCGCAAATCGCTGGTGGTGTATAGTATTGACCTAGTCTACGTCTTTCGTCCTTTGGAATCAACCCTTCATAAATTGTTCCTAGTACGTCACTTTCAATTTTGCTAAGATCATAACCCGCGGCCTCATCCAAGAATTCGTTTAGCCTTTGTATAAGCTTCTTAGGCAAAGGAATATCATCATAAATTCCATGTTGAAAAACTGCTTGATAATCGATTTTCAATGCTTTTGTAAAACATTCTTCAAGTCTTTTTCTAAATTCGTTAGTAATATCTTTCTCAAATAGGAGGCTTATCTTACTTAATTTTGGAAGATCTTTATACTTTGTCTCAGGAACCTTGTAGAAAAGTATTTTGTTTATTAAAATATATGCCGCTTCTACAGCGGTTTTGTGATTGGTTTCTTTGGTGATGCGAAATCCTTGTTTTTCCAACCATTCTCCATATTTCTCCGCAAATTTCTTGTCAGCTTTTATTATGCTCATTATTGATTCTAAAATGGGTGGAACAAGCCTTTCATGTAATACTTTCAATCTTGAAATAAATGCTTCATCAGGAGGAGACCACTTCTTAATTCCCAATTCAAGATGGACTATGTCTTGCAACAGTTTTTCTGCAAATTCTTCTAAGGTTCTTTCTTTTCTTAGATCATAGGGTGGGATTCTTTTTCTCTCCCAAAAAGTAACCCCTCTTTCCTTGTTATCAAAGAGAACAAAATTATTTCCGTCGCATGTTGCAAAGTAGTATGCGCCCAACCAACTTGCATATCTCAATGCTTGATCGATTACCTTTGGATCATAAGGGTCATTTGCTTTGAGTGAACTTTTCGTTTCTATGACCAACCATGGTTTTTCATCCTTATTAAACAAAACAAGGTCAGCACGTCCTATTCCTTTTATGGGATATTCTGGTTCAGTTTTACTAAATTCTATGTGATCAATTCTCTTCTTCTCAATAATATTCGTGAGAGCTCGATGTAACCCAAAGTGTATCTGAGCTTCCCTCATCTTCTGGGCTACCATCTGCACCACTCGGCTTTTAATTCCAACTTCGTTTCCACAACATATTGGGCGCCATTCTTCAACAGCATATCTGGCATCATCCGCCCGATAGGCGTCGAAACAGAAAACTCCGGAATAACAGTCACTCCTCTCTTGCGCAACTCCTCCTGCAACAAATCCCTAACCGTCATTTCCGTCGGTCTAGGAACACTCATCCAACCATCCCCATGAATGATTCACCCCCAACGTAATATGTTTTACCTCCCGATTAGGAGCCTATTTAAAGCCTATACAAGACCTAGGGAGAGAATTGCTTCAAACATCTCAAAAGCGGAAGTCTCCTTACGATTAGTACGCAACTTCTTTACGCACGTAGTCAATGGCCTCCTTCACGTCCTTCACGCTCTTTTCAACCTCTGGACGTATTTTTCCTCCGTAATAACCATATTAATGGAGATACAGGAAGGCGAAGTCGCCTATTTCAACCAACCTTCTTTCCCCAATCTTATCTAGAGCCTCCCATCGTTCACCATGCGAATCGGGTTCAGGTAAGCCACGTTTTTGCACCAAAGCAGCTGCTGCCTCCACATAAGCGTGAAATATTTTTTCACACCCCTCTCTCATGCGTGTTGTATCACCTTTTCGGAGACCCTCTTCATATTCTTCAGTGCCAAGCGCATAGAATTCTTCAGCACTCTTCAGATGATCTTTGACCTTCGCCACAGTTTCACCACACGCATAAAGTGTAAGAGTGCTCTTTAACTTTGTGACGTACGAATAAAAACCACAGAATCGTGCATTGGCGCAAGGATTAGGCTGGTTTGATGTATTCTTTTCCCTTTCCTTCGGGTGAACCCACTAGAACGCGGTGGTGCTTCTGGCCAGTCTTTTTGTGAACAACCAGCTCAAGCTTTCCCCTCGCCATAATGGATTCTCCAACCTCGGCTAGATCGCTGTATAAACCCTCGTAGCAAACCACTTCTCGAATATCCGGTACCTGAGGTCCCTCTGCAATTGTTACTTCTTGAACCCGGTAGACGGAAGGGAGAAACATGGCATTGGTGTTGTCGTGGACGACGGCGTGGATGGTCACTGAGGCAATAGGTTGATAGACGTTTTCACCGTATGCGTCCTCCACCTCTTGCTCCAGTTTCACTGGGTGGATGGAAAAGGGTGTGCCCTCAAAAAGCCCGATGTTCCACTTTCGCTGAAGAATTCGAGAGGCTTCTTCAACGGTTAATGGGAAAGATTGAGCCTTGCTCTCACACCAAGCCTTTAGAGCTTCACCCTCTAAGCGTCGGATGGCGAAACTCGATGAGGAATAGGCTTCGATTAGGGCGTTTTTCACCGCTAAACTGTTTTTTAAGCCATAGACTGTCAGGTCTATGTCTGAAAACTCTGGGCGGTGGATGTTGAGGAGGATGGAACCCGTCACTCCAAGGAAGCGTAGAGAGACTCCGCTTATCTCCGACAAGAAGGACGCGAGTCTCAATAGTTTCTTCTGTAGGGAGTCTAGGCGTGTGGCTTGAAGAAGTTGAGCCAGCTTTTCCTCAGGCTTAAAATGTTTGGCTACGTGTTCGTGGGGGACCGCGGTCATGGTGATGTTATAGAAGGGTGAATAAAACAGGTAATGGGGATGATCTCTTTCTAAAAGGCTGAAGGTTTCCAGCAGGCTGGGAATCGTGTAGGCTCTCATAGCCCTCTGGAACCTCTTTCCCCTTCTCCCCCAAACGCCTAGCTCGGAGGGAACATATTTTAGGTAGGAGATGACGCGATCGGAGGGGTGAAGGGGACCAACCACGCAGAAGAAGAATCCCTCCCGAGTCTGTATGAAATCGCGGTCCCTAAACTTCCTCATGCGCTTAGCCCTTCCCTAAACGCTCCCTAAATCCTCTGTATTTCTCATGCACGTATCTCGCAAAGGTCTCGTCTCTCCTAAGCATCTCCGTCGTGGTGGCGAGGTCGACGAGGCGAACGAGCTTATCCGTGAAGGTGCCGGGCCTCAGCCACGACCCCCTCACCCTCTCCTCTACCGTAACCAGCCCCTCAGACTCGAGCTTGTCTAACGCCTCGTCCACAAGCCTAGAATTGACAACTTCAAGGCGATCTAGAAACCGGTAGAGCACCAAAAGATCCGGAATGAGCTCAGATCTCCAGCTAACCCCGTTGTAAAGGGCCAAGACCCTGATCGAATCAGCCATCATCCGGTAAAGCTTGCTCTCACCTTCACGAGCCAGAACGTTGACGATCCTATCCGAAATTCGCTCTACCATCAAATTCCTCTAATGAACTATGTGTAGCATTATATTAACGAATATATTTTTAGGGTGAACGCTTTGTAATCTTCGCGTAGAGACGAGTCGTGAAGAGGAGTCTTTGATGGGGAAGTGGATTCCCAGAGACGGAGACGCCTTTCTCACCAAAGAAGGCTTCGTATTCTACACGTTTGGGTATGAGCACCCAAGAGGACGAGTTTTCTCCTTTCTGAAATACATTCCGTCCAAAGTGAGAACCCACTTTCCAATGCGCTTCCTTGAAAAGCGCTGGAAACTAGGAAAATTGGAACTTGTTCGATCCGAAAAGCTTTACACGGCGCAGAATTATCAGAGGCTTCTAGAAGCCTTTCGAAAAAGATTTCCTCAATATGTATATCTCTGTCCCTACCGTGGAAAAGAGGTCATCAGCTCCCCATTAAAACATGTAGAAGGAGTTTATGTTCCAAGAGACTGTTTACAGGTCCTCCTTGAAAGCGAAAGAAGAGACCATCTGCAAGAACTGGCGTTAGAGCTGGTGACTCTTCTCTCTAACGAATCCGGTGCGCCAATTGAAGATTTCGGGATTCACGGTTCCATCGCGTTAGGCATGCATATGATGGAGTCTGACATTGATCTGGTGGTTTATGGGTCGCGAAACTTTCGCAGTCTCGAGAAGGCGATTAACAGCCTTGCTGATAAGGGCGCATTAAGTTTTGTTATTACCAAGAGGCTCGATAGGCTGAGGAAGCATCGAGGACGTTATAGAGACAAGATTTTTGTGTACAACTCGGTTCGAAGGTTCGAGGAAATAACCTCCAAGTATGGCGAATACCGATACTCCCCGGTCAAGCCCGTTACCTTTTCCAGTCAGATTGTTGACGACAGCGAAGCCATGTTCAGACCCGCCATCTATCAAATCTCAAACTACCAACCGCTGAACTCAACCTCAAAACTTGAAGAAAGCGAAATCCCCACGAAGGTGGTATCTATGGTAGGTATGTACAGAAACGTTGCTCGATGTGGTAACGCCGTTAGGGTCTCGGGGTCTCTGGAACGTGTGGAGAAGGTTAACGATAGTGACGTACATTATCAAGTGGTGGTGGGCACGGGAACCCGCGAGGATGAATACCTTTTGCCCCTCTAAGAACATGTATCAAAAATGGTTCAGTTGTCTCAAAAGCAGGAAGGAAAAGGCTGAGAGAAAAGAGAAACACAGACAAATGAGAGGAGAAAGGAAGAAGGACCAGAGAAGAAGAAAAACAGTAGTAAGAGCATAAACTTTATCAGCAACAAAGAGTTTAAGACGCGCATCTTAGGACTCTGTTGGGAAAACCTTGACGCTGAAAGTAATTTTAGACTCCAATTTCCTTTTCGTTCCAGCAAAATTTAGAGTAGATATATTCGAAGAACTAATGAACCTCCTAGATCAACGATATAGCCCCATCCTTCTCTCTCCAACCCATAGGGAACTTCTGAAAATAGCCGAGAAGGGATCCCCCAAAATGCGTCGCCACGCATCCTTAGCGCTTAAACTCGCCGAAAAATGCGAGGTGGTCCCAGTGGAACAGGGTTGTGAGGAGACACACGATGATGTGATTGTTCGAGTGGCGTCAGAGTGGAGGTGCCCCGTGGCCACCAACGACGGGGCGCTGAGAAAAAGACTAAGGAATATAAGTGTCCCCGTCATTTATCTGAGGCAAATGTCTCGCTTAGAGATGGAGGGCAGCGTGTAGGTTATGTTTAAGATCGTAACTTTGGAGGACACTATTCGTATACCTCCAGAGAAATTTGGCGAACCCATCGAAACGGTGGGTCATGAGCAGCTGAAAATGAAATATGAAGGCATGGTTGATGAGGAACTGGGATACGTTATAGCCGTGACCGATGTTCAAGTTAGCCCAGTTGGGAAGATCATTCCGGGGGATGGAGCCACCTACCACAAGGCGGTGTTCTCCCTTCTCACTTTTCGTCCAAAGATTCAAGAGGTGATCGAAGGAGAGGTGGTAGAAATTGCAGATTTTGGAGCGTTTGTTCGAGTAGGCCCCGTCGACGCATTGCTCCACGTATCCCAACTCATGGACGACTATATCTCCCATGACGAAAAGCAAGGAGTTCTTATGGGTAAAGAGACAAAAAGGAAGCTCTCGACGGGAGATCAGGTAAGGGTTCGTGTAACCGCTATTTCCCTCGGGCGGGGTGGGGGGTCTGGAAAAATCGGGGTAACCGCAAGGCAACCTTTCTTAGGGAAGATCGAGTGGATCAAAAAAGATGTGGAAAAAATAAAGGGTACCGAGGCGGGAGAACCAGGGCATGAGTGAAAAAGCCTGTAGAGAGTGTCACGTCATATCGTATGGGTCTATCTGCCCAAAGTGTAAGGCCTCCAGCTTGAGCGACGATTTTACCGGCTTAGTCATCATCTTTAACCCTAAAGACTCGACCATAGCCCGTGCCATGAAGGTAGAGGAGAAGGGACACTACGCCCTCCGTGTGAGATAACTATGTTAGTGAACACTTATTTTGAGACTTGATCTAGGGATTGAGGACTTACAGCCCATTGGCGTCTGCTAGAAGCTTTCACTTCCAACGATAAGTCAGGAACAAAATAGAAAGATTTCAAAACCAGAGGATTGTATGACCCTTAAACCTGAGATAACGCCCATTCTCGAAACCCATTTTACACAAAAAAGTTAATGATTTTCAACATGAAAATGCGGGGGGCGACCTTTTCCACGTGTAGGACAGTTCTAACCAAGCTAAATTTAAGGTTTCATAGCCCATAATGGGTCAAAATAGGGTTCTGTCAAGTCTTTGTCGGATTTTCTTCTTATAAAAAATCGTCGGATGTTTTTAGAAGAGGTTGAATAAGGTGCAGAGATTTCGCAGAGCAACACATCAATTTTCCCAATTAGTTGAGATAGTTTTCTATCTTCAAACGGTATGTTGTTTTTTTGGCAAAAATCCCGAATGCAAAATAAAGACAGTTCTAATGTGTTGAGAAGTTCTATGTTGAGTTGATGGGTTCTTAACAATTCTTTGTAAACATCAATTGCCTCTCTTAATGCCCTTTCTCTCATATGACTACCGACTTCTCCTTAGCGTCTTTTGAGTTTGGTCAAGAGCTTGCTTGAACTCCCTCAGTGTAGGTCGGTATTTCTTAAACTCTTCATCGAGTTCCTTGAGTCTTTTCTTAAACTCTGTTGTTTCGTGTTCAGTCTCATAGAAAGATAGGGCTAATTGCTCCATTAATTCCCAAGTTTCTTGAAGGTCATAATACACCATCCGTAGTGCATTCCATGACCATTTTGCATTCATATAAGACCTTTTATCTAACTCTGGAATACTTTTGTATCTGGTCTCTGCCATGATTTTTCTTTCTTTCATTCTATCAATAGTTCGCTTGAAATATTCCTTAAGTTCTTCTAATTCGCTTTCCTTATTTGTCTCAGACAAATCTATTTCTCCTTTTGTTGTTTTTGCACCCATAATTCTATTGCTTCCTCAATGGCTTCCGTTATGTTGCCTTTGTGCAATCCCTTCTTTTTGAATATAGCTTCACGGAATTTTTCGTCAAGATCGTCTTTTATTAAGACAGTCAATTTTTTTGGCATCTTACATTACCTGTTTTACTTATTAACAGTTTGCCGTATTTAACCTTTACCATTTAACCGTAAATGTTGGATACCACTTGTGGATATACGGTTACACGGTAATACGTATGATGTCAAACAAAACAAGAAGCAATCGTGAACAAAGAGGTTAAAGGAGACATGAAATATCTCTTTGCGTTAATTGATGATGAAACTCGATATTGGATTGCTCAAGAAGTGGCTGAATCCAAATACAAGCATGATGCAAGAAATCTCTTTAGAAAGGCGAAAGAAATCATTGAAAAAAATCCTTCAATAGTAATAACTGATGGTTTGCCAGCTTATAGAGATGCCTTTAACAAGGAATTCTTCACTTTGCGAAATCCCAGAATAAAACACATCAACGCAATAAAGTTGCAAGGCGATATGAATAACAACAAAATGGAAAGATTCAATGGAGAAATACGAGACAGAGAGAGAACAATGAGAGGCTTGAAGAAAACTAGCACGCCAATACTTTCAGGGTATCAACTATTTCACAACTACATAAGACCACATGGAGGATTGAGTGGAAAGACGCCAGCAGAGGCTTGCGGAATAAAAGTAGAAGGGAACAACAAGTGGCTTACACTAATTCAGAATGCGAGTCATCCGACGAAAGTTTACAAGGAGATGAATCCGACAATAACTTGACAGAACCGTAGGCGATAAGGAAGAAATATTGCTTAAAAAAATTTAAAGTGATTTTAGATAACTTACTATGATTTGCTTTGCCATTGTCATACAAGAGTCGACATCTTTTACATCTAATTTTATCTCTTCAATAGAAGCATGAGCAACATCAAATTCATTTCTTAATTTGACCAGTTTGCCGACATCCTTTTTTAACAGTTTGTTAAGGTCCAAAATTTCTAGAACGTTTTCTATTCTCCTTTTCCTCGTCGCATAGATCCCAAAAATTTCCTTAAATTCAGAATCTTCCAAATCTTCTATTCTACCCTTCAATTTCTCTTTTAATTCGGGAATGAAATTGTCACTAATCAATTCGATTGCTTTAAAGAAGTTAAGATAAGCTTCCGGCGACCGATACCCAATAGTTCTCATGGTTAACCCTCGAGTAAAATAATTTAACGCTCTCTTGGAATATTCATCGGATTTCTGTAATAAAGGAAAGATTTCTCTGGCCTCATCTAACATATTAGGTTCAAAACGTTGTCTAATTGTAATTTTAAACAACTTTGGTCTTCCCCATGACACATGCATTTTTTCATCTTCAGGCATTTGAGGAGTAACTTCATCGCATGAGAGGGGCTCAAACTCAAATCTTTCACCAACTGCAATAGATAGCGCTTTAATAACTCTCTTAAATCGCTCTTTCGCAATTTTTATCGCTTGCTCTATACTCTCAGCTTCAATTCTAGTTGAACCTACATACCTTTTCGCTCCCTTTTCACTCTCTGCAACCTCGAATTTACAATCTCCAATTTCAATAGGTTCCTTTAGGAAATAGAAGCCTCTTCCTTCACATTTGAAGATCCATGAACGCATTTTATCTTTTTTAGAGAATTTATTAGGCATAATTCTGACCCAATCATCAGTATTATAATAAAGCTCTGATCAAACTTAAATAGCTTGAAAAAGATAAAAAAATAGTGGCGCCTTCAAACCTCGCTTGAAAGCTATGCTTGCAACCTCGACCTATGAATAGGAGCTCGTATCTAATAAAAAATATGCAATAAAGGGGCGATTTTGAAAAAGCCCCATTACAGACACAATTTTAGAAAATAACCTGTCAAATGATTTTGATTTTCTGAATACGTTACATACTAACATTTAGTGTGTAAAATTGATGTTATTTTGTTAGTTTAGCAGTTTCTCGAGAGCCTCCCATAACAAACGCTTACGGCACGTTATCTAGGAGCTGTTGCCATCCCTCGACAATCCTAGTTGCTCCTTGGGCGAAGTATTCTTGAGGCGAGAACCTCTTTGGGCGCAGTAACCCAACTCTGTCGGGCACCCCGTACCTTCGATATACGGTGAAAAAGATAGGGTAATCGTCTACAACCCGAAAGACTTTATGCCGCTCAAGAACCGAGGAGAACATGCGAGTCCTCAGCGTGATAGGCGACGTCTCCGAGGCCAGATAATGCTTCCAATCCTTAATGTTCAACATAACCAGATCGGCCCCGCGAACGGGGAAACCGAACCGGTCTAGTTCGCCTATAGTTAGCTTGCGCATGTTTCTTGAACGGCCGGTGAGATAGATGAGCTTGTATTCCATACTCCATCTTTGGAGAACCTCTGCAGCGTAGGGGATGGACTGATCAAGATCAAGGAGTTCAATTCCAGACTCTTCCCAGCAAAGCAGAATCCCCCAAAACTTTTCCCACACCCCTATATCCGCCCACGCAAACCTTTCCAAAATCTGAAGCGAGCTGAGGCTCTCCACTGTTTGAAGGGGAACCTCGCGACCTAGAACACGGCACCACACAGCCCACCTCCTACGGTCCGTGTTTAACAAGGTGTCGTCAACGTCAACCACCACCCCAATCGTCAAATATCGTACCTCCAAAACTACGAACCAGTTTCTATCTGATCTTAATAAATTCTTTTACACTTGTCTGACAAGGCATCGAAGGAAAACCAGTCGAACAAATCATGGAAAGGCTTAAACCCCTATCCCCCATACTACGAAAGAAAATGAGAAGCCATAAAAAAGAGATGCGAAAGAAGAAGAGTCCTCTCCAAAACCAGGCTCATCAAAGGCTTAAGAATAAGAAACGCCAAAAATTTTTAAAGCTACCCGACTCGCTACGTGAGAAATTAAAGTCTCCACTGGGGTTGTTGATTAAAGGTTCGTTTAATGAAACTATGAGAAAACTGAAAGAACTGATTGAAAAGGAAAAGCCTTTAATGGTCATTTCGGTGGGAGATGTCGTTTCCAACAATATGCTGGAGCACGGTGTTTCTCCTCGGGTTTTAATTGTAGATAACAAGGTTATGCGAGAACCTATCCCTCCAGTTCCGGTGCAAGCTGATCAAACTTTACGCGCGAAAAACCCTCCAGGAACATTGACTAACGAAGCTTGGTCTGTCGTACAAGAGGCCTTGAAACGGGAAAAACGAACGAAGGTTCTGGTTGAGGGCGAAGAGGATCTCTTAACTCTGGCGGCAGTGTTGTGTGCGCCCGAAAACTCGTTTGTGGTGTATGGACAGCCCCATGAGGGGATCGTCGTGGTCAAGGTCACGAAACAAGAGAAAGAAATGGTGCGTCAGATCGTGGAGACAATGGAGCTGTGTTTCGAAAAGCTAAAGTAAAGGGGTCACATTACAATCAGCAATCAACGGAAGTGCGCCAATGAAGGTTAAGATAACCTCTCAAGCATATAATCCGCTGCTCAAAAGAAAAGAGGTAGCCTTCGAGGTTGAACATGAAGGAACGGGGGGAACTCCCCTCCGTTTTGAGGTGAGGAAAACGCTCGCATCCCTGTTAAACGAGAACCTTGAACTGGTGTATGTTAAGAGGTTAGAGACGAAGACTGGGATGACTGTTGCCATTGGCGAAGCCAACGTTTATGACACCATCGAACAAGCCCGACTCGTGGAGCCTCAATACATAATCGCTAGGAATGCTCCTCCACAAAAGCCCGAGGAGAAGGAGGAATAGTTAAATGGCCGAAAAAAAGAAGAGGTTTTCTCCTCATTACAAAACTGAGGGAGAGAAACTCGTAAGGCTACTTCCTTTCTGCGAACGGTGCGGACCCGGATACTTCATGGCGGACCATGGCGATCGCTACACGTGTGGGCACTGTGGCTTCACACGATACAAGCGCCCCGAAACCAGCGAGTGACGCAACTGCCTATTGAATATGATCCCACTAATCACCTTAAACATGATATCTAGAAATTTCTGTAATAGATTAGGTAATTGTTCCTGAGTTTCCATTATATACCTCCTAAATCTTGTTCCTGCTCCCACTATTGGGGGATAATGCGTCAATAAATATCTGTGTACATTACAAAGACCGTCATTACCGGCCTCGCAATTACATCATTGGCATTGAAAATTCTTATTTTTAGTCTCCTCTTATTATTTTCCCTATTATACCGATTCCAGCAAAAAAGAATAAGAATCCAATAACAGGGATTGGTATAGGGATAGGAATAGGGATAGGTAAGGGGATTAATATAAGCCATGGCTCTAATGCATTCTGAATTATACTATAAAATATCAAAGCTGACCCACCTAAAATAGCTAAAAACCCTAAGATTATTTCCCCTACCGTCTTCAAGGTAATTTTTACCTTCTGAGGTTTTTTTACGGGTATTTGTACCGCTTTTGGTTGTTTGAAGGGTTTACCTTGAAATGCCTCTTTCCATTTATTATTTTGAAACTTCTTCCACCAAGGCTCTTTTTCCATCATCCTATCTATAGCTTCTTTTATTAATCGCTCTTTGATTTGGTCTTGTAACGTCATCTCATCAAATATAGCCATAGTGTACTGGAAGCACGGGTGATTTCCATCAATACTGTAATCATGCCTGAATTTACTTTCTAGGACCTTGTCTTTAATAATACTACCAAAATTTGGGATATGAACTAGTTTAGGTTTAGAATGGTCCATACAAAAACGTATTCTGCAATAAGGACATTCATAAACCTCTTTTTTTGAATGGTCCCTAATTTTTGTCACGCATTCCCGACATTCATCGTATTCCATTTAAGGTACCTCTAACTTGAAAATATATGCAATATTCTGAAATTTTTATTTTTCTCTATTTTAGTCGCCCCAATTAATCTCCAAAATCTTGGTCAGTGAAGGTTAGTGGCTCGTGTCACAGCCAACGCTCCAAGCCGTCGCCTCACATCATCCCACAGTATTAGGATCATTTTTCACATAAAACCTTATCTATTCAGCTATTGAGGGTTTCATTGTCTAACCGTTTCCAGTTTCGGTAATGGCGAATGTTGTACTGTAATTAATAGGGAGTCGTTTACGTAATCCACGTGCTGATCAGCTTACAATTTCTCAGGCTCTGCTAGGCGCCTATGATGATGGAAACACGTCAACCGAAAGCCGTGCTGAAGGCAAAAATCGTAAAAGAGACTGTTTAAAACACGTTTCCAGTGTTCCTTAAAGCGATTTCTTCGACAAACAACGTACGGAAACGCTTAAAAAACGCTATAGGCGTTTGACTAGAGGTGACTGAAAGGATTAAGCATCATTAAGGAGGTGAAAATCGATGGAGGAGGAAGAGTGGGAAGAGGAGGAAGGGGGAGAGGAAGAGGAAGAATGGGAAGAGGAAGAATGGTAATCTAATTATAAATGTACCATTTTTTTAATTCTTTCAATATTTTAACTGGTGGTACTTCTGCGATATTCTACAGAAAAAGCAGGGTTAGGAAGTCTTCCTCCACACGAGAAAACTTCCCTGCTCCTGAGTGTTGGAGAATAGTGCTATTTTTATGATTCTGAAGAGAAGAGATGCCAAGTCTATAAGTATAGACCACTAGGATGCCGCATATACCCTGTTGTATACTCAATTGATGAAGGCGTAATAACCGACGAACTCTGTCCAATGAGGCACACCATCTCCAAGCACGAATTAAGAATGAGGGGAAAAATCCTAGTCAAACACTTAAAAAAGATAAACCATTCACAGACGTGAGAGACACCTCTCCTCGAAACAATTTTTAAGAGACAGCAATAGAGAGAAAATGACGAGTATCACTCGTGGTTTTTCCATTCGGTAATGCATCCCCGGGATATCCCCTAATATGGGGAAATAGATCCAACCCATTTCAAGATTTCTGTATGAATTTATTAGTAAGAACTATTTTCCGATTATCTTCTTCTGTGCCTCGCATTTCTTGCGTTTTTCGCTTCTCTTCTTCTCCAGTCTCTCTTTCTTTGAGTCTCTATCCTCGCTCTTGTGCCAACATAGTAGTGTTCTGGATTAAACTCTACTCTGTATTGGCTAATCTTTCCGTAGAAAGTTTCATAGTCAATCTCATCTTTGGAAAGCGATGTTATGATTTCGTTCAACTTGCTCTTAATTTCTTGAGATGTAGACTTGTCCCATGCCTGAGAATAAATTAGATAAGCTGCATGAAATCTGAAATCAGACGGTCTGTCAATCAACAGTTTTGGCACAACTGCATCGTCAACGTTTGACTCTTGGGTCATATGCTCTAGACTCAGTTTACTGAGACAGTGTATGTAAAGCAAGTATTATAAACTTTTGTTAGAGCAGCCAGAAGGCATTGTCGAAGTTCACCTTTACGCCAGTTTTCTGCACTTTCGACTTTATAGACCATGACATATCAGAACACACACATTACTATCACGGTCCCTAAAGCGCGCATTTTAGTTATTAGAGAATGTTAGCAGTGTTTAAAAGGGAGGTCCACCTATTACATTATCAACACCGGCAGCGAGGAAGTTAAAATGAGTAGTTTGTCTAGAGAACCAAACGTCATCTACGTGGGTAGGAAGCCCCCGATGAATTACGTGTTGGGAATCATAACAAGTTTCAGCGGGTCCGACAATAAAGAAGTTACTTTGAAGGCGAGGGGACAAGCAATAACGACTGCCGTCGATGCTGTCGAGATAACCAGACACAGGTTCATGAAAGACCTGAGCATAGGCAAAATCACCATAGGAACCGAAGAAATGCCACCAAGAGAGGGCGAAGGCAGAGCAAGGATGGTCTCAACGATCGAAATCACTCTGATACGAGGGTAGGAAACAAGTAAAATGCGACATAAAGCATGGACTGCGCGACGAGGGCGGCCTCCCGGCAGGTATCACTCGTACGATGACATTCGGCTTCTCGAGTATCTCGCTAGAATTTCGGTGAAACACGAAATTGATTCAGGCAAATTTTTTAGTAGTTTTCTTGGTGCTTTTGAGCATGAAGAAGCTACGTGTGGAGAACTATTGATTGAATGCCGTGTTAAGACACGGGATTCCGCAGTCTTTCTCATAACTAGCAGTGATAAAGTGGTCGCGCAATTTCCCATACCTGAGCACATTCTTGCAAAAACCAATCCAATCAAAGAGTTTACGTATAGGTCGTCGTTTATAAGAAACTCGGACCAAGAGGCTAAATCAAGTCACTATCAGATTAAAGATTTAAGAGTTGGAATGAAACGCATTAACATAAGGGCAAGGGTTCTGGAAGTATCACAGCCAAGGCTCGTCACTACCCGTTTTGGTTTTTACGCTAATGTAGCGAACGCCCTTATCACCGACGAAACTGGAAACATCCAATTGCCTTTATGGAACAAACAAATAGACGAAATTTCTGTAGGTGACCTCGTTCAAGTCGAAAACGCTAATGTTATAGTATTTAGAGGTCTACGCCAGTTAAAGGTTAGTAGAAGCGGAAAAGTGGGAGTTGTCAAAAATAGTTAGCGTGTACACATTTATGTGGTGCCTATGTTTCCCTAAAGGTTTTAGAAGCACCATCAAGAAATACCTCTTTATATTGAATAATAGAAGGTTTCTCCTTAAATTATTAATGCAACTTGAAATTGAATATTGTATCAATGTTAATGGAGAGAGGAGGTGAAGTTAAGTTGAAAGAATATGAGTGCGTGGAAGTTAAGCACTACAAGGATATCGGTAAAACA